>OHWE01001077.1_pt1 | contig 10072 bp, 8 predicted proteins | sample 1579661 | NCBI WGS metagenome assembly OHWE01 (sample SAMEA3882552, study PRJEB24775) | human gut metagenome | biome: human-associated habitat; feature: intestine environment; material: feces | place: Netherlands | collected 2009/2010 | reverse complement strand
ATGAGCGAAAAAGCACCTTTTATGGTATTCTCAGGAACAAACTCGAGATACCTTGCAGAAAAAATCTGCGCCAGCCTTAATTGCCCTCTAGGAAAGATGAATATCACCCACTTTGCCGATGGTGAATTCGCTGTTTCTTATGAAGAGTCTATCCGTGGCGCAAATGTATTCCTGGTTCAATCCACTTTCCCTAATTCCGACAATTTGATGGAACTTCTGCTGATGGTTGATGCGGCCAAAAGAGCATCTGCCAAAAGTGTTATTGCAGTAATTCCTTATTTTGGTTGGGCACGTCAGGACAGAAAAGACAAACCGCGTGTATCCATCGGCGCCAAGTTGGTAGCTGACCTGCTTTCAGTTGCAGGCATCGACCGTTTGATTACTATGGACCTTCATGCTGACCAAATTCAAGGTTTCTTCAACATTCCGGTTGACCATTTGTATGCATCGGCAGTATTCCTTCCTTATATCGAATCATTAAAGTTGGATGACCTTGTTATTGCAACTCCCGACGTAGGCGGTTCAAAACGTGCCAGCACATTCTCCAAATACCTCGGTGTACCTTTGGTATTGTGCAACAAGACCCGTGAGAAGGCAAACGTTGTTGCCACCATGCAGATTATCGGTGACGTAAAAGACAAGAATGTAGTATTGGTAGATGATATAGTAGATACCGCAGGTACTATCACCAAAGCAGCCAACATCATGATGGAAGCCGGTGCTAAATCCGTACGTGCCATTGCCAGTCACTGTGTCATGTCCGATCCGGCATCATTCCGCGTACAGGAATCAGGCTTGACTGAAATGGTATTTACAGACAGCATTCCTTACTCCAAGAAATGCGATAAGGTTAAACAATTAAGCATTGCCGATATGTTTGCCGAAACTATCAGAAGAGTCGTAAGCAACGAATCTATCAGTTCTCAATATATTATTTGAAAATTGAGAATTAAGAATTAAATAACATTCATTTTTTATTCTCCATTTTCCATTCAATTGTGCACCAGTGTACCGATTTCTTCTCCTTGCATCACTTTTTTCAGATTACCCACTGTGTCCATGTCAAAAACGATGATGGGCAGGTTATTCTCTTTGCACATGCAGGTGGCAGTGAGGTCCATCACTTTTAAACCGCGCTTCAGCACTTCGTCGTAGGTGATGTCGTGGAACTTCGTGGCTGTCGGGTCCTTCTCCGGGTCGGCGGTGTAGATGCCGTCCACACGGGTACCTTTCAGCATGACATCCGCCTCAATCTCGATGCCGCGCAGACTGGAACCGGTATCGGTAGTGAAGAACGGATTGCCTGTACCGGCGGACATGATGACTACTTCGCCTGCTTCCATACATTCGATGGCACGCCATTTATTGTAGAATTCACCGATGGGTTCCATACGTACGGCAGTCAGCACGCGGGCCTTCACGCCGGCAGCTACCAGAGCCGAACTGAGTGCAAGGCTGTTGATGACGGTTGCCAGCATTCCCATCTGGTCGCCTTTCACACGGTCGAACCCTTTGTTGGCACCGCTCAATCCGCGGAAAATGTTTCCACCGCCTATCACGATGCCTATTTGTACTCCCAATTCGTGGATTTCTTTGATTTGAGCTGCGTACTCGGCAAGGCGTTTCTCGTCGATGCCGTATTGCTTTTCACCCATCAGGCTCTCGCCGCTGAGTTTCAATAAGATTCTTTTATAGGTTGCCATAATATATAGTTTTGTTACATTGCTTTGCAGCAAAGATAAAGAATTAAACTGAAAAGTGCAGCAGAATGTGGTAGGATAGTTGCCTAACGCACAGTCTTTAGGAACTCGTCCATGCTGTGATATAACGGAACGCCATAGCGGTTGCAAGTAATCCGCACATTGTCGTAGCGGTAGAAACCGGGTTCACAGATAACGTGCAGTTTACCCGAACGCATGTGCAGTCCCATCTCCAGCAGGGTGATGGGGGACTTGCTGCTTGCCAGGATATTCATGATTATCAGGTCGGCTTTTTCCAGATGTTCCAGTTCCCAGTTCACTTGATGTTCAAAGTCGGACATTTCGCCGCTGAGTCCCTTGTCCCTTCGGGGATTGTATAGGATGTATTTACCTTGGGGGCGTGCGCGGAACCAGTCGCAGGTTGCCTTTTGCCAGTCTATGCTTTTGCCCATGTCGATGGTGCCTGCCAGGAAAATTCTGGTGTATTCGGCTTCGTTCACTTCGGCTTTGCCTTCATCCGGGTGGAGTACTATAACCTCGGACTGAGCCTGCAGCCCGATAGGAAACAACAGCAGTAAAAGCAGGTAGAGACTTTTCTTCATGGTTGGTGATGGTTTTATAGGATTAGTTTCTTTTCTTGCTTCTTATCGGGAGTCTTGGGAACAGTTTCCTGAAACGGACCAGTTGGCTTGTAATATTGCCTCCTGCGATGACGAACGTTACGGCTACGATAATCATCACCAGTCCGAAGCTTTCTCTGACTGTCAGGCTTTCTCCAAAGACGGCTATTCCGAAGAAGATGGCTGTCACGGGCTCCAATGCGCCGAGAATGGCGGTCGGGGTGGAGCCGATATATTGGATGGCACCGGTAGTGCAGAGGAAGGATATGGCGGTGGGGAAGACAGCCAGTGCAAGCAGATTGGCCCACAGATACCACTGGTCCGGTGTGTTCAGTACGCCGGAATAGAGCAGGCGTGCCACAAAAAGCGATAGGCCGAAGAGAAGGACATAGAAGGTGACTTTAAGCGTAGCCACATTTTTCAACGATGTCTGGTTGATGCCCACGATGTATATGGCATAGGAAAGGGAAGACGCGAAAACCAGCAGTGTCCCTATCAGGCTCAGTGTGCTGCCGTCCTCGCTCTTGTAGAGCAGTCCGATACCTCCCAGTGCAAGCAGCATGCAGACGATGGTTTGCAGTGCCAGCTTCTCTTTGAAAACCATGGCCATAATAAGCGCCACCATGATGGGATAGACGAACAGCAGTGTAGACGCTATGCCGGCGGCCATGTAGTTATAGCTCAGGAAAAGCGTCAGTGAGGAGAGGGCCACGAGCAATCCCATGATGATGAGCGGAAATGTTTCTTTCCGCTGTATCTTGAATGACCGCCCTCTCGCCTTTATCATAATGCCCAGCAACGGGATGGCGAAGAGGTATCTGAAAAAAAGTACCGAGTCCGGGTCCATGCCGGCCTTGTACAACGGGAGGGCAAACAGTGGATTCATGCCGTAGGAGGCTGCGGCGATGGAACCTAAAATATATCCTTTGGCTTTTGCGTTCATATCTTTATCTGTAAATTAGCGCGCAAAGGTAGATATTTACTTTGATTTCCTCCTTCTTTTCTGTATGAAAACCGTATGAATTCTACACTTATGCCTTCAGTGTGTAGTCGCCGGCTTCTTTCGTCACTACTTTCTGCAGTTCTTCGAGCGTCTTTTCACCGTCCGAAAACTCTACGGTGGCTACCGGAGGGTTCAGGGTTACGGTGGCGTGTATGCCTTCCATACTGTTCAATGCTTTCTCTACATGCATGCGGCAATGGTTGCACATCATGCCTTCTACTTTGAATTCTTTCTTCATGATTGTTTCTGTTGGCGGTTCAACTTCTTTGTTTTCTTCTCCTTCATGTATTCTTTTCCGTTTCAGCAGCAGGCTGTTGCTCACCACACTGACACTGCTGAATGCCATGGCCGCACCGGCTATCATCGGATTCAGCAGGAAGCCGTTGATGGGATAGAGTATTCCGGCCGCAATGGGTACACCTATTATATTATATATAAATGCCCAGAAGAGATTCTGCCGGATGGTCCGGACGGTGAGACGCGACAGACAGAGAGCTTCCGGTATCTTAGCCAGGTCGGAAGAGATGATGGTCATTTTGGCTACATCCATGGCGATGTCGCTGCCTCCACCCATGGCGATGCTTAAGTCGGCTTGGGCAAGGGCGGCGCTGTCGTTGATGCCGTCGCCCACCATGGCAACCTTCCGGCCTTCTGCCTGCAACCGGCTGACGAAGGCAGCCTTGTCCTGCGGCAATACACTGGCCTGGTAGTGGGCGATGCCTGCTTTGCGGGCAATCTCACGGGCGGTGGCCTCATTGTCTCCGGTCAGCATGTGGACTTCGATGCCGGCGGCGCGCAGCTCGCTGACAGCGCGGATGGAAGTTTCTTTTATCCGGTCTGTAATTCCGGCTATTGCCAGCACGTTTTCTTCATCGGCAAACCAGATGACGGTCTGTGCTTCCGATGTCAGTCGGGTTGCCTCTTCCTGCAGGGAGGGGGGGATGGCGATATGGTTTTCTTCCAGCAGTTTCCGGTTCCCGGCGAGGTAGGTCCGGCCTTGTGCCCGTCCTTTCACGCCTTTTCCGGTGATGCTTTCAAAGTCTTGAATGTCTATGGAGGCCGACTCCTTGAGGTGGTTCACCACGGCTTCTGCCAACGGATGTTCCGAGAGCTTCTCCAGACTATAGAAAATGTCCGACAGCGCATTGCCTGCAGTGGCGCCAGTACCGGGCGTCATTGCCTGCGTATTCCATATCAGCTTGCTGACTACCGGTTTTCCTTCAGTCACCGTTCCGGTCTTGTCGAGTACCACGGTGTCTATCTTCTTGGCAATCTCCAGGCTTTCGGCATCTTTTATCAGAATGCCCCTTTCGGCGCCCTTGCCGATGCCTACCATGATGGCGGTAGGAGTAGCCAGTCCCAGTGCACACGGGCAGGCGATGATGACCACCGTGACAAATGCCAGCAATCCGTGGGTGAATCCGCCGGTTCCGTCCAGTAGCATCCATGCGATGAAGGCAAGCACTGCGATGCCTATAATGGTAGGCACGAATATCCCAGCTATCTTGTCCACCAGCTGCTGCACCGGTGCCTTGCTTCCTTGCGCGTCCTGCACCATGTGTATAATCTTCGCCAGCAGTGTATCCGTGCCGATTTTCTCTGCCCGGAAGCGGAAACTTCCCTTCTGGTTGATGGTACCTGCAAAGACCTTGGCGTCTTTGTGCTTGGATACTGCTACCGGTTCGCCGCTCAGCATACTTTCGTCTACGTAGGAGCTACCTTCCGTCACGATGCCATCCACGGCAATCCGTTCTCCGGGCTTCACCAGGACGATGTCTCCGGGGCGAATCTGCTCGATAGGGATAACGCGCTCAAAGGAAGAGTGAGGGACAGCGTGTCCTTCATCCACAATGATGGTCACAGTCTTGGGTTGGAGCCCCATCAGTTTCTTGATGGCGGTTGAGGTGTTTCCTTTCGCTTTTTCTTCCAGCAGGCGGCCCAGCAGGATAAAGGCTATGATGACACTTGCCGCCTCAAAATATACATGCGGATGGATGCCTCTGGATAGCCAGAAGTCCGGAAATAGCATGTTGAACAGGCTGAACAGATAGGCGGTCCCCGTACTGATGGCTACCAGTGTGTCCATATTGGCGCTGCCATGCTGCAATTGTTTCCAGGCGCTGGTGAAGAATCCCCGCCCCAGCCAGAATACGACGGGAGTGGACAACGCCCACATGATGGGATTGGCATGGGGCATATCCATGAAGAACATGCCTATGATGACAACGGGCATAGACAAGATGATGGCCCAGGTTGTGCGGAATTTCAATGCGCTGAATTTCTTGTTGTGGGCCTCTTCCGCCTCTTCGAGCGTGTTGCCGTCCTGGTTTATCAACAAGTCATATCCGGCCGCCTGCACAGCCTGCTGCAAAGTCTCGGAAGAACAGCTCGTAGGGTCATATTCCACGGTTGCCGTTGCCGAAGCGTAGTTTACGACCGCTTTCTTGACACCTGACTGATGGTTCAGCGTCTTTTCTACCCGTGCGGAGCATGAGGCGCAACTCATTCCCAATACGGGAAATGTCTCTTGAACTATATTCTTTTCTGCCATAACAATTTTGTATAAGTCATTACTCTTGCTATGAGTGACTTGGTTCCAAATGCAAATACCGTCAGTCTCATTCCGAGATACCGTTGGTTTCACTACTTGAAACCGTCGGTTTCTCGCATTGAAACCGATGGTGCCAAAAGTTGAAACTTGTTTGGCACCGTATACTGGCTACCTGACGCCTTGTTCTGGAGGGTGGAATCCATATTTTATATCAGTCATAGCGATACAAAGATAATGCTTTTTCCCTTGAAATTGTTCATAGCCTACCCCTCACGCCAAGCAGGTTCCTTCTTGCTGGGAAATGCCCGTCGGATGACTTCCCGGCTCAAGCCTGTCTGCACCACTCCCCGCATCAGCAGGTAAGTGAGGAAAGCAAGCCATAGGGCATTGCCAGGACGGGATGCAGCCCATAATATAAGATAAAAAAGCTGACAGCTGCCGCTGCCATGGAGAGGAGCATTCCTCGCGTGGCGGTGGCGCCGATGAAGATGCCGTCCCAGATGAAGGCGGCTATCCCGACGGCGGGCACGGCAAGCGCCCAATAAAAATAGGTGTCGGCAACAGCTATCACTTCTTTGTCATCCGTCAATAGTCCGAGGAAGGCATTGCCTCCCAGCGCATAAACCAATGTAAAGAGAACCGCCATCACCGCTCCCCATCCGAAGAGGTGCCGGACGGTGTCTGTAAAGGCTTCCCGGTTGCGTGCGCCTATGTATCTGCCGCTTAAGGCTTCGCCAGCGTAGGCAAAGCCGTCCATTACATACGAGAATAAGGTGAAGAGCTGCATCAGCAGCGTGTTGACCGCCAGAATAATCTCTCCCTGCGAAGCTCCCGCCGAAGTGAAGAACAACGTGACTGCCACCAGGCAAAGAGTACGCAGAAAAATATCCCTATTCACTTGGAAGAACCGGAACATCGCCCCTTTCTCCCAGATACCTGCCCCTTCTCCCCCTTTAATTTTTAATTTATAATTTTTAATTTCCCAGAATCTTTTCAGCCTGCCGTAGTTGTGCATCCAAAGGACAATGCCCATCAGGAAGCCAGCATACTGGGCAATCAACGTCCCCAAAGCTACTCCTTCTACTTTCATCCCACACAGATAAACCAGTCCGAGGCTGGCAATGATATTGACCACATTCTGTGTGATGGCTATATACATGGGGATACGCGAATTCTGCATGCCGATGAACCATCCCGTCAGTCCGTATAGCCCCAGCATGGCAGGTGCCCCCCAAATGCAGATATGGAAATAGCACGTTGCCATTTCTTTGACTTCATCCGTAGGATGGATGAGAAGGAAGGCTCCCTGCCTGATAGGCGTTTGCAGCAGGATGAGGCAGAACGCGACTGCCAGGCCTATGCTCACGGAACGCAACAGCAGGCGGACCACCTCCGGTAAATCCCGCTTGCCGAATGCTTGCGAGGTCATTCCGCTGGTACCCATCCTCAGAAAACCGAATATCCAGTAGATAATGTTGAACAGCATGCCACCTACGGCAATGGCGCCTATGTAGGCGGGCGAACCCAGATGGCCGACGATGGCTACATCAATCAGGCCGAGCAGCGGCACGGTGATGTTCGATACGATGGAAGGTAAGGCTATTTGCAGTATTTGTCTGTCTCTGGGCTTCATTTATATTATTTAATTCATTAAGGTCGGCAAAGTTAACTATTTTTCTACTTTCAACTATTGATGGTTGCCGTAAAAATGCGTAGTTTTGTAGGTAGATTTCTATGAGACTGATTGGGCTGTTAAACTATATATATACACTAAAAATGAAAACCTTAACGTTGCTTTTCTCCTTGTTCTTGATGTGTCCGCTGTCTGTCTGGGGACAGTCGGCAGATGAGTTGCTTTCGAAAGTGTCCGATGCACTTTCCGAGGGTAAAGATGACTATGCGGTGAGTTTGTTTCGCCAGGCGGCAAATGCCGGTGAGGATAGGACGGAAATGTTCTACTGGACCAATGTGGACAAGAGCAGTGAGGTGGCTCCCCGTCTTGCGGATGTGCTGGCTGTGCACTACAAGGAAATGCGGAATTACGATAAAGCCTACCTCTTCTATAAGGAGTTCTTGCAGCGTCATCCCGAAGACGTACCTGCACTTGTCTCTTGTGCCGAAATGGAGATGATGCGGGGAAAGGAGAAAGATGCCTTGAAAACCTATGAAAAGGTATTGATGCTGGATGCCGACAATCTCCAAGCCAATATTTTCTTAGGAAATTATTATTATCTCCAAGCCGAGAAGGATAAGAAGAAGCTCGAAGAAGACTATAAAAAGATAACTTCCCCCACAAGGATGCAGTATGCACGCTATCGCAACGGATTGTCAGACGTGTTCACCAATAGCTACGGCAAGGCTAAGGCATACCTGCAACGCGTGCTTCAGGTATTCCCCTCCATGGAAGCAGGCAATACGCTGGAAAAGATAAAGAAGATGGAGCTGGAGCTGAAATAGCTGTCCGCATTCCGACTAATAGGAAGGGGCTGTTTGTCTCTTATTTCTCTCCGGTCTCTTTTAATCTCTTCAGATATTCCGAAGGTATGCAGCCGAATTCTTCCTTGAAGCATTGCCGGAAGTAGAACAGATTGTTTATACCTACCTTGAATGCTATTTCCGAAATGTTGTATTTGCCTTCCAGCAGGTATAACTCGGCGTGTTTCATCCTTATCTTGCGGACATATTCGTTGGTGGAAAGTCCGGTAAGCGCTTTCATCTTGCGGTAGAGGGTGGAATTAAAGAACGATGTCCCGGACCGCATAGTCCTCACCTCCCAACTCATAAATAAAGATCTCCTCCAGAGACAGGGGCAGGGCCTCCAGAAACAGGGGGTCCAGGGCGGCCACCCGGCTCTTGATCTCCTCCGGGCTGCCCCGGACGATGAGGGTGTGCACCCGGCCCACCTGGGTCACGTGGAGCACGTTCAGCTCCTCCGGCAGCCTGGGCAGCTCCCCGTCCCGGAAGGCCACCTGCAATTTCAGGATGTTGTCCTGGAGGTCGGTGAGAGAGCGCTCCAGCAGGACCTTGCCGTGGGACAGGATGCCCACGTGGTCGCACACGTCCTCCAGCTCCCGCAGGTTGTGGGAGGACACCAGCACGGTGGTCCCCCGCTGGGACACGTCCCCCATGAGCAGGGACCACACCTGCCGGCGCATCACCGGGTCCAGGCCGTCCACCGGCTCGTCCAGCACCATGATGTCCGGCATGCAGCACAAAGATAACCAGAAGGCGGACTGCTTCTGCATGCCCTTGGACAGCCTCCGGATGGGCTGCGCCTCGTCCACGGCGGGGAAGGCGTCCCGCAGGGCCTGGTACCGCTTGTCGTCAAACTGGGGATACAGCCCCCGGTAGAACCGCATCATGTCCCGGGTGGAGGCGGACAGGAAGTAGTAGAGGTCGTCAGGAATCCAGGCCATGCGGCCCTTCACCGCCGGATTTTCGTACACCGGCTGGCCGTCCACCAGAATGGAGCCCGAGTCGGGCCGGTACACCCCCATGATATGCCGCAGGATGGTGGACTTGCCCGCTCCGTTGGGGCCCACCAGGCCGTAAATGGAGCCCCCCTCCACCGACATGGTCAGGCCGTCCAGGGCCCGGAACCCGTCGAAGGTCTTTACCACATTGTTGACTTGGATCACGCCGGTTCCCCTCCTTCCAGTCTGCGCACCCGCTCCACCAGGGCGTCTCCGCCCACGCCCAGGAACAGCAGCTCCGCCGCCACCGCGTCAAAGCGGCCCAGCAGCTCCTCCTTCCGCCCCTGGTCCACCCCTGTGTGGGGGGCGGCGAAGGAGCCCTTCCCCGGCACGGAGTACAGATAGCCCTCCGCCTCCAGGGACTCGTAGGCCCGCTGAATGGTGTTGGGGTTGATGGCCAGGCGGCTGGCCAGAGACCGCACCGAGGGCAGCTTCTCCCCCTCCTGAATGGCCCCGGTGACCATCAGCCGGCGCAGGCCGTCCCGCACCTGCTCATAGATGGGCCGGGCGTCCCGATAGTCCAGATTCAGCATGCGCTTCCTCCTTTCCGCTTATATCTGATATCTGTATGAACTGTATTAGTACACTGAGTATATGCCGGGGAGGGAGGAAAATCAATTAAGAACCCCTTAAGATTTTATGAAGGCGGGGTATTTCACCGCCGTTCTTCTGTGTAGGGGCGGCTATCAGCCGCCTGTAAGCCTTCCCCCGCAAAAGCCTTCCCC
>OHWE01001073.1_pt1 | contig 10094 bp, 10 predicted proteins | sample 1579661 | NCBI WGS metagenome assembly OHWE01 (sample SAMEA3882552, study PRJEB24775) | human gut metagenome | biome: human-associated habitat; feature: intestine environment; material: feces | place: Netherlands | collected 2009/2010 | reverse complement strand
CGTAAGTAATTTACTTGCGGTAAACTTATTAAAGCGGCGGTATTTTCCAATGAGAATACCGCCGCTTTACTTTTATCACTGTCTTCCCTGTACAAGGGTTTTAAAAGCCTATTACAATTGTATCTTATAGAGTACGTGCTCTTTCAGCAGATGCCCGTCGGGCACTGCAGGGTGCATAAAATTCTTTTCAAATTCCATCCCTATCTTCTGCATCACCCGTTGCGAACGTTTATTGGTCAGCGAAGTAAAAGCCCGGACCATAGAAAACGGAAGATTCTCCTTGGCATAAGACAGGCTGAAGCCGCTTCGGTAGCATATCCCAGGCCCCAATATTCCTGCTTCAATCGCCACAGTATCTCAATACCCGGAGCAAAGTCCACATCAAACATAAAGTTATGAAAGCCCGTAAAACCCACAAAGGCTCCATCGGACTTCTGCTCGATGGCATATCCGCCATATCCGTACTGAAGAAACTCGTTCCTGACAGTATCAAAAAGATTGCGCGACTCTTCTCCGGACAAAGGATGCAGAAAGAACTCCATGACAGACGGATTCCCGTTCATCTCTGCAAAAGGAACGAAGTCTTCTTCTTTCCAATCGCGCAATATCAAACGGGGAGTTTCAATATATACCATACTTAATAATCTTTATTCTCATACAAAAATACTGAATCCGTTTTACTTCTCAAAAACATTCTCTTTATCTTTGTTGATACCTAAAACCAAACAACGATGAAAACAGCTAAATTAATTCTATTATGTTTGTCGGGAATGCTTGCCATGCAGTCCGCAACAGCACAAAGCCGGAGTGAAAAGAAAGCACAGACCGAACGTAACGTCAGGGAAGCGATAAATGCCGATCACTACAAAATCAACGTAGACTATATGCAACCCATGAAAGGTCGCAGCCGCGCCCTGACATCCGACTACTCCATCGAAATCAGGAATGACTCCGTCTTTTCTTACCTGCCCTACTTCGGAGTGGCATACAATGTACCTTACGGTGGCGGGAAGGGATTGATATTTAATGCCCCGATAACCGGATACAGGAAAGAAAGCCTCAAAAAAGGAAAAACCCGGATTGATTTCAAAACCGGCAACGAAGAAGATAAATATGAATACAGCCTTACTATCTATTCCGACGGTTCGGCCAACATACATATCCAGCCGATGAATAGACAGGCCATTTCATACTCCGGAGAGTTGGATATAAAAGAGTAAGGAACCTCTATCAGGCTTCATGCAATCATAAACCATACGTCTGCGAATATCACTCTTGCTCTGAGAAAGCCGGAATAGCGATGGCATACAGACAAAATCTCCTGTACACCTGCAAAGACCATAAGCAAACTTTTCGTCATAGAATGTTGCACCAAGTAAAAGAATATCTTATTTTTGCAATTTACAGCTATTAATCATAACCTTTTAGACTGAAAATACTATCAAATTATGGATACAAGTAAGATTGTAGGAGAAAAAATCAAATCACTCCGCGAAAGCCAGTCCATCAGCATGGAAGAGTTGGCGCAACGTTCGGGGCTCGCCATCGAACAAATCGAACGCATCGAAAACAATATCGACCTGCCTTCATTGGCTCCGCTCATCAAAATAGCCCGCGTACTGGGCGTGCGTCTCGGCACATTCCTTGACGACCAGGACGAGAACGGTCCTGTGGTATGCCGCAAGTCGGAAGCAAAGGACAGCATCAGCTTCTCCAACAACGCCATCCACTCGCGCAAACACATGGAGTACCACTCTCTTTCCAAATCAAAAGCAGACCGCCACATGGAGCCGTTCATCATTGACGTAGCTCCCACGGACGACAGCGATTTCGTTCTTTCCTCACACGAAGGCGAAGAATTCATCATGGTTATGGAAGGAACCATGGAAATCAGCTACGGCAAGCACACCTACCTGCTCGAAGAAGGGGATAGCATCTACTACGATTCCATCGTACCGCACCATGTACACGCCTATGAAGGACAGGCAGCCAAAATACTGGCAGTAATTTATACACCAATCTGATAAGTATAAGGCATAAGGGAGTGTGTCAAAATACACTTGATGATTTCTTTTAGGCACAGATTACACGGATTCTACGGAAACACAGATTTTCTTTGTTCTTTTTCCGTGAAATCCGTGTAATCCGTGCCTAAAAAGAAACAAACGGCAAGCGAATTTTAGTTTTGACATACCCTCTTATATTTCATACTTCATACGTTAATTAGCATCGTTATGTTATACGAAAGAACGCTTGGCCAATGGCTGGAGCATTGGGCCACAACTACACCTGACAAAGAATATATTGTTTACTCCGACCGTAATCTGCGCTTCACCTGGAGTCAGTTCAACCGCAGAGTGGACGACATGGCAAAAGGGCTTATCGCTATCGGCGTGGAACGGGGAACACACGTCGGCATCTGGGCGGCAAACGTACCGGACTGGCTGACATTGCTGTATGCCTGCGCCAAAATAGGCGCCGTTTATGTAACGGTAAACACCAACTATAAACAAGCCGAACTGGAGTACCTGTGCGAGAATTCGGATATGCACACGCTCTGTATCGTCAACGGCGAGAAAGACAGCGACTTCGTGCAGATGACCTACACCATGCTGCCTGAACTGAAAACCTGCCAGCGCGGACATCTGAAAAGCGAGCGCTTCCCTTATATGAAGAATGTAATCTACGTAGGGCAGGAAAAGCACAGAGGAATGTACAACACTTCCGAAATTCTGCTTTTAGGCGACAACGTGGAAGACACCCGTCTGAATGAGCTCAAAAGCCGGGTAAGTTGCCACGACGTAGTAAACATGCAGTACACTTCGGGCACTACCGGATTCCCGAAAGGGGTAATGCTTACCCACTACAACATCACCAACAACGGTTTCCTCACCGGCGAGCATATGAAATTCACTGCCGCTGACAAACTCTGCTGTTGCGTCCCCCTGTTCCACTGCTTCGGCGTGGTGCTTGCCACGATGAACTGCCTTACCCACGGCTGTACACAAGTCATGGTGGAACGCTTCAACCCGTTGGTGGTGCTTGCATCCATCCACAAAGAACGATGCACCGCACTCTACGGCGTACCCACGATGTTCATAGCCGAGCTGCACCATCCGATGTTCGACCTGTTCGATATGTCCAGCCTACGCACGGGTATCATGGCCGGCTCTCTCTGCCCCGTCGAGCTGATGAAGCAGGTAGAGGAAAAGATGTACATGAAAGTAACCAGCGTTTACGGCCTGACGGAAGCCGCTCCCGGCATGACCGCCACGCGAATAGACGATTCGTTCGATGTACGTTGCAACACCGTAGGGCGCGACTTTGAGCATACCGAAGTGAAAGTCATCGACCCGGAAACCGGCGAAGAGTGTCCGGTAGGCGTTCAGGGTGAAATGTGCAACCGCGGTTACAACACCATGAAAGGGTATTACAAGAATCCGCAGGCCACAGCCGAGGTCATCGACAAGAACGGTTTCCTGCACTCCGGAGACTTGGGCGTGAAAGACGAGGACGGCAACTACCGCATCACCGGACGTATCAAAGACATGATTATCCGCGGCGGTGAAAATATCTATCCGCGCGAAATCGAAGAGTTTCTCTATCAACTGGAAGGCGTCAAGGATGTGCAGGTAGCCGGCATCCCTTCCAAGAAGTACGGCGAAGCGGTCGGCGCATTCATTATCCGGCACGAGGGGGCAGACCTGCACGAATCGGATGTACGCGACTTCTGCATCGGCAAGATTTCCCGTTACAAGATTCCCAAATATATTTTCTTTGTAAAAGAGTTCCCCATGACAGGAAGCGGCAAGATACAGAAATTCAAGCTGAAAGACATAGGGCTGCAACTTTGCAAGGAGCAAGGAATAGAAATTATTTAAGCAGTTAGGAGTAAACCAAGTAAATATGGGGAATTAGCTTATACTATCTGTCATTCAGAGCATCGCAAAGAAGCTCTGAATGACAGATACTCTTAACATAAATGTATTTTTCAACATTCATTCAACCACTCACTCCGCTTTCTCGGGGTAGTTCATATTCTCTTCCGTCATCTGTTCCAGCACTTCATGCAAATACTTGGCAGACTCCCATTTTGCCATGGGCAGGTCGTGGAGCAGGTAATTGCCGCAATCCTGCGGAGCAGCACCGGGAACTTCGCCCTCATATCCGGCAACAAAGCGGAACGTATCCTGCATCAGCGGTACGATGTCCTGCGGCTGCAAGTCGCCTCTCATCAGCAGATAATTGCCGGTAAGGCAGCCCATGGGGCCCCAATAGATAATCTTGTCCTGCCATTGCGGTTCATTGCGCAGGTAGGTGGCAGCCAGATGCTCGATAGTGTGCAGGGCGCCTTGTCCCAATGCCGGTTCGCGGTTGGGCTCCTTCATACGGATATCAAAAGTCGTGATGACTTCTCCGTTCACTTCATCCTTGCGCGATACGTAAATACCGCGCAGCAAACGGATGTGATCGATGGTAAAGCTGGGTATTTTCTTCATAAGTTATAAGTTGTGAGTTATGAGTTATAAGTTGTCGGGCAGGGTGGAAAGGAAAGTCCATGTCGTAAGGAAAGAACGTTCCGCCATCGTACCCCAAAAATCGGCATATTGCGAAGAGTGGTCTTCCACGCCCGGCGTATCGCTGATGATACGGAAGCTGAGGAAAGGAATGCCGTACAGATAGCAGGTCTGCGCAATGGCAGCGGACTCCATATCGACAGCCAGTCCAGCCGGGAAGCGGCGTTTGATGGCATCCAGCTCTGTGCGGTTGGTGATAAACCGGTCGCCGGTACATATCAGTCCGCGATGAATACAGCTTTCCAATCCGGTCTTGTTCAGAGACAAAGCATGTTCCAAAAGCGGAACGCACCCCTTGTACACTGCAGGCAATCCCTGCACCTGACCGTACTCGTTACCGTCACCGCACCATACATCGTGGTACGCCAGAGAGTCGCTCGCCACTACATCCGTCACCTTGAGGCAAGCGTCGATGCCGCCCGCCACACCGGTACTCACAATGCAGTCCGGGGCAAAACGGCGTATCAGCTCCGTAGCTCCCACCGCCGCATTCACCTTACCGATGCCGCATTGCGTAAGTATCACGCGGTTGCTGCCAAGCATACCTTCCACATAGTGCAGATTCCCGTAATCCGCTACCTTCTTCTCCTGCAAACGTTCCGCCAGTTGGCGGTGTTCGCTATCCATTGCACTGATAACACCTATCGTCATGCTTACCGATTTCCAAATTTCAGATTTATGAATTATATGATTTAGGGAAGGCAAAGGTACGATATTTCAGCAGATTTATCTATCCAACTGGTGCATAAATCAATATTTATGTATAAGTTTGCCGCTGAAATTCAGATTAGGAGTCAAGGGAGTCGACTCCTCACCCTTTCGGCTCCCCCACATAAACCATAACCCAGCAAAGATGATAAAGAAGATTCTTCCCGACTTAATTGCCATCCTGGCATTCGTCCTGATTTCTTTCGCCTACTTTTTTCCGGCGGATATAGAAGGACGCATTCTGTTCCAGCACGACACCGCCGCCGGAGCCGGCGCCGGACAAGAAGCCAAAGAGTATTACGAACAGACAGGCGAACGCACCCGCTGGACCAATTCCCTTTTCGGCGGAATGCCTACCTACCAGATATCCCCGTCCTACGACTCTACCGTACCGCTGCAATGGACACAGAAAATATACCAGCTCTTCCTGCCCACCTACGTCAACCTGACGTTTATCCTGATGCTGGGCTTCTACATCCTGCTGCGGGCATTCGGCATACCGGCATGGCTGGCAGGCTTGGGCGGCATCATGTGGGCCTTCTCGTCCTACTTCTTCATTCTGATTTCGGCGGGACACATCTGGAAGTTCATCACCCTTGCCTACATCCCGCCCACAATAGCGGGCATCGTGCTCGCCTACCGGGGCAAGCTGCTGGCAGGCGGCATACTCACAGCCTTCTTCATCGCCCTGCAAATCATGTCCAACCATGTGCAGATGTCCTACTACTTCCTGTTCGTCATCCTGTTCATCGCAGGAGCATACTTTGAAGATGCGTGGCGCAACAAGACGCTTCCCCGGTTCTTCAAGGCAAGCGCCGTACTCCTGGTTGCCGCCCTTATCGGTGTGGCCGCCAACCTTTCCAACCTCTACCACACCTATACGTACAGCAAGGAAACCATGCGCGGCAAAAGCGAGCTGGTGCAGACCGGTGATGCCGCCAAGCAAACCAGCAGCGGACTGGACCGCGACTACATCACCAACTGGAGCTATGGCATCGGCGAAACCTGGACGCTCCTCGTTCCCAACTTCAAAGGCGGTTCCTCCTCCGCCCCCCTCAGCCAGAGCGAAACCGCCATGGAAAAGGCCAACCCGATGTACGGGAGTCTGTACAACTCATTCCCGCAGTACTTCGGCAGCCAGCCCTGGACCGCCGGCCCCGTCTATGTGGGCGCCTTCGTACTGTTCCTCTTCGTACTGGGCTGCTTCATCGTAAAAGGACCGCTGAAATGGGCGTTGCTGGGAGCAACCTTCTTCTCCATCGTCCTGGCATGGGGTAAGAACTTCATGCCGCTGACGGACTTCTTCATCGATTACGTCCCGATGTACAATAAGTTCCGCGCCGTATCATCCATCCTCGTCATAGCGGAATTCACCATTCCCCTGCTGGCAATCTTTGCCTTGAAGCGCGTGTTGGAAGAACCCGGAATATGGAAAGCGAACAAGAAAGCGTTCGGCATCAGCCTTGCGCTGACCGCCGGCGTAGCCCTGCTGCTTACCGTAGCGCCGGGCAGCCTCGGCTCCGGCTTCGTGCCCGCACAAGAAGCGCAGATGCTGCAGAATGCCGTCGACCAGCAGATGATACCCGCCAATGAACTGTCCGGCATCCTCGCCAATCTCTCAGAAATGCGGGGTGCGCTTGTCAGCGCCGACGCATTGCGGAGCTTCATCATCATCTGCATCGGATGCGCGCTGCTTTGGCTCCACGCGGCAGGCAAGCTGCGGCAGTCGCTGACCGTTGCAGGCATTACGGTTCTCTGCCTTGTAGATATGTGGAGCGTAAACAAACGCTACCTGCACGACGAGCAGTTCGTGCCCCGTTCCATCCAAACGGAAACGTTCAGCAAAACCAAGACCGACGAACTCATCCTGCAGGACAAAAGCCCGGACTACCGCGTACTGAACTTTGCAACCGATGCCTTCAACGAGAACAACACTTCCTACTGGCATAAGAACATAGGCGGATACCATGCCGCCAAACTGCGTCGCTACCAGGAACTGATAGAACGCCACATCTCTCCCGAAATGCAGGCTGCTTATCAAGCGATAGCCGCCGCAGGCGGAGAAATGGACAGTGTGGACGCCTCCAAGTTCCGTGTACTGAACATGCTGAACACGAAGTACTTCATCCTCCCCGCCGGACAGCAGGGACAGACCGTTCCCGTCCTCAACCCTTATGCCAACGGCAACGCCTGGTTTGTGAAGAACGTGCAATACGTAAACAATGCCAATGAGGAGATTGATGCGCTCAAAACCATCCTTCCCACCGAAACCGCTGTTGTCGATGCCCGCTTCAAGGATGTGCTGAAAGGGATTTCAGAGGCTCATAAAGACAGCCTTTCCTCCATTCGCCTGACAAGTTACGAACCCAACCGTTTGGTTTACGAAACGGAAAACGCAGGAGACGGCATCGCCGTATTCTCCGAGATATACTACCCGAACGGCTGGCAAGTAACCATTGACGGGAAACCTGCCGGACTGGGACGTGCGGATTATGTACTGCGCGCCTTGTATATCCCTGCCGGCAAGCATACCATTGAGATGCGCTTCGACCCCAAAAGCCTGCATGTAACGGAAAGCATCGCCTACGGAGCATTGGCGCTGCTGGTTATCGGAGTGGCAGCCGTTGCGCTGATTGCACGCAAAAAAGCGCAAGAATAGGTCGAATCTACGGGGCAACCGGATTCATCCACATTCAATATAACAGAGTAATACGTCTTTCTCTCTATAGCGGTACGCTTTTCCTCACAGCCTTATAACAAAGACATACAGAGGAAAATCAGGTATTGCTATAGAGAGAATCCTTTTTTCTCAGGAAGAACATCGGATGTTGACTACTGTCAACAGCCCGGTTGACAATAGCCGGCCGATCCGTTGACAGCAGTAAACAGCTCTGTTGACAGTAGTCAACACCTGATGTTCCCAGTGGCCGAAACGAATGCCCTACGGATGAAAATACAATCCTGCAACGTCATAAATCAGATTCTCCTACAAGGAAAAGAATGAAAAAAATAGTATAAATCACCGGCAGAACGATATATTTCAGTAACTTTGCTCTTCAAATCAAAAAAACGATAGAGTATGGAAACTACCAGACAGAACAAAATAGCCCGTTTGCTCCAAAAGGAATTAAGCGACATCTTCCTGTTGCAGACCAAATCGATGCCCGGTATACTGATTTCGGTCAGCGCCGTACGCATCAGTCCCGATATGAGCGTGGCACGCGCCTACCTCAGCGTTTTCCCCTCTGAACGGAGCGAAGAAATCATCAAGAACGTCAATGCCAACATGAAGTCCATCCGCTTTGAACTGGGAACCCGCGTACGCCACCAACTGCGCATCATTCCCGAGCTGAAGTTCTTCGTGGACGACTCGCTGGATTATCTGGAAAGAATCGATGAACTACTGAAATAGTGGTTAATCCCCAACCATGAATCTTCCTTTTTTTATAGCCCGCCGTTATCTCTTCTCTAAGAAGAAGCATAATGCCATTAATATTATATCCGGCATCTCGGTGTGCGGGGTGGCGTTGGCTACATTGGCGTTGGTGTGCACATTGTCCGTATTCAACGGATTTCAGGATATGGTAGCGGGGTTCTTCACGGCTTTCGACCCGGAGCTGAAAATCACCGTTCGGGAAGGAAAGGTGTTCGACCCGCTCGAATCGCGTGTGCAGCAAGTACGCGCCCTGCCCGAAATAGATGTATGGACGGAGACGCTGGAAGAAAACGCAATGGTGCAGTACAAGGACCGTCAGGCAATGGCGGTTATCAAAGGCGTGGAGGATAACTTCGAGCAACTGACATCCATAGACAGCCTGCTGTACGGTACGGGGAAGTTCATTCTGAACGATTCCGTTGTGGACTACGGCTTTATGGGTGTGGAGCTGGTGTCCGAACTGGGCACGGGACTTCAGTTTGTCGACCCGTTGCGGGTGTATGCACCTAAAAGGAATGTACGTGTCAACATCGCCAATCCGTCGGCGGCTTTCAACCAGGATTATCTGTTCTCGCCGGGAGCGGTGTTTGTTGTCAACCAGCAGAAATACGACTCACGCTATATCCTCACATCGTTGGGCTTTGCCCGGCGGCTGTTCAATTATGACACGGAAGTTTCCGCCATCGAACTGAAACTGAAACCGGGCAGCAACACCGATGCCGTGCAGAAGAAAATGGAACGCATCCTGGGCGACCGCTTCATCGTGCAAAATCGCTACGAGCAGCAAGCGGATGTATTCCGTATCATGGAGATTGAGAAACTCATCTCCTACCTGTTCCTTACCTTTATACTTACAATTGCCTGCTTCAATGTTATCGGTTCGCTGTCCATGCTGATACTGGATAAGCGCGAAGATACGGAGACGCTGCGCAATCTGGGCGCCGACGACCGGCTGATAGCCCGCATCTTCCTTTTTGAAGGGCGGCTGATTTCGGTGTTCGGAGCAATTGCCGGGATTGTATTGGGGCTGCTGCTGTGTTTCCTGCAACAACGCTTCGGACTTATATCGCTGGGCGGCGGCAACGGAAGTTTTGTAGTGGACGCCTATCCGGTGAGCGTGCATGCAACGGACATCATACTGGTATTCGTAACGGTTATCACCGTAGGGTTCCTCTCGGTGTGGTATCCTGTGCGGTACTTGAGCAAGCGGTTGCTTAAAAAATAAAAGCATCCTCCCCCTTCACCCGCAGAATCCCATGAACAGTATGATGCAAAGGAATTGTGAAGGGTGAAGGGGGAGGATGCAAACTTTTTATTTCTTACGTATAATCGTCAGTCCGTCGCGCAACGGCAGTATAACTTTCTCCACCCGA
>OHWE01001072.1_pt1 | contig 10116 bp, 8 predicted proteins | sample 1579661 | NCBI WGS metagenome assembly OHWE01 (sample SAMEA3882552, study PRJEB24775) | human gut metagenome | biome: human-associated habitat; feature: intestine environment; material: feces | place: Netherlands | collected 2009/2010 | reverse complement strand
CCCGCCTCTATAACGGCGAAATCGCCCACGTAACAATCTTCGCCCAGTGTCGCCCGCTCCGAGATCGAAGCCCGCTCGCTGATGCCCTGTTTGCGGGGTTTTGCGGCCTGATACATTTGCAGCAGTTTGAGCACTGCGGCGCCGGTGTCTTCGACTTTAATCAAGGTGGCGGTCACGGGTTCCGAAGGGGTGAAATCCTTGTTCACCAATACGATCGACGCACGGGTTTTGTAAAGGTGTTTTTCGTATTTGGGGTTGGTCAGGTAGGTCAGGGCGCCGGGTTCGCCCTCTTCGATCGAGGAGACGGTGTGCACCTTGGCCTCTTTGTCGCCTGCGACTTGGCCGCCGAGAAAACCGGCGATCATTTCTGCGGTAAATTCCATCATAGCAATATAGTAATCAGAGGTATTTTTTTATGTCTATTCCTTCGGGCATGAATTCATCGACCGTGCGGCCGAAAGCCAGTACTTCGCGTACGGTGCTCGAGGCGATGTCGGCTACGGGAGCCGGGGTGAAGAGCATCACGGTGATGATGTCGGGATGCAGGCGGTGGTTGGTCGCCTCCATCGTCCGTTCGTATTCGAAATCGGTGGTGTTGCGCACGCCGCGGATGATGGCCGAGGCATGCTGGTCGAGGGCGAAGTCGCCCGTCAGACCGGTATAGATTCTCACTTCGACCCGGGGGTTGTCCGCATAGAGGTCTTCGATGAGTTGTTTGCGGGCTTCGATGCGCAGCAGTCCTGCCTTGGAAACATTGTTGCCGATGCCGATGACGACCTTGTCGAAGATTCGCAGGGCATCGTCCACGAGTGCCTGATGGCCCCGGGTAAAGGGATCGAACGATCCCGGAAAAATGGCGATGGTGTGTGACATTGGGAGCAAAGGTAATGAAAATGAATACAGAATCCAACAAACGGATCCGGGGGTGTTGCCGAATGTATCCGACTTTCTGCAAAAGTAATGAAAATGAGTGCAGAATGAAACGAGCGAACTGTTTTTTATGCCGAGTGTATTCCGATCTTTTGTGAAGGTATTGTAAATAGGGTGGGACAAAGGAAACCTGTCCGGTTTGTATCGGGCAGGATGTGTTAGTATAATTTGTTCAGGACGCGGGCGATACGTTCGGTGATGATTGCGGCGTAGAGTTGCCCTTCGCAGGCCGATAGCGAGGTGAGGCCCCGGTGATCGACATAGAAAATTTCGTCGAAACGGGCAAGTTGCTCCCGGCCGATCTCCAGCTCCAGCAGAGGCAGGCGGGCGGCTTCGACGGCCCGGCATGCCAATTCCCGTTCGACACTCGGCGGGGCGGGCGGAGTATAGACTTTTTTCCCTTTCACGGCGAACAGGGGCGCTTCGTCGCATACGTGCACGAATCCCTCGCCGTCGCAGCGGATCACCGCTTGTACGCCTGTCCGGACTGCCGCCCGTTCAATGTCCGCTTCCGCCGCCCGGTTGTCCGCCGTCACCGCTGCCTGCAAAGCCAGCATGCAGGCTGCTTCGCGTGCCGAGGTGGGGTATTCGGGGTAGGGAACGCCGTAGTTCACGACAGCCGCAGCGGGCCGCAGCGACCGCAGGGCATACCCGTCGTAGAAGGATACCGCTCCGGGGATCAGCAGCAGGTCGCCCGCCGGTGTGAAGGCCATGCGTACGAACGAAGAGCCTGCGACGGGGTGACGGTTGGCGTCGAGCAGGGCGGCGATCTCTGCCTCCAGCCGGCGAAGGTCGGGGGCCCAGCGCAACCCGAAAAGCTCTTGTATGTTGCGAGCCAGCAGTTCCGTGTGGCGGTCGAGCCAGAGGGGGCGGCGTCCCCGGACATGAAGCGTCTGATAGAGGTATGTGCCTTCGATGCGGGGCATCGGCTCCGGGATACCGTTGCGCAGCAGGATGCGTTCCATTATTGGAGGAAGATTTTGAGAAGCAGCTCGCGGAGCAGCTCCCCGTCCGGGGCGCCGCCCGCGTTCATGCCCTTCGATTTGGCGTCGTATTCGCGCAGCAGCCCCAGGATACGGAACACCCGGCGGTTGTCCCACCGTGCCGAGGTCTGCTTCAGTTCGCCCAGAGCGTAGGCGTTGTTCATTCGCAGGATGCCTATGAGTTCCGTGTCCGAGGGAAACGGAACTCCCTTGTGGCGGCTGAGCCACCGCAGGTAGTTGATGCGGAAAATTTCGCGGAACTGATTGAAAAGGGCCAGAATCGTTACCAGCAGGGGGTTGTCTTTGGGGTTGCGGGCGAAATGGTCGGCGATGCGCAGGGCCTGTTCGAGGTTCTGTCCCGTGACGGCCTTGCAGAGTTCGAAGTTATTGAAATCCTTCGAGATGCCGATGTTCTGTTCGATGTGTGCGTCGGTGATTTTCTTCGTTCCTTCCGGTAGCGAGAGCAGCAGCTTGCCCAGTTCGTTGGAGATTTTGGCGAGGTCGGTGCCCAGGTGGTCGGTCAGCATCGCCTGGGCTTTCGCGTCGATCGTGCAGCCTTTCGAGGCGACGAACTGCGCGAGCCAGGGGCCGATCTCGTAATCGCGCGGCCGGACCGATTCGAGCACCGCACCGTGCTGGGCGATGCTTTTGTAGAGCTGCGAACGCTTGTCCACGTTCTTCTCCTTGTGGCAGACGATCAGGATCGTCGTGGGCGAGGGTTTCGAAGTGTATAGCGAGAGTTTGTCGAGACCGCGCAGTTGCTGCGCCTCCTTGAGAATCACCACCTGGTACGAACCCATCATCGGCATCTGCCGGCAGAGGTTCACCACTTGTCCCGCGTCGGAGTCCCGCCCATAGACGGTCAGCTGGTTGAAAGCCCGTTCGGACTCCTGGAGGATCGTCGAGGCCAGCAGGTCGCAGAGAGCGTCGATGAAGAAGGCCTCTTCGCCCATGAGCAGATAGACGGGCGCGAACTTCCGTCCCGCGATTTCGCCTCGGAGACGGTCGTAGGCCGCCATCGTATCTTTGAATTTTACGCCGCTTTTCGCCATGGCTTAAATGATCTCTTTGGTGATGCGCAGCACGTTTTCGGTCTCGGCCGTGAGCCGGTAGCGGTCGTCGATGCGCCGCCCGACGAGCCAGACGATCTCATCCCCGGAAAGCAGTACGAACTGCCGTGCCTTCTCCGGCAGCGGGACTTTATGGTCGATCAGGTAGTCGCTGACCTTCTTGCGGCCGGACATGCCGTAGGGAATGAACCAGTCCCCCTCCTGCCAGCGGCGCACCGTGAGCGGGTATTTGAGTTTGTCGGCATCCACCTGGGCGATGTGTTCGGGTACGCCGAAGCCCTGGATATCGTCGATGTCGCGCAGCTCGAAGTAGAGCACCGAGTTGCCGCAGTAGCAGCGCGGGGCGCCCGCCTCGACCTGCACCTGGCAGGGGTCGTCCGCCGGGATCGGGGTTACCATAATCCGTCCCCGGTCGATGTACGCCACGTGGGATTTGGAGTAGAACCGCTTGCCCGTGCCGGAGTTCTGTTCCAGCGCCCTGACCAGGGCGTCCGACACGTCGCCTTTGAACGAATAGGTCGAGTTGAGCAGTTCGAAGATTACGAAATTCAGCGGGAAAGCCCGGTCGATACGGTCGATGTGGATCGTGTCGATCCCGTTTTCGGTGGTGATGACCTCTTCGCGGATGCGCTGGATGCCGTGGTTGATGAAGAGCTGCGCGTCGGTCAGACGGCCGATGTTCTGACGCATCAGGTCGGTGAACTTGGGGCTGATCTCCTTGATGCGGGGTACGAGTCCCAGGCGGATCTTGTTGCGCAGGTATTTGGTCGAGCGGTTCGACGAATCTTCCCGGTAGGGAATGTGTTGTGCTACGGCGTATTCGAGGATGTCCTTGCGCGAAGCGAACATCAGCGGGCGGATCAGCTTCCCGGCATGGGTGGTGATCCCCGTCAGACCCCGCAGGCCGGTGCCGCGCAACAGGTTGATGAAGAAGGTTTCGATCGAGTCGTCGATGTGGTGGGCGATGGCTACCACCGTGTAACCGTGCTCGCGGCTCAATTCGTCGAACCAGGCGTAGCGCAGCCGCCGTGCGGCCATTTCCATCGATTCGCCCGTGCGCTCCATCTCGCCTTTGGTGTCGAAGCGTTTGTTGTACCAGGGCACGCCGTACTTCTCCGCCTCGCGGCGTACGAGTTCCTCGTCCTCTTCGCTCTCCACGCCCCGCAACTGGAAATTGCAGTGGGCCACGCCGACGCGATAGCCGCTTCGCACGAAGAGCGAGAGCATGACCATCGAGTCCACGCCGCCCGAAACGGTCAGCAGGATGAAATCCTCCGGAGCTGCCAGCTCGTTGCGGCGGATGTAGCGTTGGAAATTGTCCAGTAGGTTCATAGGCAGTGCCTTGTCGGTTTTATAATATATTGACTTCGGGTTCGATCTCCACGCCGAAGCGTTTCTTTACCTGTTCCTGCACTTTGCGGGCGAAAGCGACGATCTCCGTACCCGTAGCGCCTCCGAGGTTGATAATCACCAGCGCCTGCCGGGGGTGGATCCCCACGCGTCCTTCGCTGTGGCCTTTCAGTCCGGCGCGGTCGATCAGCCAGCCTGCGGCCAGCTTGACTTGCGAAGGGTCGGCTGCCGGATAGTGCGGCATATCGGGATAAAGTGCCGACAAGCGTTCGGCCTCCTCGCGGCCGACGACCGGATTCTTGAAGAAGCTCCCGGCGTTGCCCGTCACCGCAGGGTCGGGCAGCTTGGCCCGGCGGATCGCACAGACGGCCTCGCGGATGTTGCGCAGCGTGGCGCCACCCCGCGCTTCGACCTCTGCGGCCAAATCCCCGTATTCGAGTCGGGGCCGGGGCGTGCGGCTCAACGCAAAGCGGACCGAAGTGATGATTACACGTCCCCGCAGGGAGCGTTTGAAGACGCTGTCCCGGTACCCGAACGCGCAGTGTTCTCTGTTCAGGACGAGCGTGTTGAAGGTCTCCGTGCAGAACATCTCGACGCTTCGGATCGCATCCTTGGCCTCGCAGCCGTAAGCCCCGATATTCTGAACCGGAGCGGCCCCGACTTTGCCGGGGATGAGCGAGAGGTTTTCCAATCCCCACAGTTCGTGCTGTACGGCCCATTCGACCAGGTCGTCCCACTCGACGCCCGCGTCGGCTTCGACCGTCACGCAGTCCGGCTGTTCGTCCACGATGCGGATACCTTGTGCCACAGGGGTCAGCAGTGTGCCGGGATAGTCCTGCGTGAAGAGGACGTTGTTGCCTCCGCCGAGGACGTACCACGGATCAGGCATTCCTTTCTCGAAGAGTTCCTGCAAATCTTCCGTCCGGTCGAACTCGATGAGGCGTGCCGCCCGCTGCGCCACGTGAAAACTGTTGCGCGGGGCGAGTTCGGGATTGTTAAATTCTCGTATCATATTTGCAAAGTTAGGAATTATTTCGTTAATTTGAATGTTTTCGATAAGCGAGGGCAGAACGACTTCACTCGCTCTGCCGGACGGAGAAAACAGAGAATGCAGTTCGATGTTTCCGATAAGCGAGGCAGGAGAGGACGACTTTTTGCCCGGCGGAGAGAACGGGGCCCGCAGTTCGCCGTTTTCGGTCGAGTGGTGCGGGACGTTGTGTCGGGCAGGGAGAACGACCGTTCGACGGTTTCGATCTATGCGAGTGAGAAGGGAGCTTTTTGTAACAGGCGGGCAGGGCGCCGTGTGCGTGAAGAGAAAAACGGGCGGAGTCGCTGTTTTTTATCGCCCGCTTCGTCGGGCGTCGGTCGATGTGGCGCCGATCTTGCTGAAAGAGAATGAATGTGACTGATAAACGGTTTCCGATATGTTTACGAAAGAGGATTTTGTGCAAATGGAGGAGCACGGCTTGACGCCGGCGGCTCTCGAAACCCAGTTGAAAAATTTTCGGGAGGGTTTTCCCTTTCTTCCCGTGACGCGGGCCGCTTCGTGCGGCGACGGTATTCGGGTGCTGGATGCTGCCGGGATCGAGCAGGCGGCGGCCCGTTACGACCGTGCGAAGGAGTCTTTGCGGGTGGTGAAATTCGTGCCCGCTTCGGGCGCAGCGACCCGTATGTTCAAGGATTTGTTCGAGTTCGTCCGCGAGGGGCGCCGTACGGCTGTGGTCGGGGAGTTGCTGGCCAACCGCCGCCGCTTCGCCTTCTGGCCCGAGCTGCGGGCGATCGTCGGTGACGATGCCGACGAGCGGCGGACGGTCGAAAATATCGTCGCCGAAGGACTCCGTTACGGGGAAACCCCGAAGGGACTTGTGTCGTTCCACCGCTATGGGGACGAGGTGCGCAAAGCCGTCGAGGAGCATCTGGTCGAAGGGGCGCAGTACGCCGCCGCCGGGGGCGAGGTGAAGATTCACTTTACCGTCTCGTCCGAGCATCTGACCCGTTTCGAAGCGTTGCTGGCCGAGAAGATACCGGTTTACGAATCCCGTTTCGAGGTCAAGTACCGCATCTCCTTTTCCGTGCAGGACCCTTCGACCGACACGCTGGCCGTGAATCCCGACTGTACGCCTTTCCGACGGGCAGACGGGCGGCTGCTCTTCCGTCCTGCGGGACACGGGGCGCTGATCGGGAACCTCGGAAAGATCGATGCGGACATAGTCTTCGTTAAAAATATCGACAATGTTACTACCGATGCCCGGCGGAGCGATACGGTGCTTTATAAAAAAGCGCTGGCCGGAGTATTGCTCGCATTGCAGGAGCGGATTTTCGAATACCTCATGGCCCTCGAAGTGCCGGGTGCCGAATTGGAGCCTATCGCCGCGTTCATCGAGAATGAACTCTGCGTGAAACTGCCCAAGGACTACGGCACGGCTCTTTTGAGGCAGGTGCTCGACCGCCCGATCCGGGTGTGCGGCATGGTGCGCAACGAAGGCGAGCCGGGCGGCGGCCCCTTCTGGGTGGCCGGGGCCGATGGGCTGGAGACGCTCCAGATCGCCGAATCGAACCAGATCGCTCCCGAAAAGCGGGAGTTGATGCGCTCGGCGACTCATTTCAATCCGGTGGATCTGGTTTGCAGCTTCCGTACCTCGAAAGGCGGTCGTTTCGATCTGCGGGAGTTCGTCGATCCCGCTACGGGTTTTATCTCCCGCAAGTCGGACGGCGGACGCGAGTTGCTCGCGCAGGAACTGCCCGGTCTTTGGAACGGCGCCATGGCCCGGTGGAATACGGTTTTCGTCGAAGTCCCTATTACGACTTTTTCGCCCGTGAAGGTTGTGACAGACCTGCTGCGGCCTGAACACCAGGGCGATGAGTTTTAGCATGTGCAAGCGCTCCCTTCGGGATTTTTTTCCGAAGGGAGTCTTTTTTTCAGGATGGGCAGGCCTGTTGTCCGATACATTTTTTTTACGATTCGATTCGAAAAAAATGCGCCGGATGTGCGTGGGTTGAAATGGATTTTATATATTTGTAGGAACTAATCCGGAAGAGTATGGTTCCGGGGAGGACCTTGTGCTTCCGGCCGGAATAGGGGTAGAGCGGTTTTCGCCCGGTTGCCGGATGGAGAAGAGTGGGAGAACGACCCCGATGTTTTCGGATCATGGCGCGTTTGCCGGATTTACCGGCGAGTGGAAGCGGGTTTGTACTCCGGTGTGTTTTCGGACGGTGGAGTTGGCGCAATGTTTGTTCGGGCGCTTCCGGGCGGAGAATGACGAATGAAATTCAAATTAAATATAGATTTTATGGAAAATAAACTTCAACAATTAACCCAGAAACTCTACGACGAGGGCCTGGAGAAAGGTCGTGCCGAGGCGGAACGTCTGGTGGCCGAAGCGAAGACCAATGCGGCCAAGATCGTGAAGGAGGCCGAGGCGCAGGCCGCGAAGATCCTCGCCGAAGCCAATACCAAAGCACAGGACGTGGAGAAGAACGCGATGACCGAAATTTCGCTCGCGGGCAAGCAGGCCCTCTCGAAGATCAAAGCCGAGATCAGCTCCATGATTATCGCCAAGAGCACCGCTCCCGCCGTGAAAGCTGCGACGCTCGATCCCGAATTCGTAAAGCAGATGCTGCTTACCGTCGCCAAGAACTGGAGCGGCGCCGATTCGTCGAAGAACCAGTTGAAGGCCCTGCTGCCGGAGGCGGAACAGAAGGCGTTCGAAGCGACGTTCGAAGCCGCTGCGAAGGAACTGCTGGCCGCAGGCGTCGAGGTGGGTTATTCGAAGGAGGTCAGGACGGGATTCAAGGTGGGTGCCAAAGACGGCGGCTACTACATTTCGTTTTCGGACCAGGATTTCGACGCTCTGTTGAAGGAGTACCTGCGCGACAAGGTTTATAAAATGCTGTATAACGCTTAAGCCGGGCGCCATGTTCGACAAGAATTACTACTGTTTGGTAGCCGGATTGCGGGAGTATTCGCTCGATGCCGATACCAAGGGCTTCAACGCCCGGGCGATCATCGAGGAGATTCTCGAAGGGGTTTCCGCCCGCGACGCACGTTGCGTGCGCCTGCTTTACGGTTACTACGACTGCGAGAACCTGGTTAATTTCCGCAAGGGACGCGCGGCGCACAACCCGCTGGGCAACCTCTCGCGGGAAGAGATCGAGGAGCAGATCAAGAACCCCGACCGGCTTCCGGCGCGTATGGCGACCGTGGTCCGTTCCTATTCGGCCATCGTCGATGAAGATGCCGACAACGAGGACGGGATCGACACCGACCGATCGTTCGAGAACGCTCTTTTCTCGGCCTACTACGACGAGTGCGCCCACTCCAAGAGCCGTTTCCTGCGCCAGTGGGCCGATTTCGACCGCAACCTGCGCAACATCTCTGCCGCCGTCGTAGCCCGCGTTACGGGACGTTCGGCCGAGGAGTCTGTCGTAGGCGGGGATGAAATTTCGCAGCAGCTCAAACGCTCGTCAGCCGCCGATTTCGGCTTGCGGGGCGACGTTCCCTACCTGGAGGCGGTGATCGCCGCCGTGAACGACGAGACCAACCTGGTGGAGAAAGAGCGCAAGATCGATGTGATCCGCTGGACCCAAGCCGAAGAGCTCTCCACTTTCGACTATTTCAACATCAACGCACTGCTGGCTTACCTGGTGAAGGTGAACATCGTGGCGCGCTGGACCCGTTTGGACGACAAGCAGGGGCGCGAAATGCTGCACCGCCTGATGACCAGTCTGGACGGCAAGGATTTGATCAATAAACAATAAAACAGATAATGAAAACAACAGGACGAGTAAACGGTATCATCTCGAACATCGTGATCGTGAAGGCGGACGGCCCTGTCGGCCAGAACGAAATCTGTCACGTTTACTGCGGGGATACCAAGATGATGGCCGAGGTCATCAAGGTCGTGGGCGACAATGCCTACGTGCAGGTTTTCGACTCGACCCGCGGACTGAAGATCGGCGAAAAGGTCGAATTCGAGGGTCACATGCTGGAAGCGACGCTCGCTCCCGGTCTTCTTTCGCGCAACTACGACGGTCTGCAGAACGACCTGGAGAAGATGGACGGTCTGTTCATCGCGCGCGGTTCGATCACCGACCCTATCGACTTCGAGAAGAAGTGGGAGTTCAAGCCGCTGGCCAAGCCCGGCGACAAGGTTTCGGCCGCGTCGTGGCTGGGGCAGGTCAAGGAGGAGTGGGTCGAGCACAAGATCATGGTACCCTTCACGATGGAGGGAACCTATACGGTCAAGAGCGTCGTGCCCGCCGGAGAGTACAAGGTTACGGATACGATTGCCGTCATCACCGATGCCGATGGCCGGGATCACGATATTACGATGGTTCAGCGGTGGCCCGTGAAGCAGGCCGTGCGCTGTTACCGGGAGAAGCCGCGCCCCTCGCGCGTCATGGAGACGGGCGTGCGGGCCATCGACACTTTCAACCCGCTGGCCGAGGGCGGTACGGGCTTCATCCCCGGACCTTTCGGTGCGGGTAAGACGGTGCTTCAGCACGCGATCTCGAAGCAGGCCGATGCCGACGTAATTATCATCGTGGCCTGCGGCGAGCGTGCCAACGAGGTGGTCGAGATCTTTAAGGAGTTCCCCGAACTGGTCGATCCCCGCACGGGCCACAAGCTCATGGAACGTACCATCATCATCTGCAATACTTCGAACATGCCCGTCGCAGCGCGTGAGGCGTCCGTTTATACGGGTATGACTATCGGTGAATACTACCGTTCGATGGGCCTCAAGGTGCTCGTGATGGCCGACTCGACGTCGCGCTGGGCGCAG
>OHWE01001068.1_pt1 | contig 10142 bp, 10 predicted proteins | sample 1579661 | NCBI WGS metagenome assembly OHWE01 (sample SAMEA3882552, study PRJEB24775) | human gut metagenome | biome: human-associated habitat; feature: intestine environment; material: feces | place: Netherlands | collected 2009/2010 | reverse complement strand
GCTTACGGGTTCAAGCATTACGCCGATATCGGTCAGCCCGTCTTCAATGCGCTCTTTAATCTGGTCGGCATTGCCGGTGTAAATTTCAAAGGTAACATTGGGGTAAATTTCGCGAAAGGATTTAATAAGCGGCGGCAAATACTGCACGGCGTAAAGTTCGCCAGCGCCGATGGAAATTTCTCCTTCTACCATTTCGTCGCAGGTGCTGATTTCCTTTTCGGTTTTTTGCACCAGCCCCACTATTTCTTCCGCGCGGCGGCGTAAAATAAGCCCGGCCTGCGTAAGCGTTATTTTGCGCGACAGGCGGTTAAAAAGCTGCGCGCCTACTTCTTCTTCCAGCTGCATAAGCTGGCGGCTGAGCGTGGGCTGGGTTATGTGCAGCAGTTCTGCCGCCCGGGTAAAGTTTTCTTCGCGGGCTACTGTTAAAAAATACTTTAATGTCCGTAGTTCCATGGCATAACATCCCCTTACATATTTACAGGCTGTATCTGTATTTTTATTTTATAATACATTAACGCGTGCGCGCAATAGCTTTGCCATGCCCGCTTTGCATATCGTGTTATAAAAGGTAAGTATTGGATTTATGCATCTGCCGGTAATAAAATGGAATCAGAAAGCCGGGTGCCGCTGCCGTAGGCGCGCGTAAAAAACGGCCGGTGCCAAACGGTTTTTGTATTGCAATACAGTAAAAAATTACTGGAGGGAATTTTATGGCTGAAAATACAGATAATAAAGAAAAACAGCCGCAGCTGATGAGCAGGAGGTCATTTTTGCAGAAATCGGCACTGATGGGTGCAGCCTTTCTGGCGGCATCTTCCGTAATTCCTCAGGAAACGGAAGCCAAAGGACGCCGCAGAGCCAATAAAAGCGGGCATATGAACATCAGCGGCAGGCGCACGCTGGGCAGCGGCAGCGCCGCACTGACGGTATCGGCACTGGGCTTTGGCTGCATGGGCATGAACTACAACCGCAGCGTATCGCCAAGCCGCAAAGAGTGCATTAAAGTAATCCGCGAGGCGGTTGAACGCGGCGTAACATTATTTGACACCGCCATTATTTACGGGCCGCTTATTAACGAAGAACTCGTCGGCGAAGCGCTTGCACCTTACAAGGGGCAGGTTGCCGTAACTACAAAATTCGGGCACGAAGTTATTAACGGCAAAGCTACCGGCAGGCAGAACAGCAGGCCGGAAATCATCCGCCGTTACTGCGAAGAATCGCTGCGCCGCCTGCGTGTGGACTGTTTGGAAATGTTTTATCAGCACAGGCTTGACCGCAATGTGCCGATTGAAGAAGTTGCAGGCACTATCGGCGATTTAATTAAGGAAGGCAAGGTTAAACGCTGGGGCGTGTGCGAAGTAAGCGCGGATACTATCCGCCGTGCGCATGCCGTAACGCCGCTGACTGCCGTGCAGAGCGAGTATCATCTGATGTTCCATGATGTGGAAACCAATGGCGTGCTTGATGCCTGCCGTGAGCTTGGCATCGGTTTTGTGCCTTACAGCCCGATGAACCGCGGCTTTTTGGGCGGCGCCATTAACGAATATACACGTTTTGACCCCAACAACGACAACAGGCAGACCCTGCCGCGTTTTTCACCGGAGAATATCCGCCTTAATACGCGCATTGTTAACGAGTTGCAGGAATTTGGGCGTAAGCGCGGCATGACTTCGGCGCAGGTGGCGCTGGCATGGCTGCTTGCCAAAGCACCTTTTATTGTACCGATTCCCGGTACTACCAAACTGGCGCATCTCGAAGAAAACCTGCGTGCTGCGGATATGCCGCTTTCGGCAGCCGATGTGCGCGAACTGGAAGCAGCCGTGGGCCGGTTCCCCGTTGTGGGCGACCGTTACCCGGCTGAACAGCAGCGTCAGGTTCAAAGCTGATAAAAAAGCGTCTGCCCTTGGCGGCAGGCGCTTTTTTTGTATAGAAAGGATTGTGATAACATGGCAGAAACGATGAAAGCGGGCGTGCTTGCAGGCCCGCAAAAAATAGTTGTGCAGGATGTGCCCGTGCCGGAATTAAAACCGGGCGAGCTTGAAATTGAGGTTAAAGCCTGCGGCGTGTGCGGCAGTGATATTCATATGTGGAAAACCGGCAAGGGCTGGGCAGAGCAGGACGGCGAGTTCCATATGGGGCACGAATTTTGCGGCGTGGTAACCAACCCCGGCAGCAGCAGCTTTAAAGTTGGCGACCGCGTTACTTTTTGGGCGAACCTGTACTGCGGCGAATGCGATATGTGCCGTGCCGGGCTGGAACACCTGTGCCGCTTTGTAGACGGCACCAATTACGTCGGCTTTGTGTGCAACGGCGGCTATGCGCAAAAATTTGTGGGCAGGGCAAGCAATGCCTATAAACTTCCGGATACCGTTTCGGATGTGGCGGCAGGCCTTATTGACCCGCTGATGGTAGCGTACCATGCCGTTAAACATTCCGGCCTGCGCCTTAACGATAAGGTGCTGGTGGTTGGCACAGGCATTATCGGGCACTTTATGTGCGATTTGGCTCGCAAGGCAGGCGCTTCTTTTGTGGCTATGAGCAAACGCCATGACATTAAAACCCGCAAGGCGCGCGAGCTGAACCTGTGCGATACCTTTTACGAAAGCAGCCCGGAAAGCGTGAAGCAGATGCTGGAGGACACCGATGGCGGCTTCGACATTGTATTTGAAGCTGTTGGCGCTGCCGAAACGCTGAATATGTGCATTGAAGCTGTTAAGCCCGGCGGCGAAATTGTAATGGTTGGCAACTCCATTGACCCGCAAATCAGCGTGGACGTTAACCGCCTGGTACTGAAAGAGGTTAAGCTGCACGGCAGCGTATCGTGCACGCGCACGGAATTTACCGAAACTATTAACCTGATTGCCAGCGGCATGGTTGAAGCCGAAAGCTTTGTTACCGATATAGTGCCGCTTGATGATTTGCAGCATACCTTTGAGCGCCTTACCGACCATAACGACCCGATATTAAAAGCCGTTGTTAAACCGTAAAAACTAAACAGCCGGAGGCATAAAAAAACCTGCACCGTTAAAAGTGCAGGTTTAAATTTTTATGTGGTGTTATAGGTTCAGGCCTGCCAGCCATTTTTCGGTAGCTGCGGTATCGTCCGGGTAAGCGCGGATGCCTTCAATAACATTTGCGCCTTTAAACCATTTGTTAATATCGGGCGTGCTGTCGCTGATGGGGCTGCCGCCGCTGGTGCAGAAGGTGATGACGGTTTTGCCGCTGAAATCATAGCTGTCGGCAAAGGTTGCTACTGCCATCGGCGCGGTGTACCACCAGATGGGGTAACCTACAAAAACAACATCGTACTGGGCCATGTTTTCTACTTTGTTTTTCAGTGCAGGGCGGGCGTTGTCGGCTTTTTCCTGCTTTGCCAGTTCCGTTGTTTCGCGGTAAACGGAAGGATACGGGGTAGCGGTTTCGATTTTGAAAATATCGGCGCCGGTTTTGCTCTGGATAAGCTGCGCTACTTTTTCGGTGTTGCCGGTATGGCTGAAGTAGGCTACGATGATTTTTTTGCCGCCGTCAGCTGCCGGTGCCGCCGTTTCCGTTTTGGCAGCGGGTGCCGGTGCGGATTGTTCCGCTGCTCCGCCGCAGGCGGTTATGCCCAAAGCAAGTGCGGCCATCATCAAAGCACAAAGAAATTTTTTCATATTCATCTCTCCTTTAATTTTTTTATTTAAGGCTGAACGGATTGCGGTTTTCCGTCAGCGGTTAAACTTTTACGGCGGCGCTTAAAATATACGCTGCCGCAGAGCCAGGCTGCCAGTGCAAAGCCGCCAAGGCATGTGCCGCCGCAGCTGCCGCAGATACCAGTGCAGCCTCCGGCAGCGCCGCTTGCAGCGGTTCCAAGCGGTATACCGGCACCAACGGCTAAATTTAAAAGCTTATCTTTTGGCGTTGTTAAAACATTCTTTTTCATAATCTGCCGCCTCCTGTTGTAATGGCTTTTACGGGGCAGTTATGCTGGCATACGCCGCATTTTATGCACAGGCTTACGTCATTTTTAATGCTGCCGTTTTTAAGGCTCATGGCGCGCATGGGGCAGTTTTTAACGCAAAGGCGGCATTTTACGCATTTTTTGCGGTTAACCTGTATTTTGGAGGCTATGCCCAGTTTGCTGCCGATGATGAAAAACAGGCTCTGCATTGCTCCCTGCGGGCACATAAAGCGGCAGTAGCCTCGTCCGCCTTTGGTTAACAGCCCAAACAGCACCAGGTATAAAAAGCCTGTTGCGGCAAGCGGCACGGTAAACGAAATGGCCGCGCCGAAAAGGACGCTTACAAGGCTGTCGAACAGATAAAAGTTGCAGTAGGCACAGGGGTAAAAGCCGTACCACAGCGGCAGCAGCATATAGCCAAGCAGCATGCCGAAGCGGATATAAGGTACCGGCACGTATTTTTCCCATTCAATCTGCCAGCGTTCCGGCACCAGATGGCTGAGGCTTTCGGAAAAATAACCGGCCACGCACAGCCTGCCGCAGAAAAACGGGCCGAACAGCAGGCACAGCAGCCAGAAAAGCAAAGTTGATACCAGCATTAAATTGTTGAGCTCGAAAAATCCGCCGGTAAAAATTTCTGCCGTGGGTATGCGCGGGCAGAAAGCGTGCGGCAAAAACGCCGGCTGCACGTTTAAAACGTTTTCCAAAAAGCGGCGGTACAGTTCAAACGGGGCGTATAAAAGGGCAAAGCCCAGTAAATAGCCAGCTGCCCGCTGAACCGCAAAAGAAAGGTGTGAAGGTTTGCTGTTGTTCTGCATAATTTTTCCCTGCCTTTAGTTTAACAGTTGAAGTACGCTTTAAGTCAATAGCAAAAGCACCGGCATGATGCTCCCGGTGCTTTTATTATAATGTAGGCAAAGGCAAAAATTCCAATGCTTATCTTTGAGATTGGTTCATGCTTAAAAAGCATTTTGCATGGCTGATGAATTTTTCGGCGGCGCAGCGGCAGACAAATTATGTTTATCAGGCATGGTAAATCATGAAATACAAGTATTGGACGCAGCTTTAAGGTGAGTTTTATAATTAAAGCAACAAAAAACTAATCTAGGCAGGCGGGTGATGATAATGAATAAAAAAACGGTTAATATAGATGAGCAGCGCACGGAGGCACTGGCTGCATCGTTAAGCAGCACCGGGCTTGATGCCTTCAGCATCAGCCGTTTTTTAAAGCTGCTGGCAGAGGGCGGCTCGGCAGGGCCGATAAAAATTCTGCGCAGGCACCGCCTGGACCTTTTGGAAGAAATACACAGCAAACAAAAATCGCTGGATTTGATAGACTATATTATTTATAAAATTCGTCAAGGAACATTGTAAGGAGGGGCTGAAAATGACTATTAAAGAGATTGCCGCAAGAACCGGCGTATCGGCAGACACATTAAGATATTACGAGCGCATGGGCATTATACCCGCCGTACCGCGCACCAGCGGCGGCGTGCGCAATTATGACGAAAATTTTGTGGAATGGGTTGCTTTCATTCAGACTTTAAAAGGCGCGGGCATGTCACTGGAGGCCATTGCCGATTATATAAACCTTGCCAAGCTGGGCGAACAGACCTGCCAGCAGCGCAAAAAAATACTGGCGCAGGCGCGTGATGTGCTGCTGCAAAAAATTGAGGCTTTGCAGAACATGGCACGTCTGGCCGATTATCAGCTGATGAGCTATGACACGGTTTTGCGCCCGCGTACTGACAGCCTTGTAGGGGCTTTTACAAGCGCTTGAAATTTTGCTTGACATGGACTGAACTTCAAGTAGTAGGATATAACTGACAGCAAAATTATGGCTAAAGGAGCGAATGCAAAATGGAAAAAATGACAAGACGCGACTTTTTAAAAGCAGCCGGAACTGCCGCTGTCGGTGTTGCGGCGTATAATCTTGAGAGGGTAAGAAACGTGTTTGCAGCAGGCGAAGGAAGCGTAAAGGTTTCCGCAAACGGCGGCGCAGGCAGCCGTGCCAAAGTATATTTCAGCAAAAACATCAACGCTGATACGCTGATTAAACTTTATGATATGATTAATGAAGACATTTACGGCAAGGTTGCAATTAAACTGCATACCGGCGAACCGCACGGCCCGAACATTCTGCCGCGCGAAATGGTAAAGGCTTTTCAGGCACATGTGCCCAACAGCAATATAGTTGAAACCAACGCCCTGTACGAAGGCGGGCGCGATACTACCGAAAAGCACCGTGCTACCATTGCCCTTAACGGCTGGGATTTCTGCCCGGTTGACATTATGGACGAGGAAAGCACCGTTATGCTGCCGGTACGCGGCGGCAAGCACTTTAAAGAAATTTCCATGGGCGGTCATATCGTTAATTACGATTCCATGATTGTATTAACTCACTTTAAAGGCCACGCCATGGGCGGCTACGGCGGCAGCATGAAGAACATTGCCATTGGCTGCGCCGACGGCAAAATAGGCAAAGCAATGGTACACGGCGTTTACGGCCAGCCGCTGCCGGAGGACTGGAACGCATGGCCTGCCAAAGAGATGCTGATGGAAAACATGGCTGAATCCGCCAAAGCAACCATTGATTATTTCGGCAAGCACATTGTATTTATTAACGTAATGCGCCGCATGTCCGTAGACTGCGACTGCGCAGGCGTTGCAGCAGCAGAGCCTACCATTCCGGATATCGGCATTCTGGCATCTACCGACCTTCTGGCGATTGACCAGGCCAGCATTGACCTTGTTTACGCACAGCCGGAAAAAGACCGCCACGATTTGGTGGAACGCATTGAAAGCCGCCACGGGCTGCATCAGCTTACCGCTATGCGCGAACTGAAAATGGGCAATCCGCAGTATGAACTTATCAGCATTGACTGATAAATTGCAGCGGCTTATAACAGCATAATAGATTAAAGATAAAAATACCCCAAAGGCATAATGCTTTTGGGGTATTAATGTTTTGGGTGTAATTTTGTTAAACAGCGGTTTCTGCAGCAGGGGTGATGCTGCTTTTTACAGCTGCTGCGCGTGCCTGTTCGTTTTTGTATTTATTTACGTTAAGCGCGCGCACGGCGTTTAAAATGGCAATGACGGATACGCCTACATCGGCGAAAACCGCTGCCCACATGGAAGCATATCCCAGCGCGCCCAGTGCCAGCACGGCAATTTTAATGCCAATGGCAAAGATAATGTTCTGGCGCACAATGCCCAGAGTTTTGCGGGCAATTTTGATGGCGGAAGCGATTTTGGAAGGTTCATCAGTCATCAGTACAATGTCTGCCGCTTCAATGGCGGCATCGCTGCCTAAAGCGCCCATGGCGATGCCTACATCGGCGCGGGCCAGCACCGGCGCATCGTTAATGCCGTCGCCCACAAAGGCAAGCTTGCCGCGGCTGCTGCTTTTGTGCAGTGCTTCCAGCAGGTGTTCAACGTGTTCAACCTTATCCGCTGGCAAAAGCTGGGTAAAGGCCCGGTCCAGCCCAAGGCGTTTGGCAATTTTCTGCCCTACGGCGTCGCTGTCGCCCGTCAGCATAACCGTTTCACGCACGCCGCAGGTTTTAAGCATTTTAATGGCGGCGGCAGCGTCGGCTTTTACTTCGTCCTCAATTAAAATGTAACCGGCAAATTTACCGTCAATGGCGGTGTAAATAACCGTGCCTGCTTCGGTGCATGGCGTATAGCTGATTTTTTCGCGCTGCATAAGTTTACCGTTGCCGCACAGTACGGTTTGCCCGCCTATAACGGCACGCACGCCGTGGCCTGCAATTTCTTCTATATTTTTAACCATGCCGTGCTTAATATCCTTGCCGTAAGCGCGCTTAATGGAAAGGGAAATGGGATGGTTGGAATAATCCTCCGCATAAGCGGCAAGCTCCAGCAGCTCTGCTTCAGTCATGCCAACCGGCTTAATGGCGGTAACGGCAAAGGAGCCTTTTGTTAAAGTACCGGTTTTATCAAAAACAACGGTTTCCGTATCGGCCAGCGCCTCTAAATAATTGCTGCCCTTAACCAGCACGCCGCATTTGGAAGCGCCGCCAATGCCGCCGAAGAAACTGAGCGGAATGGATATAACCAGCGCACACGGGCAGCTGATAACGAGAAAGGTCAGCGCGCGGTAAACCCAGCCGGAGAACGGCTCGTTTAAAACATAGGGCGGAATGGTAGCCAGCAGCAGCGCCGCAAAAACAACAATTGGGGTGTAGAATTTGGCAAAGCGGGTAATGAAGTTTTCGCTGCGCGCTTTTTTCTCGCTGCTGTTTTCTACCAAATCCAAAATTTTAGCGACGGTCGATTCGCCAAACTCTTTGGTTGTTTTAATTTTTAAAATGCCGGTTTGGTTAATGCAGCCGCTGATAACCTCCATGCCTTCCTCAACCTCGCGCGGCAGTGATTCGCCGGTGAGGGCGGAGGTATCAAGCGCGCTGCGCCCGCTGATGATTTCGCCGTCGATAGGCACGCGCTCGCCCGGTTTAACGGTAATAATTTCGCCGACAGCAACTTCGTCCGGGTCAACCTGTACCAGTTCGCCGTTTCGTTCTACGTTGGCGTAGTCCGGGCGTATATCCATCAGCGCGGTGATGGACTGGCGTGAGCGCGAAACGGCATAGCTCTGGAACCATTCGCCAATCTGGTAAAACAGCATAACGGCTACGCCTTCGGAATATTCGCCCAGCGCGAAAGCACCGGCGGTGGCAACGGTCATTAAAAAGTTTTCGTCAAACGCTTCGCCCTGGCGGATATTGCAAAAGGCCTTCCAGATAATATCCCAGCCGATAATAATGTAGCTTATGCCGAACAAAGCGAATATAATATAGGCAGGAACTTCTGCAAACAGCGGCAGCAGCATACCGGCGGCAAACAAAACAGCGGCGGCGGTAATGCGCTGCAAAAGTTTTTTCTGTTTCTTGGTCATATTAAAATCTCCTTACAAAAAGGCTGCAATAAAATGCACATTTTGTTTTATTGCAGCCTGAATAATATATTTAAATAAATGTTACAATTTCAGCGTTTCACCGTCTGCCGGGATATAAAAATCTTTGTCAAGCTTATTGGCGATGATGAATGAGCGCAGGCCGTCACGGCTTAAGGTTGCGTGTCCAACGGCATCCATATGGGTGGCAATTACTGCGGCATTGGGGGCATAGCTGCGCAGTGCGGCAATATCTTCCGTACCCATAATAATCGGGCCGCTGTGTATAAACTGTGCCGCCGCGGCGTTGACGATAATAATTTCCGGGGCAAATTTATCAACGGCATTTTTTACAAAATCGCACCAAATTGTATCGCCTGCAAGATAAACGGTTTTTTCACCGGCGGCTTTAAACACAACGCCCATAGCATCCGGGCGGAACCCGTATTTTTTATAATAAGGCATTGCCGCAGCCGGTTTACCGTGGATACATCCGGTTTTGTAAAGTGTTATGCCGTTAAAAACAGTGCCGGTTTCTTTTAAAATTTCCACATCCGTAAAGCCAAATTTATGCATAAAGTTTTCGTCATATTCATCCTGAACAAAAATTTTTAGTGCTTTTGGCAGGGCTTTGGCTGCAAATTCATCTATGTGGTCGATATGCGAATGTGTTACAATAACAGCATTAAGGTTTCTGGTTATTTCATTCTCAGGCACTGGCAGCTCAACAAGCGGCCAGCGTTTATCGGGTGTAAAGCATTCGGGGATGGGGTCAAAATAATCTTTTGGCGCAAACAGCGGGTCAATCAAAAATCTGCTGCCTGCGTAAGTAATAATTGCCGTTGCGTTTCTAATCTGCTGAAATTTCATAGTATAACTCCTTACGCTTTAACAGTAACGTCGGGCTCGATTTTGTTGATGAGCTTAACGGCTTCGTCAAGCACCTGTGCGAATTTATCGTCCGGCGCTTCCAAAGTCATTTTTTGTGCCATAAAGCTGACGCTGGCGCTGGTTACGCCGTCGATTTTTTTAACGGCGTCTTCAATTTTAGCGGCGCAGTTGGCGCAGTCAAGGTCAATAAGTTTAACAGATTTTTTCATAGATATACACTCCTTAATTTATGCTGCTTATAATTTTATACTTGAGCAATCGCTCATATATTTATTATAAATAAACGCCTGTCAGCCGCAAGGCTTTTACAGGCAGATTGTTCCTTTTGGAGCAGGAAAAAAACCGTTTGGGACTAAAAGGCGGTGTCAGTGATGGATTATATAAAAAATAACG
>OHWE01001054.1_pt1 | contig 10199 bp, 10 predicted proteins | sample 1579661 | NCBI WGS metagenome assembly OHWE01 (sample SAMEA3882552, study PRJEB24775) | human gut metagenome | biome: human-associated habitat; feature: intestine environment; material: feces | place: Netherlands | collected 2009/2010 | reverse complement strand
ATCGTTGTTTTCGCACAAACCACCCGTAACGTCATATTTATGGTCGCAGGGCGCGTTTTCCTTGCCCATAACGGTAATGTGGTGGTAAGCGCCATAAATTGCCGGGCGCATCAGGTTGGCAGCGCAGGCATCCAGCCCGATATATTCTTTATAAATATGCTTTTGGTGAATAACGCGGCTTACCAGCGCGCCGTAAGGTGCCAGCATATAGCGGCCCATTTCGGTATAAAGCCTTACGTTGCCCATACCTGCTGGTACCAGCACTTCTTCATAAGCACGGCGCACGCCTTCGCCTATTTTCATAATATCATTTTGCGGCTGTCCGGGGCGGTAGGCAATGCCCACACCGCCGGAAAGATTGATAAATTCAATGGAAGCGCCGGTTTCTTCTTTTAATTCCACGGCTACTTTAAATAAAATACGTGCCAGTTCCGGATAGTAATCGTTGGTAACGGTGTTGCTTGCCAAAAACGCATGCAGCCCAAAGTGTTTTACGCCCTTAGCCATAAGGCGTTTGTAAGCCTCGGTAAGCTGCTCGCGCGTCATGCCGTATTTGGCGTCGCCCGGGTTGTCCATAATGTTGTTGGCAATGGCAAAATGCCCGCCCGGATTGTAGCGGCAGCATACGGTATCGGGAATATCAGCCACGCGCTCCAAAAAGTCAATATGGGTAATATCATCCAGATTTATAGTGGCATTAAGTTTGCGTGCCAGCTGAAAATCTTCGGCAGGCGTATCGTTGGATGAAAACATAATTTCATCACCCTTAAAGCCAACCGCATCAGCCATTAAAAGCTCTGTATAAGAAGAACAATCTGCGCCGCAGCCTTCTTCATGCAAAATTTTTAAAATGCCCGGCGTCGGCGTTGCTTTTACCGCAAAATATTCCTTAAAGCCTTTATTCCAGCTGAATGCCTTATTTACCCTGCGCGCAGTTTCGCGGATGCCTTTTTCGTCATATAAATAAAACGGCGTTGCATAACGTGATGCAATATCTTCAAGTTGTTCTTTGGTAACAAACGGAATTTTTTCAGACATTAATCTCAACCTTTCTGCAATTCAATCAGTTTAATTTCGTTTTTAAGCGCATCCTTAAACAAATCCACTAGGTTACGCTTACAGGAATATAAACAGGTTGAATTTGCCCCCTCATCCAAATCACCGGTCAGCACCGTCTGCGAATCGGCTATCAGCCTTATCTGCCCTGTCTGTTTAACGGTGTTGTAGCAAATTGCCCCCGGAAGCAGGAAATCGCTGCCGGTAATAACCACTACCTTTAAGCCGCGGCCAAGTGCGTCCTCAAGTTCAGTACGCAAAAGCTCCATTACGGCGGCATTTGCCGATACATAAATGCGCGCTTTGGCATTAAGTACGGTGTTTTGCAGCTTGCTGATAATTTCTGCATTGCCTTTAATGGTTATATAACCTTCGGCTTCATTTTTTACACCGGGCAGTTCTTTTATAAGCGCGTCGCGCATCTCCGCCAGGCGGCGGATTTTATTATTGCAGAACTCCTCCGGTGCAACCGGCGTATAACGCGTCACTTTGCCTTCTTCCATTATATAGGCAGCACCCTTTTCCACCAGCCCGGCCAGTGCCGTATAGGTGTTGGAGCGCGATATGCCTGTCTGCTTGGCCGCTTCATAGCCTGTAAGGCGTCCGGCTTTTACCAGCAGCAGGTATAATGTTGCCTCCTGGCGTGTAAGGTTAAAGTGCATTAAGCGTTCTACGATTTCCATTCCCCTCATTCAGCCCCTTGTATATTGTTCCTGTTCAAGAACACTATACTCTTTTTTTATGCGGTTGTCAATAACTAACCAAAAAATTTGCAAAAAAATAAGCAGGCCTTTCGAGCCTGCTAAATTTAATATTGCTATTTTATTTTTTCAAAGGTATTGGTTAAGTTTGCAAAATCCTGCAGCGAAAGCGTTTCGCCGCGGCGTTTCGGGTCAATACCCGCAAGGTTCAGCCATTCCTGCGCCTGCTGCGAGGTAATGCCCATGTTCTTCAGTGCATTGCTTAACATTTTGCGGCGCAGCGAAAACGCTGCCTTTACCACCCGGAAAAACAGTTTTTCATCACAAATTTCCACCGGCGGCACGGTGCGGTTTTTGCACACCACAACAGCACTGTCCACGCTCGGGCGCGGAATAAAACTTGACGGCGGCACAATAAAGGCAATTTCCGGCTCTGTGTAATACTGCATGGCAACCGAAAGTGCGCCATAATCTTTTCCGCCCGGCGCTGCCGTTATGCGCTCGGCAACTTCCTTCTGCACCATAATTACCATGCGTTCAAGCGGCAGCTTTTTTTCAAGCAGCGCAAAAATTATCGGCGTGGTAATGTAATACGGCAAATTGGCTGCAACCTTAAAGGTTTTGCCGCCCATGGCGCTGTTAACGTCAAGTTCAAGCACGTCGGCATTAATAACGCGCACGTTCTCATAGCCTTCCAGCGTTTTTTCAAGCACCGGTAAAAGACGCTTATCCAGTTCAACAGCAGTTACGTCCGCGCCGGTTTCTGCCAGGGCCTGCGTCAGCGTGCCAATACCGGGCCCTACTTCAAGCACCGGTTCGCCGGGTGCAAGTTCTGCGGCAGCGGCAATGCGGCGCACAATGTCTTCATCAATTAAAAAGTTCTGCCCGAGCTTTTTATCGGCATGCAGGTTAAACCTGCGCAATATATAATTAGTAACTTCCGGTGTAGCAATTACAGGTTTCTTCATTCAACTTCTCCAATTTCCGCCAGTGCGGAATTAAATTCTTCACGCGTTACGCCGTAGGTGTTAAGCCTTTGCAAAAAGCATTTGGCATTGCCGTAACCGACTCCCAAAAGCGCAGCCAGCTTATCACGCCTTGCGCTTGCCATGCTGCCGCCGCTGAGCCCGTTTAGCATTAAATCACGCTCTGTAAATTCTTTCTGCGGCATAAATTCATGATGGCGCACTTTGCCCAGTGCCGCTAAAATAGCTTTGGGGCTTGCCTGTTCCACGCCGACATCGCCGTTGGCGGTTGCATCAATGCGCGGTATAAAAGCCTGCCCCGCCTCCGGAAAACGCTCCGTTAAAAAGCGGCGTATGCGGTTGCCTGCTCCGTCAGGGTCAGTAAGTATGATAATGCCGCGCTTTTTATACGCTGCTTCAATTTTGCGCAGGGTAGACGCGGCCAGCGTAAAGCCGCCCGTTTCTATCGTGTCGGCTTCCAGCGTGCGCCTGATTGCCGCGGTGTCACTTTTTCCTTCTACTACAATAACTTCTTTCAGCACTTATTAGTCCTCTAAAATATAAACTTCCACATTACGGCGTCCCCAGTTAATTGCTTCCTCGTAACTGTCCATAAACAAATCCACGCGGTTGCCGCGGATAGCGCCGCCGGTATCGCCTGCAATGGCAATGCCGTAACCGGGAATATACATTTTGGTATAGTACGGTATTACACGCGGGTCAACGGCAACAATGCCGCGAGCAGCCACAAGGCCGATGGATGTAAGGCCCGTGCCGGTGCCGCAGTGTACGGTATAGGCGCTTGCTTCAGCAGTAATGATGCGGCTGTATTTTTTTCTGCCCTCCGGCGTTTCCACCGACATGCCAATGCCGCGCCTGATAACGGAATATTTGGGGTCAGCCAGAACTTCGCGGGCAATTTCCACTTCTTTCGGTGCTTTGCCCGTGCTTACCACGGATTTTTTTACAACTTTTACCTTGCCGGCTTTGCCCTGTTCCACAAGCTGCTCCTGCCCGTAAGGAATATTCTCGTCATCAATGTATTTTACGGGAATTTCCGAATCGGCCTCAACGGAGCTTAAAGTATCTCCTTTGTTAAGGATATGGATTTCCACATTGGCAGTAACCGGAGTATCTGCGGCAGGGTAAACGCGTTTTTTGTTAAAGCGGATGTTTAACTCTTTTAACGCTTCGCCAACGGTGTCTTTATTGGTAAAAAACTTCTGCTGCGAATCTCCGCGCACAACAATAACCGGCACGGCACGTTTTAAAACCAGCACTTTGCCGCGGCCGCTCGTTTTTTCTTCAATACGGTCTGCCTGCCCTACGGCAATACCTGCTTCTTTAAAAACAGCGCGCGGGTCGGAAAGTTCCGTTGTAACTGTTCTTTCCGTACCGTCAAACTTTAAAATGGTAACAGGTGCTTCCGCCAAACCAAGATGCGTATGCCCACTGAATAAAATTACAAACATTATGGCTATCAAAATGGTTCTTCTGAAAACTGTAACATTTTTAGGCATAATATTACCTCCTTAATTCGGGGGTATTTTATCACAGCCTTTTTTATAATGTCAAGCCATCTTCCCTGAAGGTACTTTTAGTTTAAAATAAAACAATTCTTTGTGAAAAGTATTATGCACAAGCACTTTTATGGTAAATAAAAGACGCAGCAGTAGCAGACTGCCGCGTCAGCATTATTTAATTTTATTAAAAAGAGTTTTAACGTTTTTCGTTGTCTGCGCTGCCAGCGCTTCAAAAGTTGTTCCGCGTACCAGCGCCGCATTTTGCGCCACAAGTTCCGTATAAAGCGGATTATTGCGCTTGCCGCGGTAAGGCACCGGCGTTAAATACGGCGAATCCGTTTCAAAAAGCAGCAGTTCGTCCGGCACAAATGCAAGTACCTCGCGCACTTTGGCTGCGTTTTTATAGGTGCTTGTACCGCCAAAGCCAAAGTAATAGCCGCGTTTGGCAAGTTCCTTTGCCATTTCCAGCGAGCCTGAATAACAATGGAACACAGCCCTTGTTCCCGCAGGCACTTCGCTGCGGAAAATATCGAAAATATCGCCGTGTGCTTCACGGTCATGAATAATTACCGGCAAATCAAATTGTACGGCAAGGTCAATCTGCTCCAAAAGGCGCTTTTTCTGTACTTCTTTAGGCTCGTTTTCTTTCCAGTAATAATCAAGCCCTATTTCGCCGATTGCCGCAACTTTTGGATGCACAGCCCACGCCGCCAGTTTATCAAGATAATGCTCATCCTTAATGCCGGCAAGTTCTTCCGGGTGCCAGCCCACAGCGGCATAAACAAAATCATACTTTTCTGCAAGCTGTACGGCAAAAGCGGAGCTTGCCTCGTCACAGCCGGGGTTGATAAAGCCTTCCATTTCTTCGCCGATTTTGGCAATCAGCTCGTCACGGTCGTCGGTAAAATAATCGGAGTCAAGATGAGCATGCGAATCCCACAAACCTGTACGCGACATTTTATTTCACCTTGCTGCCACTGGCAATGCCCGGTGCGTCTGCCAGTACCAGGTTGCCTTCACCGTCGCTGGCTGCCAGCACCATGCCGCGGCTTTCAATGCCGCGCAGCTTGGCCGGTTTGAGGTTGGCAATAACAATAACGTTTTTGCCAATCAGGTTTTCCGGTTCATAATGCTGGGCAATTCCGCTTACAATGGTGCGTTCCTCATCGCCGATTTTAACCTGCAATTTAATCAGCTTATCGGTTTTGGGCACGCGTTCTGCGGCAATAACGGTTGCCACACGCAAATCTATCTTTGCAAAATCATCAATGGTAATTTCACCGGCTGCTGCCGCTGCAGGTTTTGCTTCTTTTTTTGCTTCAGCCTTCGGAGCTTCGGCTTTAATTGCCTTGGCGGCAGTTTTTTTGGTAGCCGCAATTACGGTTTCACCGGCTTCGGTAACTTCAATGCGCGGGAAAAGCGGTTCGCCCTTCTGCACTTTGGTGCCGGTTGCCAGTTTGCCCCAAACAGCATCTGCCATAAAGAAGCTTTCCGGTTTGCCAAGACCGAGCTGTTCGTAAATTTTCGGCGCGGTAACAGGCACAAACGGCGCAATCAAAATTGCAATAATGCGCAGCGCTTCGGCAAGGTTGTACATAACTGCCTGCAAGCGTTCTGCCTGCGCAGGGTCTTTTGCCAGAATCCACGGTGCGGTTTCATCAATATATTTATTGGCGCGGCCGATAAGGTTCCATACATCCTTAATAGCCTGGTTCAGTTCCATATGGTCCATGGCATCACTGTAACCGGCAACAGTTTCGTTAACAAGGGCAATAAATTCCTTATCAACGGCTTCCGTACCTTCCTTATGGGTTACAACGCCGCCGTGGTATTTTTCAATCATGCTTACGGTACGGTGCAGCAGGTTGCCAAGGTCGTTGGCAAGGTCGGCATTAATGCGGTTAATCAGCGCGTCGCGCGAGAAGTTGCCGTCGCTGCCGAGCGTAATTTCGCGCAGCAGGAAGTAGCGGATAGCATCCGGGCCGAATTCTTCAATTAAAGCAATCGGGTCGATAACATTGCCCTTGGATTTGGACATCTTATCGCCGTCAACAACCAGCCAGCCGTGGCCGTAAACCTGTTTCGGCAGTTCTTCGCCCATTGCCATCAGCATAATCGGCCAGATAATGCTGTGAAAACGTACAATTTCCTTACCGACAAGGTGAATATTGGCAGGCCAGAATTTTTTAAACTTTTCTTCATCCGTGCCGTAGCCGATAGCGGTAAAGTAGTTTAAGAGCGCATCAAACCAAACGTAAACAACATGTTTCGGGTCGAACGGAACGGGAATGCCCCAGTCAAAAGTTGTGCGGGTAATGCACAAATCTTCCAAGCCCTGTTTGATGAAGTTAATCATCTCGTTGCGGCGGGAAACCGGCTGAATAAAATCAGGATGGGTTTCAATATATTCCAGAATTCTATCCTGATATTTGGACAGTTTAAAGAAATAACTTTCTTCCGCCATTTTTTCTACCGGGCGGCCGCAGTCCGGGCATTTGCCGTCTACAAGCTGGCGTTCCAGCCAGTAAGATTCGCACGGAACGCAGTACAAACCTTCATAATTCTTTTTATAAATGTCGCCCTGGTCATAAATTTTCTGCAGTACAGCCTGCACTACTTTATGGTGGCGTTCTTCGCTGGTGCGGATAAAATCGTTGTTGGAAATGTTCAGCATTTTCCACAGTTTTTTAAAGTTGGCAACAATCGCGTCAACATACTGAATCGGCGTAATGCCTTTTTCGGCTGCTTTACGCTGAATTTTCAGGCCATGTTCGTCGCTGCCGGTTAAAAAGAATACATCCTCGCCTTTCGCGCGGTGATAACGGGCAACGGTATCGGCAATGGTTGTGCAGTAAGCGTGGCCAATGTGCAGATTATCGCTGGGATAATAAATTGGGGTAGTGATATAAAAACTGTTCTTGCTCATGTGCTTTCCCTTCTTTTATGTTAATATTGTTTTAACGGTGTAAGCGCCTGCAATGCTGATTTTTGCAGACAATTCCTTTGTAATTTTATCACATTCTGCGCCGCTGTGCAAAAGTTTTACTTCTTTTTGGCAAATCATTGACAGAACTTTACTTTTTGGGCATAATGGAAAAGCTGTGATCCTTTCCAGCGGAAAGGAGGTGTATCATGGCAGATATTATCCTGACCTTTACTGTATCTGTTGCGGCAAGCATAGTGGCGTACTATATTTGCAAGTGGTTGGACAGGTACTTATAATCACAGCCGGCCCAAAACAAAAAACCGGGAGTTGCCGCTCCCGGTTTTTTGTTTTTTTAGGTGTACCATGGCGTTTAAGTACAACCCTGACCTTTTGTGCTTTTATTATACCCTTATTAAAAATAAAAGTAAACCCTTTTATTCTTCATCCAGTAATCTGTTATAAAGCTCGCGCTTTGGCACTTTGCGCGCTTTGGCAACCTGTGCCAGCGCTGCTTTTTTATCCATGCCCTGCGCAACAAGTGCCTTTACTTCGTCCAACGGGTCGGCTGCCTGCGTTTCTTCCTGCACATCATCCTCGCTCTGCGCTATAACAAGGCAAAACTCACCGCGCGGCGGCTGCACTTCCAGCCATGCCAGGCATTCCGTTACGCTGCCGCGGAAGAATTCTTCGTGCAGCTTGGTAAGCTCGCGCGCAGCGGCAAGCTGCCTGTCACCCCACGCCGCCAGTATTTCCTTCAGCACATCTTTAATACGGTGCGGCGCTTCATACAATATTATTGTCGAAGGAATGTTCTTCCACGCCGCCAGCTGATCAGCCCTGTTCTTTTTGCTTTTGGGCAGAAACCCGCCGAAAAAAAACGGTGACGACGGCAGCCCCGAAGCAATCAGTGCACACAGTGCAGCATTTGCGCCCGGCAGCGGCACAACTTTTATGCCTGCGTCAATCGCTTCGCGTGCCAGCTGCTCGCCGGGGTCGGCAATGCCGGGAAAACCCGCATCGCTGACAAGCGCTACATTCTTGCCGTCCAAAAGTTCTGCTATCAGCTTCGGCCCGTTTTTATCCTTGCTGTGCTCATCATAGCGCACCAAATGCCCTTTAATATTAAAATGGTTTAAAAGCTGCAAGGTATGGCGCGTATCTTCTGCCGCAATAATATCGGCTTCGCCTAAAGTGCGCAGTACGCGCGGCGTAATATCTTCCAGATTGCCTATCGGCGTTGCGCAAAGATATAAAGTTCCGGCTTCCGTCATTTTGCCTGCTCCTTCGATTTATCGTAATACGCCAGTGCCTGCGCGCTTAAAGTTCCGTCAGCATTGTACATTACAAGCGGCGGCAAAACATCAAGCCCGTAGCTGCCGCCCTTAACCATTTCCATTAAAAATATCCATGCAGGTTTGTCAACCGCGCTGTGCACCCATTGCAAACGTTTGGGCTGCAAGCCAAACTCCGCCGCCAGCTGCATGCACTCAGCAAAACGGTCGGGCAGCTGTACAATGGCAAAGCGCCCGCGGTAACGCACGGTATACGCCGCCGCTTTAAAAAAGTCGCGCAAATCCGCCGTTACCTCGTGGCAGGCGGCAGTGCCAATTTTGCGGGTATTGCCGCTGTTGCGGTAAGGCGGGTTGGCAATTACCAAATCCATGCTTTCGGTTTTAAAATATTTGTTAATTTCGCGCAAATCGCCGCCAATTACCTTTACTGTTTCTTCAAGCCCGTTATCTTTAATGCTGCGCTCCATAAGGGCGGTAACTTTGGGGTTAAACTCAATCCCGGTTACCTTTTCCGCGCCGCGGGCCGCCAAAAACAGGCTTATTGCCCCTGTGCCGCTGCCAAGTTCCAGCACCTGCGCCTTTTTTACCAGATGGGCAAATGCTGCCACGAACACAGAATCCGTTGTAAAAGTAAATTCACCGGCGTCCTGCCAGACTACATAACCACAGCCCGGCAATGAATCGCGCCTGATTCCGCTGTGTACCATTAAATTTTATCCGCCTTGGAAGCATCCACAATTTCGTCCCATTCCACCTGAATGGTATTATCCGGCGTAAGCTGTACGGAAGCAGTACGCATAGCGCGGTTAACGCCCATAACGCGGCCTTCGCCGAGCGGCGTAACAACCATAACGCCAACCTTCGGTGCTTCCACGCGTTCCGGTACGGAACGTTTGCCGCAGCAGCCGCTGCAATACACATCGTTTTCGTATTTTAAGCAGCACATCAGCCTGCCGCACACGCCGGAAATCTTGGCCGGGTTCAGCGACAGATTCTGGTCTTTGGCCATCCTGATGGATACCGGTTCAAAATCACCGAGGAAGGTAGCGCAGCACAAAGGCCTGCCGCAGCTGCCGATGCCGCCCAGCATTTTTGCTTCATCGCGCACGCCAATCTGGCGCATGTCTACGCGCACATGGAAGCGCGAGGCGAGCTTGCGCACGAGCTCGCGGAAGTCGACGCGCTCCTCCGCCTCGAAGTAGAAGACTGCCTTGTCGCCCTCGAGCAGGTATTCCACCGACACCGGATGCATGTCCTTGTTCGCCTCTGCGGCCATCTCCTTGAAGATGGGCAGCGCCTCGCGGCCGAGCCGCTCCATCTCGGCGGCGCGCTCCACGTCCTCGGGCGTGGCGATGCGCTTCACGGGCTTGAGCGGCGACTTCAACTTCTTCACCTGGTCTTCGTCGATCTCGAAGACGTCGCCTGCGGCACGGCCGAACTCGACGCCGCGCGCGGTGAGCACCACCACGTCGTCGCCGTTATGAATATCCAGATCACGCGGGTCGAACCACAGCGTGCGCGGATTGAATGCGAGCCTAATGGGCGCGACTCGAACCATACAGAACCTCTCTCACTTCAAACAGCATCGCATCGATGCACGTTTCTGGGGAAACATTATACGAGATAGCCTCGTCGCTTTCGCGCAGCGCAGCCAGCGCGGCGGCCGCTCGGGCCTCGTCGGTGCGCGCGGCGGCCATCTCGATCTGCGCCTTGACGTCGACGTTCACGATGAACTC
>OHWE01001053.1_pt1 | contig 10203 bp, 3 predicted proteins | sample 1579661 | NCBI WGS metagenome assembly OHWE01 (sample SAMEA3882552, study PRJEB24775) | human gut metagenome | biome: human-associated habitat; feature: intestine environment; material: feces | place: Netherlands | collected 2009/2010 | reverse complement strand
ATCCGGTAATGGTACCTGAATTCCGAGTTCAGCTTCAGGAACTGTGCAAAAGGTACCCCGAAAAGCTTCTTTCCTTCCTCACTGAACGGCTTGCCGAAAATACGGTAGACGGCAGAAGTCAGGTTACCGGCCGACGCAACGGTGGTCTGCCACCAGATGGGGTTACGCTTGCCGCGCACGGAAGCGTTGTCATAAGTATAGGTGTACTCCATGGCAGGAATGAACTGGTCGCGCAAACTAACGTAGAGTGCCGGATTCTCGGCACGCAACGTATCGAAAGCGGCAGTAGGATTGCGCAGTACATTGAATGTCAACCGGAAAGGAGTTATACTGTGCCTGGAAGTCGATTTGGGCTGGAAGTCATAAGTGACATTACCGCCAAAAGCCAACAGCTTATAATACTTGGCACGGTTCATCTGGTCGGCATATAAACGGAAAGTCGTTGTAGCCGGGAAGTCATACTCACGGTCGCCCATCCTAGGAAACACCACGCGCGGAAAGATAAGCGAAGTGGAGATACCCAGTTCATAACTGTTCATCAAGGAAGAACTTGCCTTGCCCGTCTGCCATTCGTACGAACCGTTCAACTTCACATTCCAGCTTTCACCGCCACCGAAGACATTGTTCTTCGTCACCGTAAAAGCGGCACCCGGTCCCGTCTGGTTATTGCTCTTCATGGTGACATTAAAATCCAATTCCGCATCGTAGGGTTTATCGAGCGCGGCAATGACCTTCACATCCAATGTATCAGACACAAACGCCGTATCACGCGGTATATACTGTATCTCCGCATAACGGAAAATACCGACGCTTGCCAGACGCTCCTGAATACGGGTCTGACGGTACAAACTATACAAACTCTGCATAGAACGCTGGCGGGCAATACCTGCGCTGTCCTGTATCTGACGTTTCCGCCGATAACCTTGATAGTTCAACCAACGGTAAAGCATGTTGGGACGTACCGGAGGTTTGTTGTAGTAATGTATGGTCAAGCCTTTGTAATCCATGCTGTCATTGGGTTCCTGCCCCTGCTTTCCAAGAAGATAGACGGATTTACGCCCCACACGGAACTGCTTCTCGGCTACCTTTGGCATACCGGGAACGGGAATCAAGCGCATCTGGACATGCCCATTGGGAACCATCATGGTATCGGCCTGATAGGTCAGGTAGTCGGGACGGAAATAATAACAGCCCACATTACGCAGCAGGGTACTGATACGGGTACGCTCCCCATCCAAATCAGCCACATTGAATTGTTCTCCCGAACTGATAAGGGAACGTCGGCGTCCCAGCTCCATAATGCGAGTGGTACGCTCGCTGAAACCACGATAATATACCGTATCTATAAAGTAGGGGTTACGCATGTTCACCGTATATTGCAACTTTGCCTTCAGCGAGTCCTTCGGGTCGATAAATGTCTTGTAGCTGACGCTTCCGTTGAAATAGCCATAATCGCGCAGCAAGTTAACCGCCGCCTTCTGGCGTATATCGGGATTCACCGTAGACATAAGCACCGGAGTGGCGGCAAATTTATTGAATATCCACTTTCCGAATCCCTTCTCATACTTCTGGAAACCATTGTAAATCCACAGTCCGAAAGGAAAGGGATAGCGGATAGTAGAGCTTCCCAGCAACGAATTGTTCGGTGCCGTAGCAAGGGCGGCTTCCACCTCTTCCATAGCAATCTCACCAACAGACGTTTCACTGCGGTTCAATACAATCATCGGCTTTTGGCCGGTATAGAGTATCTCCCCCTCGGGCAAGTGCTTCGTGGTGGAGCAACCTGCCAGAAATATCAATCCTGCAATATATAATATCAGTCGTTTCATATCACATTCCTACTTTTTCATATCGCTATTTTCAGCCTCCGGTTTTATCTTTTTCTTCCTGAAGATGAAGAGTTCACTCAATCGGTCCATCTTCCGGCGCAGCACAAGGCCGACACCCGTTTCGGTTATCTCACCGTCGAGTATGCTTTCGTAGTTTTTATTATGGAATACACGGACATATCGAGTACCCGACGCATCAAGACGGTATTCCAGCGATATATTGTCAATGAATGATTCCGCATCGTTCGTGGCATTGGCCCCGGTGGACACTTTTCCACCGATGACTATCTGTACGCGGTCGTTGAAGAAACGCTGGGAATAACGAAAACTGAAGTCTTTCTGCGTGTCACCCGTTTCAGCAGAGGTACGGTCTTCCACACCTACACTGATATTAGCACCTTTTATACCTCCCGCCAAGGAGTTTATCTGGCTCTGAAGCACTGAGTTCAAGGCAGCTCCCATTGACAAACCTCCTCCTTTGGCACCACTGTTCAAGTAAATACCCGTGGCAAGCATGGCAATGGCCTGCTTGCTACGCTCTTCTGCACCCATTGCCTGCAGCTCATTCTCTACTGCGGCATCTTCGGGCGCCGAAATATCGAATATCAAATCGGGAGCGTCAAGCCTGTTCTTGATGGAAATGGAAACATCGAAGTTCACCATGCGCGAACCGTCCCCGTCACCATCGGCCACAGAAGCACGCATACGTTCCGTAGCCTTTAGGCTCAGCGTAGGATTCATAATATTCCCCCGCCAATCCACATAACTGCCGGGATTGAACTGGAACTCCTTCAACGGGATGATAGGCAGCGAATATTTCATGACGCCACCCGAAAGGGTATAGCGTCCGGTAAGGCTCATATCCCCTTGGGGAGTATACTGCATATTCAAATCACCGCCACCTTCCAGTTCGATGTATTTGCTGCGGTCGGGACTCAAGTCAGCACGAAGACGGACAGCATCGTCAATATGGACGGACATATACATTTCCAATCCTCCCAAAGACATGGCAGGAACCTCATCTGCTTTTACCGACGTCGTATCGGTGAACGAGGTAAAGGTAACCAGCCCACTGAGACGGTCTTCCACCGTTAAAGGGGAATCGGTCAACACGTAGGTTACGTTGGTATTGCCCAGCAAATTCATGTTTCCACGCATCGTGAGCCCGTCAAGCGGCCCCTTCACCGTGGCATGCAAGTCGACGAACACCTTTCCATACACCAGACTTTCGCGGGTACGCGGTGCATCCAGCAACGTATAGTTCTCTGCCAGCAGATTGAGGTTGGCAGTAGGACGCTCCATATTCCGGAAATCAACCTTACCGTCAATCGTAAACGGATTCTTGCTGGTGGTATAAATGGCAAACTTATCAAATATCAACTGATTGTCCTTTATCTGTACCGGACGGTTGTCGAACCAGTAACGTGCTCCCGCCTGGCGTGCATAGACAGACACACTGTCCAAAACAATATCACCATGCATTTGAGGCTTGTCCAGCGAACCATAAATATAAAGCCCTCCATCAATATCTCCGGTAAAGGCCACCGTTTGGTCAGGGATGAATGCATTGGCCATCTTCAATGGAAAATGCTCGAAACGGGTGGACACTTCCAGGGTATCCTTTCCGGTCTTCTGCGTCAAGATACCGTCGGCGGTCATCACTTCTTCATTATCATATGTAAAATAGGTATTCAGATAGTGCGTATTCTTGTCGCCCGGCAACCAGGTAGCCCCCAGGCCGATGTCTCCAACCGGTTGGCGTTCGTAGGTCAGTTTCTCTACATTGGCTTCGGCAGACACCTGCAGGGAAGTGGCAGTCTGTATATAATTTGCTTCGGCAGAGAACAATCCCGTAAGCCGGGGCATATAAGGAAGTACCTCCGTAAGTTCATCCAAGCGCAATCGGCTCAGTTCTACGTTTATATTCTGCAAGGAAAGGGTATCATTCTTGTCGGATTGCATACGGAAACACAGACCATCGTCGCTGTCCATATCAATATTGGCATAGACGCGCATATTCTTATGCAGATAAATCCAGTTACTATTGTCCGCAAAGTGGAATTTACGGAAAGCGATAATCGGCTCGGCAGGAATAAGGTTCAGCAGCACACCATTACCGCGACCGTGTCCTTCGGTCAACGGACGGGCATTAATACCGAATAGAACACCGGTCTGCCCTTTTCCATTCACATAATCCACAGTCAGTTCCGCATCTTCATTACGGACTTCACCCGTCAGTGTGCTACGGAACACAAACTGCGGGTTCTTGGGACCGTTTATGACACCACCTTGCAACTTCATGCGGGCAGTATCCTGCTTCACTGTAAAAAATATCGTATCGAGCTGCAAGGAGTCCATGCGCAATCCGTGAACAGCTGTACGTCCATTGATGCCGACTTGCGGAGTAAATCCGAAGCTCAGTTTGAAATCATTATAGGAAATACCCTTTGCAGCCAGGAAATAGCTGACGGGATTCTGGTTACCGGCTTCCAGATGCATGCCCGCTGAAGGAAGGACTTGGCGCAAAGCGGCATGGTCCAAACGCCGTTCATCAATCTGCTTTGTCAGGATAGAGACAAATTTATCCGACTGTTCCATCAACTTCTTCAACGTGCTGTGAGCGCGGAAACGCAGATTCAAGTCACCGGCATCAAGCCTCAACTTGAGAGAATCATGACGTGCCTCCGCTCCCATTGTAAAGGCAAACGGGTGTTTCAATGGTCGGGGCACCAAACCCAGCTTATGCAGATTCACCTCTTCCACATTTAAATCCAAAGCGCCATCCAGATAGCTGCGGTCAAGACGCATATCCGCATTTCCCTGCATCTTGAGAAGGACATTATCGCTGGCAAGACGGACGGTAGCAACGGATGACTTGAGTCCGGCATGCACATCTACACCGGAAATGTCCCAATGGCCATACTGTAGTTTTTCCAAGGAGGCATTCAAAGCGGCCACAGTTTTTCGTGATGCCACATCCACCCCTTGCCCCTTAGCGGACATCTTTGCCGTAAAAGTATAGATAGAGTCCTTGGGCAGGAAGTGATGCACCTGCAAGTTGTTGATGGCAAGGTCGGCATGGTAGGCTTCCGTAGCAAGATTATAGGCGGCGTCCAAATTCAAGGCGCCTTCCTTCTCCTTCAGTTTCAGGGCGGCAGTGCACTGCGCCCCCTCCATACCGAGACGTGCCGCAAGGTGCATACTGTCCGGCACAATGATGGAGCCATCGGGAGCAATGTCAGCTAGTCCGGTCAGGAAGTTCAAGTTCTGCGTATGCATTTCGAAGTCCATGCTTCCATTACGTTTCACACTGTCGGTCAAGCTCCAGAATTCTCCTCCCCCACTCAACGAAAAGGCTCCGGGCAGCTCAGCCGTAAAACGGGAAATCTGCATCTGCTTCAGGTTTCCTTCCGTACCGGCATGAATCACCAACGGACGGAACGGATAGGCTTCCTTGAAAGCTTCCGGCAAGCCACCGGCAAAAAGCAGTACATCCTGTTTGCCGATACGGGCATTGAAACGGGCTGTCAGACGGCCGGTGGTAGGTATATTTATCAGTTCCCAGTAAGTCTGTGCCGTAAGGTTCATCTCACTATGAGGTGTCAGCAACTTCAAAGAAGGGATACGGATAACGGTAGAATCGGCAAACAACCGCCCGGTCAGGGAAGTTACACTCAAACCGGAACGCTCATACATGGAAAATTCCCGGATAACGGCATTCATATCTCTGCCGTAGTACATCACAGAATCAATGCCCAGGCGAATGTCGCGAAGAGCAATGTGCGAGGGGTCGAAGCCTATCGCACTCCCCGGGCCACCGGTATCATAATTGACAGAAGTTCCAGTCAGCAGGAATTTTCTCCAGCCATAGAACTGGTGTTTCAGGTCGGCAGCAGCGTCCGCAATCTCAGCATCTCCTATATGGGCTTTCAGCCCCATGGAGTCCAATGGCATCTGTAAATCGACCGAGACGTTCTTCAACTTCAGAGTATGGAGTGTGACTTTCCAGTTTAACGCAGTGTCAGTAGTGTCCTTGGGAGTCTCAGTGGTATCTGCAAGCATCACCTGCACATGGGTATCGCTCAATTCTATATTATTGAGGATGGCATCTTCTTTTGTAAGGTCTATGCCATGGCTTTCGAAAAAGAAATGCCCCAGTACTCCTTCCATTAAATTGGAGGAGTTGACAGCAACTTGTTTCAAGGTAATGTCATCCACCTCCACTTTCCCTTTGAGTAAAGGCCATGCCTGTACCCGTACGTTCAAACTTCCAAGATTCAGCAAGGTATCGGGATGCTGCACATCAACAGCACTGTCGGCAGGCTGTACCACCAATACACCGCGGACCAACAAATTCAAAGGAAAGCGAAGGTCAATCCGCTCCACGGATATGTCCATACCCGTAGCACCTGATACAATTGCCGTAGCCTGCTTCCGTATCAAATTCTGTACGGGAGGCACATAAAGCAATATCATCAATATTATAAACAGTATAATAGGAGTAAGCAACACCCACAGTGCTGTTCTCAACCATTTTCTTCTCATCGGAACGTCAATCTTTCATCGTATTTAAAAGTCCTACAAAGTAAACAATTTCTTTCGACATTTGGTTCCCGACAGAGAAAAATCACGTATTCTTCTCTGTTCCCCCATTACGGAAAAGCTGTTGCCTGAGTAATGACATCCTCTATCAAAACGAGGGCGGCAAGGGCGTGTTCTTTCAACTCTCCGGTAAAAGGCACTCCATGAGAAGTTTCCAACAGTTTCAGCAATGCAACCAGTTCCGCTGCTCCAATTAAAGTAAAGAGGGGAATCATTTTGTGGGAGACAGCAGCCATCTCATCCACATCCTCATTCTCCACAGCCTTCTGCAAACGCTCCGCATTGAGGCGGGTTTCAGCCACAAAACTTTCCAGAATGGACTTTGCCGCCTCGGGGTCATCGACCGAAAAAGCAGTGAGCGAAGAGAATTTATACCCCGGGCAAGCCGAAGTTTCCGAAACTTCCATAACCTCCATCCCTTTGTCCTCCATATTCAATTCATGTAGCAATTCACTGACGGTAAACGGCTTATGCAGGCATCCGGCAAATCCATGCACCGTAAATTCCTCACGCTGCATGTCACTGCGGGCAGTGACAGCAATCACCGGAACAGACTGTGCCTGCGGTATGTTCGAAGCACGAAGCAGTTTCAGTAAATCAAAACCATTAATAGCAGGCATCTGCACATCAGTAAGCAGAACATCAAAGGTTGCAGTGCGCAAGGCATCCAGCAGTTCATCCAGTTGTAAACAAGAGACAGAATTTATACCACTCTGCTGAAGCATGGCGGCAGTAAGGGTAAGCTGAATACGGTCATCATCGATAAGGAGGACATTCTTCAGTGAAGAATGAGGAACGGGGAATGAAGAATTGCCATTCGGCGTGGCAGCACATCCCGATTCTTCATCCTTCATTCTCCGTCCTTCACTCCTTACGGGATAGATAGGAATATATATGGTGAAAGTGCTTCCCTTGCCTGGCACACTGTCTACATCAATCGTGCCTTCAAGCAACTGTACCAGCATACGGACAATGGAAAGTCCGAGTCCAAACCCCTCTTTACCCTGAGCACCCGGTAAGCGGGTAAACTCCTGGAAGATACGTTCCCGGTCGGCAGGTTCCATACCTTTACCGGTATCAGCAATGGCAACTACCAGTCGACGGTCCTCGTAACGGGCAGTCATGGTAACACTGCCTTGGTCCGTAAACTTCACGGCATTGGACAGCAAATTGTTGATAATCTGGCGCAGACGCAAGGGGTCGCAAATATAGGTACCGCCCAGCTCCGGGGCAATGTCGCAATGAAGCGCCAGTCCTTTGGCAGCCGTAAGTGGTTCAAAACTGACGTGTATCTCTTCAAGCAGGCGGGAAGGATGAAAGGTGACCCGGTTGATTTCGGCCTTGTTCAAATCAAGACGATGGAAGTCGAGCAAATCAACGACCAGCTTCAGCAGATGTTCCGATGAGGTTTTCATATTGTCCAGATAGAACCGCTGACGCTCATCCACCGTCAGACGGGAAAGCAAGTCGGCATAGCCCATAATAGAACCGAGCGGGGCTTTGAAATCATGGGTAATGGCAAGCATCAGTTTTTCACGGACAGCGAGTAAATCCTCGGCACGACGACGGGCCTCTTCCAACTCACGACGGTAACGGTTGCTTCGGGTTATGTCGCGGCCGATGATAATAAGAAAAAAAGCGGAAAGCAACACCGCACCTACGGCAATGCCACTGATAATCTTGGCCGAACGGCGTCGGACCGCTTGTTGATACTCGGCTTCCGTCCGTGCACGTAGCAGAGTTTCCGTCTCGTAATCTTTCAGCAAGCTGTCAATACGAGCGGTCAGCATATGGTCCAAGCGTTGCAGATAGCGTTTACGTCGCTGTATAACAGTGTTTACAGCTTTTTTCTGCTGGGCCACGGCACGCAGTTTCTCATGCAAAGAATCGGCCGGATTATAGGGTTCAATCACCGTATCCGTTGCAAATTCAAGGGAGGTCTTTACCTGGATAGCCGTATCTTTCTTTGGGGGGACAAACACTTCACCCAAACGACGGAAAAACCCCTTCTTCCGAGGGCGTGTCACGACGGTATCCCGATGTGTAATGATACGGTGCTGCACACGCTGCTGGGTCACTACCGAGTCCTGCTGGGCAATTATCTGCTCAATGTCACTGGTGGATACCATGCTGTCATTCGCCTCACTCAGCGTGCGCAGCATTTTTATCGTATTGGTATCCTTCTCGCGTATCAAAGCAAGCACGCTGTCTGTCCATTGTACATCGCGGTCATCAGTAAGAATAAGGTTCTCCATTTCCCGGTGTACGAAAAACAAGGAAAAAAACAATACCGCCAGCAACAAAGTGTAGCCTACGGCAATCTTTACTTTGGAGACATTATTCATACTATCAAATCCTTTCCCCGGTCTGTTTACGGAACCTCAACCACAGCATCACTCCCGCACTGGTCAGTCCGAACGGGAAAGCCATCCAGACTCCCGTCAGCCCCCAACCGAAAACGAAACCGCAAAGGTATAATAAAATAGGATATAAATGCAATAATCATCATCGGTTTCACATCCGAGATGCCGCGCAGGGCATTGGCAAAGTTAATCTGCAACCCATCGCCGAACTGGTAAACCAAGAACGGGAAGAAGAGAGCGGCAACCATGCCGGACACTTCCGCATTGTCCGTAAACCATCCCCCTACCTGACCGCGAAGCGCAAAGACGATACCCAGCAACACCACCTCCATACACAGGATGATGTGAAGGCCGGCATACGCCGAGCGGCGCACATTCTGCCCGTCTCCCTGCCCCTTGAAGTTGCTGACACGCACGGCAACCGCAGCGCCCATGCCATAATACATCATGAAGGTGAACTGAGAGATAGTAAGCATTATCTGATGCGATGCTAGGGCAAGTGTCCCCAGCCAGCCCACCATGACGACGCTCAGACTGAAGGAAGCGGTCTCCATACCCATCTGCATACCCACGGGCCAGCCCAGTGCATTGAGCTTCTTGAACATCGGCATCGACCACCCCAGCCGCATGAAGCCGAGCCTGTAACGGATAAACCGGCGGCCGCGAAGCACAATCGCCGCAAAGACCACCACCATCACAATGCGGGAGAACAAGGTGCTGATACCCGCACCAAGCAGTCCCATCTCCGGAAAGCCCAGCTTTCCATTGATAAGTATATAGTTTCCTACGATGTTAAGCGCATTCCCTCCGAGCAGAATCCACATGGCCGTCTTGGTATCGGTGATGCCGTCCGTAAACTGTTTGAAACCGTTGAACAGCATGACAAAGACCAGTGAAGCAAGCAACACCAGATAGTAAGGCTTGATTAGAGGCAACAATTCTCCGGGCTGTCCCAGCCGCTCCACATTGAAATAGAGAACAGCCATGACAAGAGTCAGCAACAAAGCCACCAGCACATTGGCAACCAGGCTACACCGCAACGCCTGCCCTGCCTCGGCAAAGCGGCGGTTACCGTAGAAGCCCCCTACAACCGGTGTCAGCCCGTAGCTGAAGCCCGTACTGAAAATAATGCAAAGAGTAAACAGATTGTTTACGAAAGAAGCGGCACCCAGTTCCTCCGTGCTGTGATGCCCAATCATCAGCGTATCGGCAAAACCAAGCACAATGACTCCCAACTGCCCCACCACAATGGGCAGCCCCAGGAGAAGCAATGCTTTGTAGTGCTGCTTATACGTATCAAATAAATTTTTCATACTAAAGGTTTTCTTTTTGGTAATAAAGCACAATCCCGTTTTCATCGCGGAAGGTCTGTTGGGCGACCCTATGAAGCTGTTCTGCCGTCACAGAGC
>OHWE01001052.1_pt1 | contig 10206 bp, 10 predicted proteins | sample 1579661 | NCBI WGS metagenome assembly OHWE01 (sample SAMEA3882552, study PRJEB24775) | human gut metagenome | biome: human-associated habitat; feature: intestine environment; material: feces | place: Netherlands | collected 2009/2010 | reverse complement strand
TTGGGAAGCTGAAAAGGACTTAAAAACCACACCAGGATCAGACTGTGCATTAAACGCACTCGCCATTGATGATCCTCTTGAATATGCAAGATTATATCTTGATGGAAATTTGCAGATGTGGGTAGATGCGGAAGACTCATTAGATATTTTTTAATTTTTAAACAAATACAACAGTTTAAATAACTATTAGCTACAATATTTCCGGAAAATTCATCATGGGATAAAGTTGGCTGGGTAATTTCAAATCTTTCCAAAAGTTTACACCCGCACTTTTCTCCATCCGACAGCATCTGTACAATTTCCAGCCGGTTCGCATCGCCCAAAGCCTTGCATATCAAAGCCACATCCATTGCATTCATATTGACACCTCACATTGATCATTGTCTATGTTCAATATAATATATACATAGATATTTGCCAATGTATGTGTTTTAAAAAAGAGAATCAAGTTTTTGATTCTCTTCATACATTCATTATAGCTTTTATCATCCATTTTATTTGCCCCAAACAGCCGCTGCATTCGACCTTACAAGCAGTTCTTCCACAGGCAGACCAATCGGACAAATATCATGACAAGATAACGACTTCCCGCATCCCTCAAAATATTTCTTCTTATATTCAGCAGAAATCTCATTCAAATGAGTGCTTTCCTGTTCTTCATTCAGAATCCGAAATGCGTTGACTGCAGCAACAGCGCCTGCGAAAGTCCCATTTGCAGAGAAGTTAGGACACACTTCAAGGCAGCAGCCACACATCAGACAGCGTGCCGACTGGTATCTCGGTTCATGTGTCCACGAACTCATATAAGCTTCACTTTCAAGCCAAAGGTTCAGTTTTTTCAAATTTTCAAACAGATTTGACCGGTCAACGATCAAATCTCTTACAAGCGGAAATTTGCTTAAAGGTTCCAAGGTGATTGTAGAACCTTTTAACGTATGTAGAAATGTAGAGCATGCCAGCCTCGGACGTTCGTTAATCAGCATGGCGCAAGCCCCACATTTTCGCACCATACAGCTACATTCCCAGCTGATGGGAGTAACTATATTCCCTGAATCATCTTTCAAAGGTGTTCTACTGTTCAATTCCTTTAGAACATTGGCAACAGAGCTGTTTTTGCTTCCGTCAAACTCAAATTCCTGCCAATAACTGTCTGATTTCTGACTCTCCTGCCGCCTGATTCTTATTTTATATACCAAGTGAATCACCGCCTTTCTGGAACAGGTACAAAGGAAATCTGTATCTGCTTTCCATCAAATCTGGCTACCGTTGTTTTAAGGTAATCATCGTCATTGCTCTTCGGATAATCCTCCCGCCAGTGTGCACCACGGCTTTCTTTTCTTGCAAGAGCACTCTTTAGAACTGCCATGCCAAGCAATGGAAGATTTCCTGTCAGCGCTTGTACCGTTTGAATCCCATTTAACAACGTATTCTCATTTCTGACAACGCCCATAGTCTCCTGCATCACTTTGTTTAATTGCTTTATTTCTGAAATTTGAGACGCTGGTGGAAAATCTATCTGTGTCGCACAAGATAGATCTACTACATCTGCCTGTTCGCATGCTGATTTTGCCGCAACACGTCCTCCGTATAACGCTCCTAACAGAGAATTTCCACCAAGACGGTTGGCACCATGATATTGGGCACAGCATTCTCCGGCAGCGTAAAGATTCTGAATCGGCGTTCTGTGCTGCTCATCCACCAGAATGCCTCCCATAAAATAGTGAATTCCCGGTAAAACAGACACCGGTTCCTTTCGTATATCTTTATGCAGATAGGTCATACAATCGTCTGCCAGACCAGATAGCTTATTTGAAATAATCTCCTCCGATATTTCCGTCATGTCAAGAAATACCTCTGATTCATGGCTGACCTTCCATATCTCTCTGGCGGTAATATCTCGTGGCATCAGATTTCCAAGCTCCGGGTATTTTTCCTCCATGAAATACCATTGTTTTCCATCTTTCATGGCAAACAACCTGCCACCTTCCCCTCTGGCCGCCTCGCTGATGAGCATGCGTTTTCCACCACATTTCACAGTTGTCGGATGATACTGGATCATCTCGCCATTTGCCAGAGGAACACCAAGCCGGAACAATTCTGCGGTGACTTCTCCTGTATTGCTCAGCGAACCCGTTGTATTTCCAAACAATCCGTGCATACCACCGGTGGCAACAATAACCGCATCCCCCGGTAATTCCACAGTCTCCTGACTGTATTCATCCCTGATTACGCAGCCACAACAAATATTGCCACACAGACGAAGTGTTAGGAAAGAATGATGGCTGAACCGTTCTACCATACCAGATGCTTCTTTCCTGCGAACAGCGTCTATCATAGCTGTCATGATCTGCTTCCCGGTATCGCTCTGTGCAAAAGCAGTCCGTTTCTTTTTCTGCCCGCCAAAATTCCGCAGATCCACATCATCATAGCCACTCATGTTAAATTTAACTCCAAGTTTTAGCAGCCAGTGCACCAGCTCCGGTGCTGCCTGTGTCATTCCCCAAACTGCATTTGGATCTGCCAGACCACATGCTGCCTTTATTGTATCTGTAAAATGTTCTTCGGGACTGTCGTTTTCATCTTTTGTATTCAAAGCTGCGTTGATACCGCCCTCCGCCATAACAGACTGTGCCCGCTCTGACGGAAGGGAGGAAACCAGTTTTACATTGCATCCATTTTCCGCTGCCTGCAAAGCCGCTGAAAGTCCTGCCAGTCCAGCACCTATAATAATAATTGTCTTACTCATAGATATTGCCACCCAATATAATAGAAAATAACTGCGCCCGCTATAAACAGAAGGAGCACCGAAAGAATCAAATAAATATCACTCCTTCGTTCTTTATAACTGATGATTCCCAGTGATACGAGCAATGGGCGGATATTGATAAAAATATGAACAAAGATTGCCGCTACGAACAAAAGCTGAGTTACCATCTTTACCGTTGTAAAAGGGAACAAAATATATGTCCCATTCTGCACCTTTCCAAACAAGCCAATATGGAAGAACAGCAGGATCAGTATTGCCAGCCCACTGGCTCGTCTCGCCCAGAATATGGCGTTCTGTTTCAGATACATTTTTCCTGATTGCTTCGCTGTCTGTAAACTCTGAACTGTCAGGATGACACCAATCACCGTATGCACAACAAGAATACCAACACCAATCCATGCAAGAAGTTTCCCTGCACTACTTCCAACTCCGTTCAGCATAAAGCTGCCCATGATTCCATGAATCATAAAAATGAGAAGCATTAAAACAGACAAAATCGTATTCCATTTTCTCATAAATTCCCGCTCACCTCATTTCTTCGCTGTCCATGATCATATAGTCCATCTGTGTTAGCGTTGTAACGTCAATAAAATCATCCGATGCCAGGAATACATCATACTTTCCACTTACCACTCTTGATAGCATCATTGTGTTACTGTACTCTTTCAGATCTACGGAAAAACCGGCCTGTTTCAACCTGTCACAGAGTTTCTTAGCATAACTGACAAGCGGATAATCCGTCTCAGATACATATAACCGAAAACTAATGTCCGTTTTCATGAGATCTGTTTCATTTGTTTCCGAATCGTCCAGTGCCAATTCTTTTAATTTATTCCGGGTGTTCTCGTTGTCGAGACCATCTGACATCATATTAATACCGAGAACATAAGAGCCTTCCAACTGTGCGGAGGCTTGAGCCGCCTTTTTTGACTTCGGTGTTGCTCCTGTGACTGCATCAATCATAGAAGGCGGTGAATGTAAAATGACACCAAAACCTACAAGAAAAACAATCGTAACAACTAACAGAATCAGTTTTCGTTTCACATTCCCACCTCATTTCCTATTTTTTCAAAATTCTCATTGCGTTCAAAACAGCAATTATGGTAACGCCTACATCACCAAATACAGCTTCCCACATTCCCGCAATACCAAGAGCGCCAAGAATCAGGAACACACTTTTAATCCCAAGAGCAATCACTATATTCTGCATGACAATCTGTTTTGTCGCTTTTGCTACTTCAATCGCGTCCACCAGCTTAGACGGTTCATCTGTCATCAGAACTACATCTGCTGCTTCAATGGCCGCATCCGAACCAAGCCCACCCATTGCAATACCAACATCTGCACGGGCAAGGACAGGAGCGTCATTGATACCATCACCAACAAAAGCCAATTTGCTTCCCGGTCTCTTTTTACTATCTAAAAGCTCAACCTTTTCCACTTTTTGGTCAGGAAGCAGCTGTGCATAATATTCATCCAACTGCAATTCTTCTGCAACAGACTTCCCAATTTTTTCATCATCACCGGTAAGCATGACTGTTTTTTCCACGCCGATATGTTTCAGGTCAGAAATTGCTTTTTTACTGTCCGGCTTCACTTCATCTGTTATCAAAATACATCCTGCATATTGACCATCTACCGCCAAATAAACTTTTGTACCTGCGTTTTCACAGGTTGTGTACTCTATACATTCTGTATCCATAAGTTTCGTATTGCCAGCAAAAACTTTCTTTTCCCCTGCCATTACACTGATTCCATATCCTGAAATTTCCTTATAATCAGAAATCACTGACTGATCAATTTCTTTTCCATAAGCAGCAAGAATGGATTTTGCAATAGGATGGTTAGAAAAACTCTCTGCCTCTGCCGCATACTCCAGAACCTGTTCTTTTGAAAATCCATTTGCAGGCAAAATATCCGTCACATTGAAAACACCTTTTGTAAGTGTTCCGGTTTTATCGAACACAATAGTGCTGACATTATTAAGTGCCTCTAAATAATTGCTTCCTTTTACAAGAACACCTCGTTTAGATGCTGCACCAATGCCGCCGAAGAAAGTCAGCGGGATTGAAATAACCAATGCACATGGACAAGATACCACAAGGAAAACAAATCCTCTGCGAATCCACTCTGTCCAGCCTCCGCCAAGAATGATCGGTGGCAGAATCGCCAGAAAAGCTGCTAAGATTACAACCACAGGTGTATAATAACGTGCAAATGTAGTAATAAAATTTTCTGTTGGTGCTTTTCGGCTTGACGCATTTTCCACAAGATCAATAATCTTTGAAGCCGTAGATTCACCAAATGCTTTTGTTGTCTTAATCATTAAGACACCCGTCTGATTCATACAACCGGAAAGTGCTTCGTCTCCTTTATGAACACTTCTCGGAACTGATTCTCCTGTTAAGGCCCTTGTATCCAGCATAGAATCTCCATCCAATACCACACCGTCTAATGGAATTTTTTCACCAGGCTTTACAATAATAATCTCACCAATGGAGACATTTTCTGGAGATATGGTAATCAATTCCCCATTTCTTCTTACTGTAGCAGAATCTGGACGTATATCCATTAAGTCTGATATAGATTTTCTGGAACGCTTAACAGCCAATGACTGAAAAAATTCACCTACCTGATAGAATAGCATAACAGCAACTGCTTCTGGATATTCACCAATGACAAAAGCCCCAATCGTAGAAACACTCATCAAAAAATGTTCATCAAATACACGCCCCTTTGAAATGTTCCTCACAGCCTGCCATACAACATCTCCACCAAGAATAACATAAGAAACAATGAGAAAAGCTAACTCGACAGGCAGTGGCACTTTCGCAAAAACTGTCAATGCCATACCAATACCATAGATTGCTGCGCCAATCGCTAAACGAATCGTCAACTTCTTGTCCTCATTGTTATAGGATGTATTGGTATCCTGTTTTTTTGCAGGTATATAGTATTCCTGTGCAATTTCGGAAACTTCTACATCTGGCTCATGGCTGTGGACAATCGTTTCAATCTGACTGGCTATTGTATTTGCGGCAACTGGAGCAACATTGATTGTCAGCGTCTGCTTCATCAAATTTACAACTGAGGATTGTACTCCATCCAATTCTCCGACTTCTTTTTCAATTTTTGCAGAACAATTCGGACAATCCAATCCTTTTAACGAATAACTCTTTGTAACATTCATAACGGTTTCTTCCTGAACTTCCACATCGGGCTCATGACTATGAACAATCGTTTCAATCTGACTGGCTATCGTATCTGCGGCTGTCTGAGTAACATTGATTGTAAGCGTCTGCTTCATCAGATTTACCACTGAGGATTGCACTCCATCCAACTCTCCGACTTCTTTTTCAATTTTTGCGGAACAATTTGGACAGTCCAACCCTTTTAATAGAAATATGCGTTTCATGATAATCTCCTTATAATTTGTTTAATTGTTCAATTACTCAACTATAATATTAAAAAATATTATTTCTGCCAAAGATGCTCAAATCCCTTGTCAATAATCTCTTTCACATGATCATCTGCCAGCGAGTAGTAAACTATCTGTGCTTCTTTACGGAATTTTACCAGATTCGCTAGGCGTAATGCCTTTAACTGATGCGAAATTGCAGATTTTGTTACCCCCAGTAGCACTGCAAGATCACATACACACATCTCACTCTGTTCTAGAGCGTGTAAGATTTGTACTCTAGTTCCATCTCCAAATAGCTTAAACAAAGAAGCCAACTGGATATAATCATCTTTTGGCTGCATCTTGGATTTCACATCATTCACAATATCCTCATGAATTACATCGCAATTACAAATATAAGACGTTTTTGACATATATTCACCTCCAAATAATAATAGTTGAACAATTACTCAACTATTATTATACTTATTTTTAAATTTATGTCAATAAGCTGATGTTAGTTCCCCATAAATTTTACAATTAAAATGTGCAAACTGTGGTGCAAATTCATTCAGTGCGTTTCTTCCTGCTGTCTGTACAATTTTTTTCACTTTAAGCACCTGTCCTTATTTTAATTTTGCTCCATCCTTAAAAGCATTTCCCACACGTTCTCCAAGTCTGTAATATCCGTGATGTACCGGATCATATGTAATTGGTGTAAACTTACTAAGATCAATTTCTCCGTCATCACCGAGATAATGGCTTTGCTCCAAAATTTTTTCTCATTGTTTTATCTCTCCTTATGGTTATTTGTTTATATCAGTATTTATCTGCCCAATCCATTCTGTAATCACCTCTTCTGAAGTTTCCAGATGATCTTTTCCTTTGGAATCAAACTGAATCTGCATTTCATGTGCAAAGGCAGCTCCTTTGCAAACTTCTATTTTTGTATTTTGGCCATTTTGTTGTATCTGGGAAATATAATTTTCCATACTTCTGTATGATGCAATTCCGTCACTTGTTCCGACACAGGCATAGGTTGGCGTGAACATGATAACAGTCATGATGATTCCTCCAAGAGCTATCCTCTTTATCTGCATATAGTATCCTCCATTTTCACTTCAGCTAAAGTATAACAAAACGAGACTCCATTAGAAGTCTCGTTTTGTTATTCAGTATTAACCTTTAGGTTTCTACTCGCATGTATTCAATTTTTATTTTACCTTGTTAATAGCATTTATCAGCCGCTTAACCTTAATGGACGGTTTTTTCGAATGAAGAATTCCAAACGGCATAGTATAATCCCACTCTACTGGAATGATTCTGATCAGTGGATGAACACTTTCCCAGCTCTTGAATGCCAGTAATACCTCATTATTGTTTTCGCATCGGTTAAATGCTTCTACATTGTACAGATTAAAGTCTACAATATTGATTTCAGGATGATTTTTCATCATATCATCCCTTAGCATATCGCCATAATAACTCCATCCTCTTCGCATGAGCATAAGATTTTCTCCAGCCAGATCATCAAGTGTAATTTTTTCTTTTTTTGCCAGCCTGTGATGAATTGATACCGCCACACAAAATGGTTCTCTTGAAATCTCAGTGCCATCACAGCCTCTGAATTCAAGCATTGTTTCATCAAAGATTCCAGCTATCACATCAATATTCTTTCCCATATTAGCCAGTATCTCTCTTGCATTCTCTGGTGTATTTTCAAATGTAATCAATGTGACATGCTCCCACCACTTAAATCACAGATTTTGAAGTGGGGGCTTCTTGCTCAATGGCTCTACTGAGCCAAGTATCTACAAGCTATCCTCGCGTGCCCCGCGATTCATTTTTACCCAGTTATGGGATATTTTCATTGTCTGGATACAGACACTTCCCATCTATCCTGCTAACAACATACGACGTGCTTCTTCACGTATATTGATTGCCGCATTCAGATCCCGGTCTATCCGATTTCCACATGTACAAAGATATACTCTGTCCGAAAGTTTCAGTTCTTTCTTTATATTTCCACATTTACAGCATTTTTTACTGGAAGGAAAGAAACGGTCTACCTTTACCATTTTCTTTCCTTTCCATGCCAGCTTATAGTCTAACATTTCCCTGAACATTCCATATCCATTATCCTGTACGCTTTTTCCGAAATGCAGGCACTGACCCATTGCTTTCATATCGATATCTTCCACTGCAACTGCATCATAACCGTCTGCAATCTTTCGGCTAAGTTTGTGTAGATGATCTCTTCGCTGATTTCGTATCTTTTCATGACATCTGGCAACTTTCTTTTTCTGCAGTTCATAATTATGACTTCCCCGTACGCATCTTGACAACTTTCGCTGTTCCCTCGCCAGTCTTTTTTCATTTTTTCTAAAAAATCCTGCTTCTTCCGTCTCAACCTTTTCTGAAAACACTGCCATTCCCTGCATTGCATAATCAATCCCAAGTATCTTTGCAGTACTGTAATCCGGTCCAGCAGCTTGGTTTTCACAGCTGTATCCTTCATAAAGCAGGCTTGCAAAGTATTTTCCGGATGATTCCATACTGACTGTCACTGATTTCAGGCGAAGGCCTTCTGCTGGCTCCCTGTGTTTTTTCATGGCGATCCATTTTAATTTAGGAAGCCGAATCCGCTTACTTTCCACCAGGATATTTCCATTGACCACATTCGTTGTATAGCTGTTTTTGGAATGATGTTTTGACTTGAAACGTGGAAATCCAACCTTGGGATCACGGAAAAAATTCTTATATGCTTTCTCCAGATGAAGCTGGACATTTGCCAGCGCCAGCGAATCTATTTCCTTCAGAAATGGATATTCCTTTTTATACATGGCCGGTGTGTTTTTTAACATTTTCTTCGTCTTTTCATACTCCCGGATCTTATCATTGAGCATCTGATTATACAGAAAACGACAACAGCCAAATGTTTTGCCAAGAAGTATCTTCTGTTCTTCTGTCGGATAAATTCGGAAACGATATGCTATGTTCAATACTTTTTCCCTCCCTGGGTTTCAATGTCTTGATGGATTACTTCTACCAGAGCCCCTCCAGCTGTCAGCAAGGCAGAAACTCTGACTCCAAAAGGCTTCTTCCCAAAGCTTTTCCCTGATTTCCAGATACTCCTTTTTCAATAGTCTGCTACTGGCACTTTTTCAGGCATTGATAAATTTACTAAGTTCCGTTCTCGACTGTGCATGGAACATTACATACACATGATCAATGTCATGATTCCATTCTTCCAGAACAATTCCATACCGTGGGGCAATATATTCCCATATTTCCTTTGCTCTTTCTGAAATTGGATTATCAATGACTTTTCTTCGATATCTCACTACCATGATCAGATGATAGTACATCAGATATACTGAATGCACATTATGATTTATTTTTCCTTTTCTACTGACTCTATTATACCATGGATTGCATCATTGAACAAGTGTTCCCTTTTTGTTTTTACGCAATTCATCTCCCACCTGCAGAGGAAGGAGAATTCTTGCTATATTATGTTAAATAAGAATTTGCCGCAGGCAAAATAGATGCCCTCAAAGAAAAAAGCTCCAGTGGAGGTTTTGAGAGCAAGTTTCTGCTTTATTGGGCAAAATGGAGCGTTTAGCACAACGGAACAAAATCAATAAATTTTTTAGTGGTTCTTCTCAATACTTCTTCTGGCAATCCGGCTAACCTCATTCTCTACAGCGGCATCCCCCTTGCCTACAGCAAATCTCTATTCTTCTCTCAGCCATTTTGCCACATCAAGTGCATGATATGTAATAATCATCTGCGCTCCGGCTCTCTTCATTCCGATCATATTTTCCATAACGATTTTTTTCTCGTCAATCCATCCGTTTGCAGCAGCAGCTTTTACCATTGAGTATTCTCCGCTTACATTGTATGCACAGAGTGGCATGTCTGTTTCCCAGGATGCTGTTTTTAAAATATCCAGGAAGGCGAGTGCTGGTTTGATAATGATGATATCTGCTCCTTCATCAATGTCATCCTGAATGTCACGCATTGCTTCTCTTGGATT
>OHWE01001050.1_pt1 | contig 10211 bp, 12 predicted proteins | sample 1579661 | NCBI WGS metagenome assembly OHWE01 (sample SAMEA3882552, study PRJEB24775) | human gut metagenome | biome: human-associated habitat; feature: intestine environment; material: feces | place: Netherlands | collected 2009/2010 | reverse complement strand
AATAATTCAGTGATTACCAACTTTTAAAGATTCTTTCTTATCCCGAACTCACGTAATGACTGTTCCATTCGGACTTATTCAGGGTAAGGCGGCAAAGTATGCGGCCTATGTTTTTCCATGGATTTTTGCCTTATCAAACAATCTTGTCAAACAACCTTTTATACATGACTGAAAATAAATCACGGCGTCCCCGACGCAGCAGCCATGAGCTGCGGAATGACATTTTAAATGCTGCAACAGAAATCATTGGAGAGGATGGTTTCGCCAAGTCTTCGCTTATGCGTATTGCCAATCTTGTCAACGTGGAATCCACGGTCTTTCACCGACATTTCGGTAACTGGGAGGAGTTTATGGATTGTTTTACAAGAAAGTTTGATTACTGGTTTAGCGATGTTGTCGACTCTGTCGAAAAGAATCAATGTGTTGAAAAGGAATTCAGCTCCACTTTGCACCGGCTTTTTGATGAACTGAATGAAGATGTCATCATGCAGAAACTTTTAAAATGGGAAATTCATGATGCCAATGTCATTACAAAGCGTACAGCCCGGATGCGGGAGTTCAATACAATGCCTTTGATCCGACATTATCAACGCGCTTTGGGTGAAACCGACATCCGTATTGGAGCCGTCCTGGCCTTGTTGATGGGAGGCATCTATTATCTGGTCCTTCACAAGGAATGTTCTCCCCTGGCAGGAATAGATGTCAATGACGAGAGTGGCCGGCAGGAGATTCATAATGCCATTGACTGGTTTAGCAAAATGCTTTTTTCCCGGCCAAATGAGCAGAATATGAAGCGGAACATTGCCGATATATTAAGATCAAACGGGGTATCGGAAGACATAATTGAGGATTGTTGCAGCTTATCATAGCTTCTATCTGATTTCAAAGTCCGTCACTATTCTTCCAAAAACGAATGTTCCAAATGTATATTACGGCGGTCATTTTCTCATTCATTGTTCCTCTTCTTCCGCTTTCAGGCGCAACGACTTTGGAGTGGAGCCCGTCCCGAGCCTTCAGGCGAGCGGCAAGTTGTTTTGGGACGCCCGAATCATTTCGGGCGCCCCAAAACACAACTTGCCATGTTCGTTTGAACATGAATTTTTCATCCGAAAAATCAAAAGATAGCGTTCCAACCGCTTTCCTCCGAAAAATTCCTTCCGTCGGCATCTTGATCACGTTCTGCATACTAAAAAACGCTGCCAGCAGGACACTTGAGCGGTGTAACAGGATGACATATCGTGTCACAGACCGTCAGCAGGTCACCATATGAGTGCCCATCCGGAGTAATTTTTGTTATTTTGCCGCATGTCAGCATGTGTCCGGCAGTTCAGTCATCCAGGTGTGCGTCAGGTACGGGGTGCATGGTTGACTTAAACCGTCCGGTAACGGGTGAACGGGGATATGCCGGAACATAATAAGGCCACTGTTCCCACATATGTGAATGCGTGAATGCGTGATTGGCTTAATGTCAGACAGAACACGTTGAGTATTGGTTACATGACCGGCTTGCCGGTCGGGTGCACATACCCGTCAGATAATGCAAGCATGTAATATGGGTGGTATTCTTACATTCACAACGTGAGGAAAATGCAAAATTGCCGGAAAAGAATTGTTCAACTATCAAAAATATGGAAGTATGGTAAAGAGAAAGGAAGTAAAAATCGACGAGGAGCAGATACGCAGCATAATGACGGGGGATATTCCTGATGCCGTCCTGAAAAACATCTGGGATGACAACGACACCGGCTCCTCAAAAGAAGACGGTAAGGAAACGGAAAGCCGGTCCGGGATTCCTTCCAAATCCGACAAGGTGGAAGTTTCCAGTTCCGGTGTGTCCGGCAGCGAGGAAGAAACGCCGTCCCCGGTCATCCGGGAGAAAAACCACCGGAAAAGAAACACCCTTCAGGTGTATCCCGAACATCTGTTTAACAACAGCGTCGTGAAGGAACGCCGGCAGACCTATGTCAGCAGCGAGAACTACGAGAGGGTCCGCACCCTGCTTTCCGTAATTGCGCCGACTGTCAGCATCTCCTGTTACATCGACAATATCCTCTCTGCCCATCTGGAACAGTATCGTGACGAGCTGAACGCCATCTACAGCAGCCGAATCAATCTGAAACCGTTGTGATTCAGCCTGCGGCCACATAAGAAAAGGGACACCCGGAGGTCGGTTCTTCTTCTTCCTTCGGATGCCCCTTGCTTTTTCTTTCAGGTGTCAGGCTTATTTCGTACCGGTGGTCCTTACACTTACCCCTTTCGGTATCGGGTTGTCAAGTATTATCCGGTAGCATAGTCTGCCGTCCACATTCACCGGCTCTTTCGCCACCATGAAGCCGGCGCATTTCTCGACCTTTGCCGCATCGAGTATCATGCCGGCGATGAAGCTGTTCGAGAAGCGGGCGCAACGCGGATCGTTCCAGATCGTGAAGCCGTTCTCGTCATCCGAGACGAACATGTACCAGTCCTTGGGCCTGTCTTCGTCCTTGGCGATACACAGCCTGTTTCCTGCGTGCAGGCTCAGTTCCCTGCTCAATATCCGGCTCAAATACATGCTGCCGTCACGGCATACCGTGATGATCCGTTTGCCTTTGTAGGTCAGTGCCGGATGGGAATTGCTCTTGTCATAAACTGTCAGTTTCATAATCATCAATATTTTATTGTTATACCTTGTTGTCCTTTATTCTTGTCATGCCGCCTCTCCGGCCATGATCAGTCTTCTTCTGGCTATAAACTTCCGGTTTGCCCGGATGGATTCCATCATCGCCTGTGCCCTGCGTGTCACCACCGAGGTCTTCTCGCCCATGTGCCTGGATATGGTGCGGAACGAGCTTCCGGTCTCGTAGAACCGCAGCATGAATATCCTGTAGTCCTCGTAGGAGAAATGCCGCCTGAGGAACTTCTGTATGTCCCTTACCAGCCTGTCGCATCCGGTCAGCATCTCTTCCCGTTCCTCCGTCTCTTCCGCGCAGTCCGTCTCGCCCAGTCTTGCGAAGTATTCGTCTCCGGGACTGTCGTAACGGCTTTCATCCCTTGCGCCCGACTGTAGGATTCTCCGGTAGCATCCGAAGAAATAGGATTCCAACTCCTCGATTCCGCCACTTGCGAACATGACCTGCTTCCTGACTGCCAGATAGGCGTCATGAAATGCGTCCTCGTTGATTTTTCCATAGATGGAGAGCCTCTCTTTCAGTCTCATGTATGAACGGTTAAACCATCCGTTGAATTCTTTCACGTCTTTTGTTGCCATATTCTTTTTCCATTTACCTGTTAGACATCCGGCCCGTGGTGCGGGCACTCTTGTTTCTTTGAATGCCTTACAGTCGTTCTCCCTCCGGAAAAGCGTCAAGGCTCGGCAGGAAAAAATACCGGAGCGCAGAGCGCGAGGATGATTTTTTCCCCGCCGACCCGCAGGGCCCGGCCTTGCGCTCCGGTGGGGAACGGCTACCTTTGCTTCAAAGAAATGAGTGTGTCCTTTTCTGCTTTTTACCGCCTGCAATTATCCTCTTGCGGTGAAAAGGAATGTCTGACGGTGACACATGCCGTCCGGTTTGCGGACTGTCTTGATTTTTTTATTTTCTTCGCTTCCGGAACGCTTTTACGGACACCGGAAACCCTTTCCGGTATCATCTGTCCGCCGTTCCGGCTATAGTAAAAAAACAAATGTCAAACTTAAAATTTAGGAATTATGGAAGTAGTGGTCATAGAAAAGGCAACTTTTGAGAGGATGCTTTCGGGGTTCGAGATTTTTGCGGAAAAGGTGGAACGCCTCTGCCGAGAACATGAGGACTTGGGAGAAAAGGAGTGGCTTGACAGCGATGACGTGTGCAGGCTGCTTTGCATCAGTCCGAGAACCTTGCAGACGATGCGGGAGAACGGAACGCTGGCTTATACCAAAATAAGCCACAAGGTATATTACAGACCGGAGGATGTGAAGTCCATCTTTCCCGTGACGGAAATGAAACGGTGTATAACAGCCGGCAAGGAAAGAAAATGCAATGTAAGCAACAAACAAACCAACAAGCCAACCAACAAACTAACCAACCAACAAACAGATATCTGATTTATGAATGACAATGGCAATATCCGGCTGCTGACACCGGAAAACGACATACGCGTGAGAGCTTTCCTCTCGTCGCTGGAAGAACTATCGGAAAAGGTGGAGAAAATACGTGAAAACAACAAGCCGTCACTGGATGGGGAACGATATTACACCGACAAGGAACTGGCTGTCAGACTGAAGGTCAGCCGCAGGAGCCTTCAGGATTACCGAAACAACGGCATACTGCCCTATATCCAGATAGGCGGCAGGATTCTGTATAGGGCTTCCGACATAGAACGTACGTTGATGGACGGGTACAAGGAGGCATACCGCTTGAAACGGGATATATGATGGACTGACCGGTAGAGTTGCTTATAATTCGTATTTCTATACTCAAAGGGTTTTACGGATTAAAGGCAACTTTCATGATAACTTCAATAAAAAGTAGGGAGAAAAGCGTAAAAAGTAGGGAGAAAACGATAGTTTGGTAGGGAGAAAAACGTATCTTTGCGTTCAAAAGTGAAAATGTATGCAGACCGAACTCGAAAAACTTGTATCTCTGTACAGAGAATTGGGAATAGACAGGCAGATAGATTATGACAAATTCTATCTGTATTCCCTCATTACCCACTCTACGGCCATTGAAGGCTCCACCATTACCGAACTTGAGAATCAAATCATGTTCGACCAGGGAATCAGTCTGAAAGGAAAGAGCATCGTGGAACAGCACATGAACCTCGACCTGAAAGACGCATACGAGCATGCCATAAGGCTGGCAGATGCCCATATCGACATAACCGTTGATTTGCTGAAAAGCCTCTCTGCCCTTGTCTTGAAAAACACGGGGCAGGAGTACAAGACCGTATTGGGGGATTTCTCATCGGCACGGGGTGATTTGCGCCTGTTGAATGTCACGGCCGGACCCGGTGGAAAATCGTACATGAACTACAGCAAGGTCCCGGCAAAACTGTCGGAATTTTGTACCCGGCTGAACAGGGAACGTGAAAATCATGACGCCAAGAGCATGACGCAGTTATATGAAATCAGTTTTGATGCCCACTATGACTTGGTGTCAATACACCCTTGGGCAGACGGGAACGACAGGATGGCCCGCCTGCTGATGAACATGCTGCAATTCGAGTTCGGACTGATACCGACAAAAATCCTCAAGGAGGACAAGGAAGAATATATCAAGGCACTGGTGGAAACCCGCGAGAACGGGGATCTGAATGTTTTCAGGGAATTTATGACAGCTACCATGATTAAAAATCTCACCCATGACATAGAGGTTTACCGTAAATCCATTGACGATACTTTCATAAGTGGGGAGAAACCACAAAAAAGTAGGGAGAAGAAAGTGAAAAGTAGGGAGAAAATCATGGCTTTGCTTTCCCAAGACAACACATTAAGCGCGGCGGATCTCGCAGAACGGATAGGCATAACAGCCAAAGCGGTGGAAAAACAGATTGCCAGAATGAAAGCGGACGGGGTGCTCCGACGAATCGGACCGGACAAGGGCGGATATTGGCAGGTGATCGAAAAAAAGGATTGATTTTTTGGAGGGAGCGCAGTTTGCCGCCTGCCTTTTTCATTGTGTTTCAAAAAAACGCCCTCCTATAGAAAATCAGAACAATCAGAACAGCATACGGACCGGTAGTTTCCTACTGTCTGTATGCTGTTCCTTTTTTGTTGTATCGACTTTTCCGTCGGTCGCTTGTTTCCGCTGCCGTCAGCCTTCCCTGTACAGACGTGAAAGTGGAAAGGTTTTCGGGCTGAATACGCTTTGCCTGCAAAGGAAGATTCTGCCCGAAACGGCACGGCCGCCCGACCTTTTCACTTTCAATGAAGTCTGTACTAACTTCATGAATGGCGAGGAAGCAGGCGGCTGCGAAATTGTCATTGGCTGTCAGAGCCAGAATGTGTGCGGCTTTGGCTTCTCTTTTCCATCAGTCTGTCCATTTCCCTTGAAATTTTTTCTTCCGTTATCCTGGCATACCCTTGTGTGGTGGAAATGTTCGAGTGTCCCATCATCTTGGCTATGCTCTCGATGGATACGCTCTCTGAAATGAGCAGGACCCCGAACCCGTGCCGGGCCTGATGGTACGAAAGGTCATCGTGCCTGCCCAGGATCACGCCGATTTCCCGTATCTCGTGCCAGATGGAATCCCGGCTCGGCAACGGGAACACGGGACTGTGTATGTCGGTGGTATTGTACAGGGACAGTATCTGCTCGGCTATCGGGTGCAGGGGGATGAACGCTTCCACCCCGGTCTTCTTCCGGTTGATGCGGATGAACCGCCGACCCTCCGCCGTCGTTCCGATATGACACGGATGAAGCTGCTTGATGTCGGCATAGGCAAGCCCGGTGAAATAGGAGAAGATGAATGCACGCCTGCCCAGTTCCGCACGTCCTTCATTCAGGGGCATGGCCAGTATCCTTTTCATCTCTTCACGGGTGACATACTTGTGCTTGGGTGCGGTTTTCTTCTCATATTCGACATTCTCCACCGGATTGGTGCGCAGGATCTCGTTGTCCACGGCAAGATACAGCAGGCGGTTCAGCCAGCAGAGGCAGCGGTTGGTCTGCGAGGTGCTGAAATTCTTGTTCCTGATAAGGAATGCCTTGTAGTTCCTGCCGAAGTCTTCCGTTATTTCTTCAAAGGCGATGTCCTTCTTCCCCAGTGAAGCAAGGTAGTCCGTCAGGTACTTCTGGAAATACTGTGATTGCCGGTAGGTGGAGGTGGAATTGATCTCCCTGCTACGTATCCTGAGACGTTCACGCTCTATCTCGCCCATCCGGAGCAGGTGTGTCGGAACGACGAACTGCCTTGTCACCCGGTTCTTGATAATCTCCGCACTGACGACACCCTGTGTCCTCAGAATTTCCTCGTAAGTCTGTTCGATATACTTCCGGTACTCCTGCAGTCTGGCGTTTTCCCTTACCGTGCGTATGGTTCCGGTTCTGGCGTTCCAGTCTTCCGGCTTGCAGCATATCCCGGTGGTGATGGCGGTGTTCCTGCCGTCTATGGTGATGCGGCACATGACCGCAGTTGTTCCGTCAGCCTTTATCTTGCCGCGGTTGATATAGAATAGTATGGAAAAGGTACTTCTCATGATTCTCATTGTTTATGGGTTATAGAACAAGTTTGAAATCTCCGGTGGCTTCGATGAGCCTGTCCATGTCCTCGAAGAGCTTTTTCGGGGTGACGCGGGCATAGACCTGGGTCGTCTGTATGTTGCTATGCCCCAACATGCTGCTGATGGTCTCTATCGGAACGCCCGCTTCAAGGGTGACGAGCGAGGCGAACGAGTGGCGTCCGACATGGTAGCACAGGTTCTCCTTTATCCCTGCCAGCACGGCCAGCGCCTTCATGTGGTTTCTCATGCTCGGATAGTGGATCATCGGGAACAGCGTATCCCTGCTGTCATCATGATATTTCTCTATCAGGGCGACGGCTTCCGGCAGCAGCTTCACGCTTGCGCGGAGCTCGTTCTTTTTACGGCGGTATTTCAGCCATAGCTTGCCGTCCTCGCCGGTGTACAGGTTTTCCCGGGTGACGGTCACGGCATCGCTGTAGGCGACCCCGGTATAGCAGGCGAAGAGGAACAGATCCCTTGCCAGACGATGGGTCGTGCGGTGCGGGGCTATCTCCACGTCACGGATTTTCTCAAAGCTTTCACGGCACAGTGCCTTGGGGGTCTTGACGGTCTGTTTCGGAAGAACATAGTGCTGGAACATGAACCGCTCGGAGTGTCCTTCCTGATAAGCCCTTTTGCAAGTTTTCTTGAGAATTGCCAGGTAATGCCGTACGGTGTCCACGGCATACCCTTTCTCGTCAAGGATGAAATTCTCATAGTCATGGATGAACTGTTCCGTAAGCTGCCCGAAGGCCAGGTCTTTCGTCTTGAATTTGGTTTCAATGAACTCGCGCATGGTACGGCAGGTAAAGTCGTATGCCGGATAGGTTCCTTTTGCCCGGTCTATCCCGATACGGCTCTTCACCTCATCCCTGAGGGCATCCAGCATTTTCATCAGGGTCATCTGCGTTTTCATGCTGCCCTGAAAGGCATCCTTGACGGAAGCGGCGTCAAATTCCCCCTTGCGTTCCAGAAGGGAATCGAAAGCGGCATTGATGTCAAGCAGCAGCTTGTCGATTTTCGCATTTGTTTCCACCGCCTCCCTGCTCTTGCCGTTCAGACGGCTTTCACGGGGATTCCACAGCCCGGGAGTGCAGGAAAGCTTGCAGCTGAACTGCGCCATTGTCCGGTTCACGGTGATGCGCCCCATTATCGGGGCTTTGCCCGACTTGTCCAGTCCGCTCTTTTTGAGGTAGAGCAAAACCTTGAATTTTTCTACTTTCATACGCTTATAACTTTAGTTGCAAAATTACCTATTTTATAAGCGTTCTTCGGTATGCAAAACAATGACAATCAGTGCAATATATCGGCGTTTTTAATTATCCGATTTGCTTCGCGTTACCTCGTTCCCTTTCGGTAACTGACCTGCTAACGGTTTGGTAACTGAACATCTTCAACAATCCCCACTTTCCTGCTTTTTTCTCAAGTGGAAGAATATAGAGAAATAGTTAGTTTCCAATGGATTACGTTATCCTTTCTTCTCGTTTCCGGTGCTCTGTTTACCTATCTTATTCCATAAGCGTCGAAAGACTTACGCGAAGCCAGTGAAATGGTTATCATCAGCGAAAGCATAGATGCCGTAAATGTGATAACCATAATCATCATCTGATATTTGATGGCGACATTCGGACTGCTTCCCCCTAATATCTGTCCGATCATTGTTCCGGGAAACGCCACCAAGCCCATGACGGAGATATTGGCGATGAGCGGACTGAATGCCTTGATAATAGCCTGACGGATAAACGGCGCCTGCGCTTCTGTACGGGTAGCCCCGTTGCCAAGCAGATAGCGGTAAAGCTGTTGCTCGCGTTTCAATCCGCTATAATAGGTATTCAGGGCTATAACATTGCTGGATAGCATGTTTCCCATCAGTATGCCGAAAATAGGGATGAAGTATTGAGCGCTGAATACATTTTCAAGACGCAACACGATTCCTATAAAATACATTCCCACGCATATTACGCTACATAGGAAACCTACGGATATAGGTAGCAGCAGTATCTTGCGCTTCAGTTGTGTACGCGCCAGTGCCGTTTGCGAAGCTACGAGTATCATGACGATTACCCACAGGAAATTAATCCACGGATTATTCCAAAGAAAAAGGTATTTCAGATAAATGCCGATGAAGAAAAGCTGCACAATCATGCGTGCCGTACCGATAAGGGTTGTACGTAGCAGGCCGGTCTTGAATTTCCATATATAGAATAATGGGATTGACAGCAAGAGCAGTCCGATACCCAGGCTGAGGTATGATATGTCGATAGTTCCCATGAATACTTTGAATTAGCGGGTAAATATGAAAACCAATACAGATGCAATAATAATGCAAACTCCCATAACAATCAGCATCATGCGTACGGTATGTTTCTGTTCGGAACATTCCTTTTGCCGGGTAAGTCTGGTTATTTTCTCCATGTCTTCTGCGGTTGTGTTGTGGGGCATGCCGCACCCTTTGTGCATTTTATCCAAACGCTCGTTGAGACGTTCCCGGCGAAGAAGGCGTAAATTGCGGTTCTCCTTATCACGGCGTATCATATCAAAAACAAATCCGGCAAAACTCATGGCTTTATTTTTATCAGGTTTATTACATTATTATATGTCTGTCGCATCCTTTGGCGAAACCCATGTCGTGCGATACCGCCAGTATGGCGGTTCCCTTTCGGGTTTGATGCCGTAAAAAGGCAAGAACTCTTTCCGTAGAGCCCGAATCGAGTGCCGAAGTTGGCTCGTCCACAATGATTAACGGCTTGTTGGTCATGGAAGCTACAGCTATCATCATACGTTGGCGTTGACCGCCGGATATTTCATTTACACGTTTATAATACAGTTCTCTTTCAAGCCCTAATTCATCAAAGCAATTGAATAATTGCCTTTCGGAGAACGGTGTGGCTCGATTGGCTTTCAGGCTGAAAGGCAGTTGTATCATGTCTTTTACCCATTCTAACGGTAGTGCCAGTTCTTGTGGAATCCAGGCTATTTGTTTGCGAATAAGGTCTATGCTGTTTTTATCCGATACGATGTCATTGACCGTAAT
>OHWE01001047.1_pt1 | contig 10218 bp, 10 predicted proteins | sample 1579661 | NCBI WGS metagenome assembly OHWE01 (sample SAMEA3882552, study PRJEB24775) | human gut metagenome | biome: human-associated habitat; feature: intestine environment; material: feces | place: Netherlands | collected 2009/2010 | reverse complement strand
TGATCAATAAAAAATTTAATGTGGAAATGCTTCTGCCGGTGATCGTTTCATCGCAGATTGAAGACAAATATGAACTTGAGACTATAAAAGCACAAACAATCATAGCAAGATCAAATTTTTACCGGACAATGAAAGAGGAGAAAAATCTGGCAATAACTTTATGTCAGATAAAGGAAGAGATGGAGGGGAAATCCCTGGCTTGTGTAATTTTACAGAATAAGTACGAAAAAGCAGTAACAGAAACAGAAGGAAAAGTCATTGTATGGAATAAAGAATTAAAGTTAGTTCCCTATCATGAATTAAGTGCAGGACAGACAAGAGATGGAGTGGAAGTTTTCCACAACGAAGATGATTCGTATCTCAGATCCGTACACAGTCTTGTGGATAAAAATGCAAAAGATTATTTGAATAGTGTATACATAAATAAAAATGTCCTTCCGGAAAGAATTGAAATAAAATCCAGGGACAGTGCCGGTTATGTTACAGAAATTCTGGCTGACGGGAAAGTGTTGGAAGGCGAGGCATTCAGAAAAGGAATGGGACTCACGTCCTCAAATTTTACAATTCAGAAGTCTGGAAAGGAAATACGATTTTTATGTAGAGGAAAAGGTCATGGATTAGGATTCTCACAATATGGAGGGAATGAGATGGCAAAGGAGTCTGCGAATGCAAAAGAGATCTTACAATATTATTTTCCTGAGATGGATGTGCTGAACATAAAATATGTAAATTGCTGAATAGATACGAATATTCTGGACACCCTATAGATATGAAGATGAAAACAGAGGTGAAAGGAATATGATGAATAACAAAGTGACAAGAATCATTGCCAATTCCGTTGGACTGGCCGCTGTAGCAGCATTGGGAATTACAGTTTATCAGTTAGGTACCTCCCCGGTCAAAGAGTACACAGGATACGGAAGAACAATTGAGTGAAGATGCAGGAACGAATCATGTGGAGTCAGAAAATCAGTGGATATCCGATGACGGGGAAGATTTGGATGATACAAAGGTTACATTCCAAAAACAAGGAATGTATGGGGAAACAGCTCAGAATACTGTGGATAATAATGAATCAGATAATACTGCAGATGTGGATAAGACTGACAATGCTGTAAATTCTCAGCAAGCAGAAGAATCATCAGTAAATGCAAATATGAAATCCCAGACGATATCAGAAGATCAGGCAGATGAAGCAACAGATGTTTCGGCATCGGCCCTGAATCTTGCGACAGTAAATTTTTCGGAAGATACATTAATGGAGTGGCCGGTGAATGGAAATGTTCTCCTTGATTACAGTATGGATCAGACTACTTATTTTCCGACGCTTGATCAGTACAAATTGAGTCCGGCTATTGCTGTCGGTGCAGTAGAGGGAGCACCTGTGGTAGCTGCTGTTAATGGCAAGGTTTATTCTATAGAGCAGAATGCGCAGACGGGTACTACACTGACAATGGAACTTGGAAATGGATATCAGGCTGTTTATGGACAGCTTACAGATCTGACAGTGTCAGAAGGAGATACAATTAAAAAGGGAACGACGATAGGATATATTGCACAGCCTACAAAATATTACAGCACAGAAGGAACCAATCTTTATTTTGCAATGAAAAAGGATGGAGAACCAATAGATCCGATTGAATATCTTCCATAATGAAATAGAAGAAAAAAACAATACCGTAGAAATGGCTATGGAATACGAAGGCCTGCAGCAGCTTGCCGACTGGGAAGGCCTGCCGCTTGATTCCGTATTGAAAGATTTTAAAGATGCCGGTGTTACTTCGCTGATAGTTTTTGACACTACCCTGCAAAAACTTGACAACAAAGGGCTTGTTTATGCCGCTCCGGGGCGTGAGCTTTTGCACGGCGGAACTGCCGGAACGCAGTTTGCGGCTTTGCAGCAGCAGGATATAATTCCCGACGCAGTTTATATTACAGAGGGTAAATCGCCTGTAACTTTTAAAGAGACAGAGAAAGACCTGTATTTGCGCTATGCGCCGGAACGTATTGCCGTTGTAAGTGAATCTCCGCGTATTATCCGTGTTTTGGGTGACCCGCGTATTATTGAAGGTGACAACTACGACACAAAAATGCCGCTGATGCAGGCGCCTCTTGGCCTTTCCACCGAAGAAATGCGGCAGATTGCAGCTGCCGGGTTTAACGTTATCGTCCGCCCGCAAAATTATCTGCCGGTAACGGAACAGCAGATAGACAGCATTTTCAGCCGTATTGATGAATCCGGCGCGAATGTTGTTTCTTATATCGGCTGCGGCAAGGAAGTAGTTGGTTTCCCCGATAAGCTCGATTACATGGCCGGAAAATTGTTAAGCCATAACATGGTTTTCGGTATGGTTGAACACTATACCCAGCTCCAGTTTGCGCCCATGGAAGGCCTTATTCCCATGGCGGAAAAAATGGATTATCAGGCAGCGCGTTCTTATATTATCGACAAGGCCGAGCAGCGCAAGCTGAAAATGCCCGAGGCTTTGCGCCGCTGGGCACTTACCGATGAAGAACGCAATATCCGCATTAATTATATTAAACCTTTTATGCTGCCGCAGAACGGGCAGGATATTTTAGAGCTTAACCTTGATTATGTTAAGAGCATTGCCGCTGATGTTCAGTCACGCGGTTTTAAGCTTGGCACCAGCGGTGTGTTTAACGCGGATGCCAATGGCTATCAGGCATATTTCCCCGATAAAATGCTGTTGGTTCTGCCTGCACTTGCCGTTGCTGCAGCAGGCGTAATGTATCTTGCACTGCTTTTGGGGCTTAGCAGTAAATTGCAGTATATTCTGTTTGCGGTTTTTGGTGCAGCAGCTGCTGCATTGGTTGTAAAAATGGCTTCGCCTTTGCCGAGGCAGCTTCTGGCATTTGTTTCTGCCTGCATATTCCCGGTACTTTCAATGATTGTAGTTGTGGAATGGTGGGAGAGCGTAAAAGTACGCTGCAAATGCATGGTGCAGTTTTTAATGCGCACTACCGTACAGCTTGGCGCGGCAGTTGCCATGTCCTTGTGCGGTGCGGCAATGATTTCCGCACTTTTGGGCGATATCCGTTTCTTTTTGGAAATTGACATTTACCGCGGCGTAAAATTAACGTTTATTATGCCGGTATTATTAATGCTGTTATGGTATGTCAAACGTTTTAATATTTTCGGCGGTAAAACTGGCGGCCTTATTGCCGATATCCGCTATCTTTTATCGACGCATATCAAACTTGAACATTTATTTATTCTGGGCGTTCTGGCTTTTGTAGCTTATATTTTTGTAGGCCGCAGCGGCCATACTTCCGGTGTTCCCGTTTGGGGCATTGAGCTTAAAATGCGTGCCCTGCTGGAACAGCTGATGTATGCACGCCCGCGTACCAAAGAATTTATGATTGGGCACCCTGCCTTTTTTGTAGCAGCTTACGCGGCTTATTACAAAGCTCCGCGCCTGTGGCAGATGATACTTGTGGCAGGAGCGGTTATCGGGCAGGGCAGCCTTGTGCAGACTTTTGCACATATGCGCACGCCGGTTATCATGAGCTATATACGTGCGCTGGACGGCTACTGGCTTGGCGCCGTAATAGGCATAGCGGCAGTAGTTGTGCTTAATTTGTTAATGCCTTATTTGCAAAAGTGGCAAAGGAGATATTTGGGTAATGAATAAAATTGTCATTTCCGGATATTACGGATTTGCCAACGCGGGTGACGAAGCCATGCTTACATCTATTGTAAGGGCTTTGCGCGGCATACAGCCGGAAATTGACCTGACGGTTATTTCCGGCAATCCTGCCGAAACATCTGCCAAACATAAAGTAAAAAGCATTTACCGTTTTAACTTTTTTAAAATATACAGTGCCGTAAAAAATGCCGATATGCTCTTAAGCGGCGGCGGCAGTCTTTTGCAGGATGTAACCAGCCTGCGCAGCCTTTTTTATTATCTGTTCATCATTTTAATGGGTAAAATGGCAGGCAAAAAGGTTATGCTGTATTCGCACGGCATTGGCCCGATACGCAATACGCTGGCAAGAAAGCTGACAAGAATTGTCTGCAGCAAGGCGGATTTAATTACTGTAAGAGATGCAGATTCGCAGACTGAACTCTTAAAAATGGGCCTCAGCGGCAGAAATATTATTGTAACTGCCGATTCTGTGCTGGCTTTGCCCGTTGCAGATAAAACCATAGGGCAGAAAATACTGCAAAATGCCGGTATCGACATTAACAGGCCGGTGCTTGGTATTTCCGTGCGCCCGTGGGCAAATGATATAAATTCCTTTAAGGTAATTGCAGCTGCCTTAAAACAGTTTAAATCGGAGCATGATGCGCAGATAGTGCTTTTGCCATTGCAGTATCCGGCAGATTTAAAAAGCTGCGCTGCTGTTAACAGCTTTTTAAAAGACGAAAAAGACATTTATTTTTTGGATTCCGCATATAACACGGAAGAATTTTTATCACTGATAGGCAATTTTAAGCTGCTTTTGGGCATGCGCCTGCACGCACTGGTTTTTGCGGCAGTTATGAAGGTGCCGCTTTTGGCAATTTCGTATGACCCCAAGGTTGATGCATTTGTAAATACCGCCGGTGGGGTGCTTGCCGGAAGCGTGGACGATATAAAGAAAGAGCAGCTTGTAAACGTACTTAAAGCCGCGTGGTGCAAACCGCCGGTTGTACAGAATGAACGGATGGAGCAGCTGCGCAGTAAGGCACAGCTTAATTTGGAAAGAACTTTTGCGCTGCTGCGCGGTGAATAATGAAAGGAGCAGGCCGTATGCTGGAAATGATAGACGTAAGCAAAATTTATCCAGGCGGTTCAGTCGCTTTGCAGGACATTAACGTCCGTATTGAGCAGGGCGAATTTGTTTTTATTGTAGGCCCGAGCGGCGCAGGAAAGTCTACTTTTTTTAAAATGCTGTTCCGTGAGGTTCTGCCTTCCAGCGGTAAAGTTATCGTAAACGGGCATGACCTTGTAAAAATGACAGATAAGGAAATTCCGTATTTCAGAAGGCAGCTGGGCATAGTTTTTCAGGATTACCGCCTGCTGCCTGACCGTACCGTATATGACAATGTTGCGTTTGCAATGCAGGTTATCGAAACCCCGTACCGCAAAATCAAGCGCCGCGTTAACGATGTGCTTGACCTTGTAGGGCTGCGCAAGCGTGCGCATGCTTATCCTACCGAGCTCAGCGGTGGCGAACAGCAGCGTATTGCCATTGCACGCGCCATTGTTAACGACCCTATCCTTTTAATAGCCGATGAACCTACCGGCAACCTTGACCCGGAAACCAGCTGGGAAATTATGGATATTTTCCGTGAGGTAAACAAAAGCGGAACCACTATTGTAATGGCTACGCATGACAGGGAAATAGTTGATGAAATGGAAAAAAGGGTTATAGCCATTGAGCACGGACATATTGTGCGCGATGATGCAAAAGGAGTATACGGCTATGAGTCTTAGTACGAAAGAATATTTTGTAAGAGAAACATATAAATCCATACGGCGCAACGGCCTGATGAGCGTAGCCTCTGTATCGACCGTTGCTTTGTCGCTGTTGGTTTTGGGTATGTTTCTTTTATTATTTTTAAACACCAATAACCTTGCCCAATATCTGGAAAGCCAGGTACAGATAACCGTTTATATGCAGGATGAAGCAGACGGCGATGTGCTTGATGCAACGCGTACCAAACTGGAAGGGCTTCCCGGTGTTGAAAAAGTTACTCCGGTAACCAAAGAAGAAGCGCTGGAGCGCTTTAAAGAACGCCTTGGCGAACAGCAGAACCTGCTTAACTCGCTTGGCACGGATAATCCATTCCCGTATTATTTTGAAGTGGAAGTGGACGCCCCTGAACGCATAGCCGAGCTTACTCCGCAGATAGGCGAGATGGAAGGCGTGGAAACCGCAAAATTTGGGCAGGAAGTTGTTGAGCAGCTGTTTCAGATTACCAAAATACTGCGTATCGGCGGTATTCTGCTGGTAGTGCTGCTTGCTTTTGCTACGCTGTTTATTATTGCAAATACCATCCGCCTGACGGTTTTTGCCCGCAGGCGCGAAGTTAACATAATGAAATACGTAGGCGCAACCGACTGGTTTATCCGCTGGCCGTTCATGCTGGAAGGCATGACGCTGGGCTTTTTCGGTTCGCTTATTTCCATTACCATAATAGATATTTCTTATTCGGCACTGCTTTCGCGTATTTACTCCACGCTGGCGTTTTTGCCGATGCTGCCTCCTTACCCGATGCTGATTTATGTTGATTTGTTTATTATTATCAGCGGTACAGCTATCGGCGCGGCCGGCAGTTACGTATCTTTGCGCAAATTCCTGCGCGTTTGACGGGAGGGCTGCGCATGTTGAAAAGTAAAGTTCTGGCGGCAGTTCTGGCGGCATGTGTTGCAGGCCTGCCGGTGCTGCATGGTTACGCCGACGAACTTTCTGAAAAACAAGCTGAATATGACAGGGTGCAGCAGCAGATGCGCGATATGGAATCGCAGCGCGAAGAAGCAAGGCGTGCTGCCGATGCGGCAAGCAGCCGTATGGAAGAAGTAGTAAGTGAACTGCGCCAGCTGCAGATACGCCTTGACGAAATTAATGCCCGCCAGGCGGAACTTGATACTGCCATTGCCGATAATCAGGCTAAACTGGCAGAAGAAAAAGCCAACCTTGAACGCAGGATGAACATTTTTAAAAAGCGCCTGCGCGATATTTATATCAACGGACAGATTAACTATCTGGACGTACTTTTGGGTGCGAAAGATTTTTCCGATTTTTCGTCCCGTATGTTTCTGCTGCAAAAAATAATCAGCCGCGATATTGCAATGCTTGACGCCATTAATAAATCGATGGCTGAAATTGAAAAGCGGCAGGAAGAACTTGATGCCCAGACGAAGGAGCTTGATGCTTTGAGGGCAGAGCTTGAAGTAAAACGCCAGGAAGCAGAAGCACGGCGTGAAGAAAGAGCGCAGCTTTTATATGCTGCTGAAGAAGAACGCAGCCAGGTTGAAGGCGAGTACGACCGCCTTGCCGCTATCAGCGAAAACATTGCCAGCATGCTGCGCAGCCTGCAAAATGCGGGCGGTATGCCGGGCGGCGGAGGCACGGGCAAATTTATCTGGCCGGTGCAGGGCGAAATTACTTCCTACTATGGCTGGCGTACACATCCTATTTTCGGCACTACCCGTTACCATTCCGGTTATGATATTGCCTGTGACACTGGTACGCCTATTGCCGCGGCAGACAGCGGCACGGTTGTATACTCCGGCTGGCTGGGCGGTTATGGCTACTGCGTAATGATTGACCATGGCGGCGGGCTTGTAAGTTTGTATGGGCATAACAGTGAACTGTGGGTATCTGAAGGCCAGTATGTGCAGCAGGGCCAGACGATAGCGCTTGCAGGCAGCACCGGCTGGTCTACCGGCCCGCACTGCCATTTTGAAGCACGCCTGAACGGTGAACTTACCGACCCGATGAACTATCTGCCGTAATGGGCTGCAATTGGAGGGGCATAAATGCTGAAAAAAAGGTTTAACTTTTTAACTTTGCTGCTGGCATGTGCCTGTACAGCAGTAATTACCCTGGCCGTTATCATGGCCTTGGTGCAGAAAGCGGCCGGCAGTTCTGCCGGAGGCATGGTATTTTTAAAAACACTTGTTACCGTGCGTGATAACTATGTGGAGCCGGTTGACAGCGAAAAGCTGTTTGACGGTGCTACTTCCGGCATGGTTAAGGCTTTGGGCGACCCGTATTCCGCTTACCTTGACAAAAAAAGCTTCAGCGAAATTACTGATTTGACGGACGGTGTTTTTGGCGGCATTGGTGTTGTTCTTGGCAAAAAGGACGATGATTTTGTTGTAGTTGCGCCTATGAAAGGAACACCTGGCGACGAAGCCGGAATAAAAGCCGGAGATAAAATTCTTGCCGTTGACGGTACGAATGTTGACGGTATGCAGCTGGAGGATGTTGTTGCCAAAATACGCGGCAAACAGGGCACGGAAGTGGAACTGCTTCTTGAAAGCGCAGACGGCGCAGAGCGCACCGTGCGCGTTATCCGCGGCGATATTAAGGTGGAATCGGTAGGCGGGCAAATGCTGCCCGGTACAAAAATCGGTTACATACGCATTTCGGTGTTTAACGAACAGACCGGCGCCGATTTTGCCAAAAAATATATAGAGCTTGAAAAAGAAGGTATGCAGGCTTTGCTGCTTGATTTGCGCCATAACCCCGGCGGCATTTTGGGCGAATGCGTAAAAGTTGCGCAGTACATTGTTCCAAAAGGCACGGTGGTATCTATTAAGGACCGCAGCGGCAATACCTTTGTTGAAGAATCAAACCTTGAAAAAGTTAAGTATCCGCTGGCTGTGCTTGTTGACCACGGCAGCGCCAGTGCGGCAGAAATTGTTGCCGGTGCGGTGCAGGATACCGGCGCGGGCAAACTTTTCGGCGTGCAGACTTTTGGCAAGGGTTCTGTTCAATCCGTTTATAAATTAAGCGAAAATACAGGGCTGAAACTTACAACAGCCAAATATTATACGCCGAGCGGGCGTTCCATTCACGGCACCGGCATTAAGCCGGATGTTGAGGTTGAGCTTGACCTGCAAAGCATGAAAGACACTCAGCTGGAAGCAGCAGAAAACTATTTAAAAGAACAGCTTGCAAAATAAGAAAGGAGCAGCAAAGCAGTAATGTTTAAGGTAGTTTTGGCTTTGACGGCTACGGCGGCAATCAGTCTCGCCGTATTTACAAATTCTGCATCGGCAGAAGATTTGACAAAATTTTATTCAACCGAACGCGTAAGCGGCTACAAAAGCGGCGAATTTATGATTTTGGCAGAAGATGATGTTAATTTCCGTTCCAATCCTGCCGTAAGCAATAACATAATCAGCTGCCTGCCGCGCCATTCGCTGCTGCGCATTACAAAAGACGAGCAGCCCTGGGCTGAAGCCGTATGGAACGGGCATAAGGGTTACATTGCAACCGAATATTTAACGCCTGCGGAAGCTGAACCCTTGCTTAATGACGAGGATATTAATTTTGGCGAATGGAAACTTGACGATGTTTTTGTGCCGGAAAACGCAGCTCTCGGAAAACTGCTTAAAGAAGGCAAAGAACACGGCGATTATGTTTACGAGTATGCAGATGTAAAAATCAGCGTTAACCGCAAAAAACATACTATTACAGCTATGGAAGGCAAATCGCCCTTGTTTGCCACCATGCGCGGCGTAAGCAACGGCGATGAAGCCGCACGTGTTGTAGGCCAGTACGGCATGCCTAACAGAGTGGTTTATTTTACGCCAGATAAAAATGACGAAAGTTTAAAGCAAACCATGATGCTTGGATATGATTTTCCGAGTGATGGTGATTATGAAGATGCCGGGCTTGATTTTTACATTGATGCCAATGACCGTGTAAGCAAAATAGTTCTGCGCAAAGACGATTAACGTTTATGTACATAAATTTGTAAATTGCTTTACACATTTACAGCAAAATCAAAAATTTTAAGGCTTTTGATAAAAATTTGTTGACTAATTACAGTATTGTGCGTAAACTATACACAAGTTAATAATTACCACTAAACCTACGAGACGGAGATCAAGTCAGAAAATGCGCTCACAGAGAGTCCGGTTGCTGGGAACGGATAGAAATGCAGTCTGATAAATGGACCGTTGAGGGTGTAGTCAAAGCAGGTTTTCCTGTGAGTATTCTGCAACGCAGCGCCAGCGTTACGGGCGAGGGGTGTGTTGGCACTCTGCTAAAGTGCGCGGAATCTTCCGCGAATCAAGGTGGTACCGCAGGTTTATAGCATTATTGCCTGTCCTTGTATATTTACAGGGACAGGCTTTTTTATTTAGCGCGGCAGCCATTTCCAACAAAAAACTTTCAGGGGGAACAAAATGTTGAATTTAAGTTTGGATGAAGTAAAAGCCTTTGCCGCTGATTATACGGCTGTACCGGTTGCAAAGGAGTGTTTTGCCGATATGGTAACGCGGAATCGGTAATGACGCCGGACGGCATGAAAATACTTGCAAATTTTTTGAGTGACTGATATTCAAGGGGGATTTAAAAATGATTAACACAGCAATTGCCAAACTTGCAGCAGGCCAAAACCTTGCAGGAACAGAAACACGTGAAGCCTTTGACCATATTATGAGCGGCGGCGCTACCAACGCCCAGATTGCGGCTTTTATTACCGCCATGCGCATGAAAGGTGAAACAATAGACGAAATTACTGCCTGCGCG
>OHWE01001044.1_pt1 | contig 10242 bp, 10 predicted proteins | sample 1579661 | NCBI WGS metagenome assembly OHWE01 (sample SAMEA3882552, study PRJEB24775) | human gut metagenome | biome: human-associated habitat; feature: intestine environment; material: feces | place: Netherlands | collected 2009/2010 | reverse complement strand
AAGCTTCTTTACAAATTCATAAAAACCAATTCCTTCTGCTGTATCTTTGTATTTCATCATCGGGTCAATATTCCAGGGAGAATCTGCCTAGGATAAAAGGCAGAAGCCCAAGTATGGAAGTTCGATTACTTCAGCTCGACCTTGGCGCCAGCCTCTTCCAGCTGAGCCTTCAGAGCCTCGGCGTCCTCCTTGGAAGCACCCTCCTTCAGGGTCTTGGGAGCGCCCTCGACGGTAGCCTTGGCCTCGGCCAGGCCCTGGCCGGTGATCTCGCGGACAACCTTAATGACCTTGATCTTGGCAGCGGCGTCGAAGCCGGTCAGGACCACGTCGAAGGAGGTCTTCTCCTCAGCGGCGGGAGCGGCAGCGCCGGCAGCGGGAGCAGCCATAGCGGCGGCGGACACGCCGAACTCCTCCTCCAGAGCGTGCACCAGCTCGCTCAGCTCCAGAACGGTCAGGCCCTTGATCTCTTCGATCATAGCGGTAACTTTCTCAGACATTGTAATAGCCTCCTAATTGTAAAATTTAAAAGTAAGAACTTGCCGCCTCAATTACTCGGCGGCGGGGGCAGCTTCCTCGGCAGCGACAGCCACGGGCTCGCCGCCCTTTTCGGCGATCTGCTTCAGGACCACAGCCAGACCGGTAATGGGAGCCAGCATAGTACCCAGGAACTGGGCGCGCAGAACGGGCAGAGCGGGGATGGAAGCCAGAGACTGGATGGTCTCCAGAGAGACGGGCTTGCCGTCCATAAAGCCGCCCTTGATCTCGAACTTGTCGTTCAGCTTCTTGGCATAGTCGCTCATGACGCGGGCGGGAGCGACTACATCCTCCTCACACAGAGCCAGAGACGTGGTGCCGTTGAGCAGATCGTCCAGCTCGTTCAGGCCGGTGTTGTTGAAGGCAAAGCGGAGCAGGGTGTTCTTGACAACGGCGTAATCGACGCCGTTCTCCCGGCACTCTCTGCGCAGCGCGGTGTCCTCCTCAACGGTGATGCCCTTGTAATCCACGAGCACGCCGGCGGAAGCTTTCTGGATCTTCTCAGTCAGCTCGGCCACGATGGCCTGCTTTTCAGATAAGACCTTTGCGTTAGGCATTCTAGTGTTCACCTCCAGGAAAATTGTCGGTGCGTTCAAAAAAAGGAACCGTCCCTGTGCGCAAAGACACAGGGACGGATAGCAAATCAAGTTTGCCGCCCTCGGCAGGATTTATGGCTCATGCCACCTGCTGTCTTTGGAACGCATCTGGTATTATATTTAATTCTCGACGATTTGTCAAGAACTAAATAACAGATTTCCCCAGATCCCACAGGACCGGGAAAAATGCCCGGAAAAACCTCCGGTTTTTTCCGGTTCTTCCGCCTGCAGCGGAAGACGAAAACCGAATCATTTTGCCGCAACATGTGTGCGGCGAAAATTCATCGTCCCGCGCACCGGGGTGCGCACGCCAGTGACCACGTCGGGCCCCAACAAAAGCCCAGCTTTTGTCGGAAAAGGAAAAACAAACGGAGCGGTATCCGGTTTCACCACAGGCAGAAACGGATGAAGCGCAATTTGTTTTGACGCGGCGATGGGGTGTTCGGAGGAGAGCCAGCTCCCCTCCGAACAGCCTCAGATCATCTTCGCCGTGTTCATCTTCACGCCGGGGCCCATGGTGGACGCGGCTACACAGCTGCGAATATACTGGCCCTTGGCGGAGGCAGGCTTCGCCTTCACGATAGCGCCCATCAGCGCGTTATAGTTCTCAGTCAGCTTCTCGGGGCCGAAGGACACCTTGCCGATGGGGCAGTGGATGATGTTGGTCTTGTCCAGGCGGTACTCGATCTTACCGGCTTTGGCATCGGTAACAGCCTTGCCAACGTCGGGGGTAACGGTGCCAGCCTTCGGGTTCGGCATCAGACCACGAGGTCCGAGGATCTTACCCAAGCGGCCAACGCGGCCCATCATATCCGGGGTGGTAACCAGAACGTCGAAGTCCAGGTAGCCGCCCTGGATCTTGGCGATCAGATCATCATCGCCAACTTCCTGAGCACCAGCAGCCTCAGCAGCCTTAGCAGCGTCGCCCTTGCAGATAGCAACAACGCGAACGTTTTTGCCAGTGCCGTTGGGCAGAACAACAGCGCCGCGGACCTGCTGATCAGCATGGCGGCTGTCAACACCAAGGCGGACATGCAGCTCAACGGTCTCGTCGAACTTGGCCTTAGCGGTCTTGCAGCACAGCTCCAGGGCTTCCTGGGGCTCGTAGGTCTTGGTACGGTCGATCAGCTTAGCGCTGTCGACATAATGTTTACCGTGATTCATTACTTTATTCCTCCATTGTGGTAGTTATCGGATTTATCCTCCCACGCAAAAGAGCTTGATCAGCCCTCGACGGTGACGCCCATGCTGCGGCAGGTGCCCTTGATCATGCTGACGGCAGCTTCCAGAGAAGCAGCGTTCAGGTCAGGCATTTTGGTCTTGGCGATCTCTTCGGCCTGAGCCAGAGTGATGGAGCCAACCTTGTTCTTGTTGGGCACGCCAGAGGCGGTGTCGATGCCAGCGGCCTTCTTGATCAGGACCGGAGCCGGCGGGGTCTTGGTGATGAAGCTGAAGGAACGGTCAGCGTAAACAGTGATGACAACGGGGATGATCATGCCGATCTGGCCCTTGGTACGTTCGTTGAACTCCTTGGTGAACGCCATGATGTTAACGCCCTTCTGGCCCAGAGCAGGACCAACAGGGGGAGCCGGAGTTGCCTTGCCGGCGGGAATTTGCAGCTTAATGTAGCCAGTGATTTTCTGTGCCATGATAAATTGCACCTCCAAAATTTGTGGTGAGTTGCGGCCCGCGGTGCAGGCCTCCCACGAGCATGCGACCCTCGCACGCTCTATAAAAACTGCTCATGCGCAGTTTCTACCGGAATTACTTGCCTGTTGCCAGGCGATTTGCGCTAAGTTCCGCTTACAGAAGTTTGACTTCGTGCAGACCAAGTTCTGCCGGGATTTCGCGGCCAAACATGTTGATCTTGATGCGGACCTTGCGTTCGTCGAGATTGATCTCTTCCACCGTACCGATGGAACCTTCCATTGTGCCGGAAGTGATCTCGACATTGTCGCCCACGGCATAATCGACTTCGGGCGCGGCAACGCCGTTATCAACGCCGAGCTTGGCGACTTCCTCCTCCGAGAGGGGTTCCGGCTTGGAAGCCGGGCCGACAAAACCGGTGCAGCCGCGGGTGTTGCGGACAATGTACCAGGTATTATCGTTCATGACCATTTTGACAAAGACATAGCCGGGGTAGATCTTGCGCTGAACTTCTTTTTCGCCGATCTTATTGCCGGTTTTATCAAACTGATCCTCCATCACGGTCTCGGTGGGGACCTTGACATCGCAGATAAGATCCTGAATGCGGCGGTTTTCCACCATGGTCATCAGATCCGTTGCGACTTTGTTTTCATAGCCGGAATAGGTATGCACAACATACCAATATGCTTGTTCAGCCATAGTTGCCTCCGCTCAAAAGCCGGTTCACGCGCCGATCAGCAGGTGAATGATACCGCCAAACGCCATGTCCAGCAGCACCAGCACAACAGCCGCGATTACCACAACCACAATAACGGTAATGGTGTTGTTGCGGGTGTCTTCCTTGCTGGGCCACACAACCTTTTTCAGCTCGCTTTTGGTATCACGGAAATACTTGGTGATACGGCCAAAAAAGTTCTTGACCTTGGCAGTGAAGGGAACCTTCTTTTTGCCGTCGTTTGCCTTAGCCTTTTTGTCGGCTTTAGCTTCTTCCGGCTTGGCGGCGGTCTGGTTTACCGCTTTGTTATCAGCCATCTTAAAAGCTCCTTCAAACTTACTTTGTTTCGCGGTGAACAGTATGCTTCTTGCAGAAACGGCAATACTTCTTCATCTCAAGACGATCCGGATTGTTCTTCTTGTTCTTTTCCTTGTTGTAGTTACGCTGCTTGCACTCGGTGCAGGCCAGGGTGATCTTGACAGTCATTCGTTCGGCACCTCCAATTAACGGTTTATACGGGTGCAGCACCGAAGTTAAAGCTTGATGCTTTGCGCTGCGCCCAAAGGCCTCCCTCGTTGTGCAAAGGGTTGCCGCCCTTTGCGCCCGCGGGCCTTGTGCCTAAAAATGGGCACAAAAAAATAGACCCGCAAAAGAGGTATTACTATAATAGCATACCAACCCCCGTGCGTCAAGGGGGGCAGGCAGAAAAAAATCACGTTATCTGCCCAAAAGTTTATCGCCTATTCCAGCGGGATATCGATCTCATCCTGCATGGCGAACGAGTAGATGGTCAGCTTTGTTACCGGCACCGGCAAACGCAGGGCAAACGCACGGCGGTACAGCCGCAGCTGCGCGGCATAGCTCTCAATATAATAGGTGGCATTGCGGCTTTTATCGGTTTTATAGTCCAGAATTTCGGCGTGGTCGTCAAACACCAGCACCACATCGGCAATGCCCTGCACCAGCACCGGGGCCTTGGCCGCTCTCCCCTGCCCCGCCGCTTCGGGGACGACTTCTCCGGCCGGCAGCGCGGTAATGAACGGTTCTTCCCGCAGGACCTGGCGGGCAGCGGCAATGCGCTGCCATACCCCGCTGGCAAAAAACGGGCGTACCCGTTCCAGATCCAGCACTTTGGCCAGCTCCGGGTCCAGCAGGTGCAGGTCCAGCTGGCGCTGCACTTCGGCTTCCAGCTCTGGCGGCTGCGGGCCAAAGGGGACGCTCTGCAAAAACGCATGGATGGCCGTGCCGCGTTCCGCCCCGGTCATGCCGGACTTTTGCAAAAAGGCCGGGCGGCGCAGGGTCAGTTCCTGTTTGGTGTGGGTCACGGCGCTGACACTGACTTTGACCGGGATGGTTTCCAGCGCTTTGTTGGGGCTTTGCCATGTAAACGCTTCCAGCAGGCGTTCGGTCAGGGCATCGTCCGGCAGGGCCGGGGCTTCCGGCTCCGCTGCCTGCACCGCGGGGGGCGGGTCCAGCAGGCGGATGTTCAGCGGCGCTTCCGTTGGGATATGATGGGGCAGCAGCTCGCTGTATTTCCACAGTTCCTCGCTGGCCGGGTGCAGCATAGCTGCCGTCAGCAGCCAGAGCGCCCAGTTCTGTGCCCCCAGCATGGCTTCGGCATCCGTTGCCTCGGCGCTGGCAAACATGGCCGGATTTTTCAATTCACTTTCCGGTCTTTTCAGCGGTACCGTAATGATCAGCGCATCCTGCGCACGGGTCAGCGACACATATAAAATGCGCATTTCCTCGCTGAGTGTTTCACGTTTGATCGTCTGCACCACGGCGGTATAAGGCAGCGTTTTGTAGCGGCTGGCACTGCTGCCCGCGCGCAGCATCAGGCCAATGCCCAGCTCCTTATGATACAGCACCGGATAGATGGCATCGCTCTGATTGAACTTGTGGGAGGTGTTGGCCACAAACACCACCGGAAATTCCAGCCCTTTGGAGCGGTGGACCGTCATAATGCTCACGCAGCCGGGGCGGCTTTGGCCGATGGAAGGCGCCTGCACCCCGCTGCCCGCCTTGGCGGCATCCATTGCGCGCACCAGGGCCGAAAGACCGCGCGCCCCAGCGTTCGCTGCCCACGCGGCAAATGCCAGCAGGTCATCCCGGCAGCGGGCACCGTCCGGCATGGCGCCGACCGCCGCCAGGTAACCCGTGCGGGCAAACAGCTCTTCGATCAGCTGCCCCACCGTCAGGGTACGGGCCAGCTCGCGGTAAACCTCCATATCCTGCAAAAACGGTGCAAAGCGCGGGTCGCTGCCGTGCAGCACCGCCGCATACAGGCTGCCGCCGCGCACAGCCGCGCGCAGCTGCACCAGATCATCCGGCGTGTAAGGGTACAGCGGGCTGAGCAGCACAGAGGAAAGCTCCACATCCTGTGCCGGGTTATCCAGCACACGCAGCAGTGCGGCAAAGGGGCGCACATGAGGGGCGTCCAGCAGGTCAGCCGCCACATCGGCATAAACCGGGATATCCAGCGCGGTCAGGGCAGCTTCATACAGCGCAAAGTCCGAACGGCCGCGCAGCAGAATACAGAAATCGTCATACTGGCAGGGGCGGGTTTTGCCGGGTTCGGCGTCCCGCACAGGGTAACCATCCGCCATCATCTGGGCAATGCGTGCAGCAATGGTGCGGGCATCTGCCGCGGTATCGGCTTCGCGGATCACATCCAGCTCGCACAGGCCGGGGTAGGTTTCGTCTTTTCTGCCCACCACAAGGCGCTGGCCATCGCCGTAATCAATGCCGCCGAGCCGCCGGGAGAAAAACTTTTCAAAAAAGTAGTTGATCCCCCGGATTACATCCGGCGCACTGCGGAAGTTGGCATCCAGCGCAATGGTGGCCGGTTCCGGGTAAGGTACCGGGGCATCGGCCGGGTAGGGCTGCCACGCCGTCTGCTTGCCCACAAAGACGGAGGGGTCCGCCTGACGGAAACGGTAAATGCTCTGCTTGATATCCCCCACAAAAAACAGGTTAGAAGCATCCGGCGCGGCAAGGGCAAAGTAGATGGCATCCTGCAGCGCGTTGGTATCCTGGTATTCGTCCACCAGCACAGCAGAGTACCGCGCGCTGACGGTGCGGCACAGGCTGGTGCGCTCGTGCTCCGGTGTCAGCAGCAGTTCCAGCGTCATGTGCTCCAGGTCTGCATAGTCCAGCACTTTTTCTGCCAGTTTAGCTTCCAGCAGTGTGCGGCGGTACTGCTCCACTGCGCGGACCAGCGCAGCCACAAGCGGGGCGGCGCGGCGGCGGTCTGCCTGATAGTCAGCTGCCGGGCAGAGCAAAAAGTCCGTTCTCAGGGTCGCTATCTGTTTTTTGGCGCGGTCCCGCAGCATATTGGCCGACATTGCCGCTATGTTGGATGCGATCCCACCGGGCACCCGCCCGGCTCTGCGCCAGTTATCTGCGTTATCCAGTGCTTCCGGAACGGTGTCCCACGCGCCGTGATCGAGCCGATCCAGCACCAGCAGCATGCGGTCTTCGTCATCCATCAGTACGGCTGTCAGGGCTTTATCCGCCGCCGGGTCCTTCGCTGCAATTTTTTGCGCCGTGCGCAAAAGGCGCAATACACCCTTGATCCGCGCAGAGGTTTCCCGCAGAACGGCCTGCCCCCACTGGGTCTTTTCCGGTGGGGCATCGCTCTGCCACATTTCAACAAAGCGCTGCAGCGCCTGCGCCGGGTGTGGCAGCGCCTGGGTAAAGTGATACAGTTCCTGCACCGCCCGGCCTGTGGTATCATCCGTCCGGCCGCGGTCATACAGGTCCGCAAAGGCACAGAAGTCAGGATCGGTATATGCCTGTTCCAGCACGGTGGAAAGGGTTTCCTGCTGCAGGCGCACCAGGGTAGCGTCATCCGCAATGGTAAAATCCGGCGGAACATCCAGAGCCGAAAAGTTCTGCTGCACAAAATGCAGGCAGAACGCATCCACTGTGCCGATGGATGCCCGCTGCAGCCGCATCTGCTGGCGGCGCAGGCGCACATCCTGTGGATGCTGGCGAATCTCTGCTGCCAGGCGCTTGGTAATATCCGCCCGCAGCTTGGCCGCTGCCGCATTGGTAAATGTCATGATCAACAGAGAATCTGCATCCACCGGGTGGTCCGGGTCGGTGATCAGCCCCGCCACACGTTCCACCAGCACCCGCGTTTTGCCGGAGCCGGCCGCAGCCGAAACCAACAGGCTGCCGCCGCGGGCCTGAATGGCCGCGGCCTGCGCCGGGGTAAATTGAATTTTCGCTTCCGCCATTGTTGTCTCCTTATCCGGCGTTTTTGCATTTTAAGGTATATCTGAAAGCAAAGAAAATAACGACAATTTTACAAACACAAGACGAATTCCAATGCTTTTTAACACAGAATTCAGCTGTGTTTGGTCGAAAGAGGCTGAATTCTTGACGTTCCAGCTGCCCCGCCGGTTTACTCTGCGCCAAACGGGTCGTCCGGTTTAAGCGGTGTGCGCTCCCCTTCGCCGTCCGCATGACGGCAGACGGTGCGGTACTCACACCAAAGGCAGGGGCTTTTGCCTGCATTGGGCACCAGCGGGGCCGCGTCGATTTCACCGCTGTACAGGTTCTTGGCCATATCGGTCAGCATTCCATCCAGGTGGTCCCGGATGCGGTTGAACTTTTCCCGGTCCGCCAGCCGCGCTTTGGCCGACTGTGCCGTTGGCTCCCCGGTTTTGGCGCTGAAGCTGAGGGGCACAAAGGCACCGGTGCCCCTGGTATCCATGGCATGGTAAATGCTCGGCTCATCCAGCAGCAGTCCTTCCAGCGGGTAGTTCTGCGCCTGCAAAGGTTCTGCATCATCTGTTTCCGGTCGAATGATATTTTCCGGCGCGGGATCCGCCCACAGGTATTCTACCCCGGCTGCCGTGCCCTGCGAGAACAGATGCCCGCCGTTGCGTTCCAGGGTAAACAGGTAGAGCAGCATCTGGCAGTCCAGGCCGTAATACACTTCCCGCAGGTCAAACTTTTTGGTTCCGGTCTTATAGTCCACCACACGGATGTAGGTTTTGCCGCCCAGTTCCATGGTATCCACACGATCCACCGTACCCACAATACGCACCGTGTGCCCCCTGCCATCGTCCAGCTGAACGGGGTCCACGCGTGGGGCATCCGGGTCATCGCTGTCCGGGCGGTCATCAATGCGCAGCTCAAACGCCACGGGCTGAAAGCCGGACTGCCGCACATCCCGCTGGATGAACCCCAGCAGCCCCACCAGGTTGCGCTGGATCCGCCCCAGCAGGTAGTTCATCCGCACCCCCGCGCCGGGCAGGTTGGCGGCGGTGTATTCCTGCACCAGGCTTTCCACCAGCTGTTCCAGCTGCGGCTGGGTCAATTTGGCAAAGGCACGGCCCTCCCGGCGCAGGGCCTGCTCCAACACCCAGTGGGTCAGCGTACCGCTGATATTGGGGGCCAGTTCGGCTTTCTGGCGCGGGCGCGCCCCCAGCACATACTGCATAAAATAGGCAAACGGACAGCTGATGTACCGTTCAAACCGCGTGGGGCTGATGCGCACACTGGGGCCAAGAATACTTTCCAGTGCCTTGACATCCTCCACGCGGGCGGGCTTGCGCTGGGCGGCGCGCTGCACGGCGGCATAGCCGGGTGCGGCCTGCGCGCTGCCCTCCACGGCTGCCAGTGCCGCCTGCACCGATGCCCGCTGCGGGGTGTTCTGCTGCCAGACATCCCCCAGCAGGTCAAGCGCAGCGGCGGGTGTTGCGGCCAGCTCTTCCGGCGGCACCCGCAGCAATTCCAGCTCCGGGGCCAATGCTGCCGTGCCGGGCAGGCCCGCAGCGCCGCCCGGCCAGCTGAGCCACAGGTATTTCTGCGCCACCGTCAGTGCCTTATAAAAGCAGACCTGCTCACGGATCACACGGTTTTCAAAGCAGTCGGGCAGTTCCGCGCCAAGCGCGATCATAGTATCGCGGTCAGCGTGGCTCAAAAGGCCGGTATCCCCCGGTGTCTGGGGAAATTCCCCTTCCGCCAGCCCCATCACAAACACGGCCTCGGTTTCGGGCAGGCGCATGCGGCCAGCGGTGGTAAAGATCACGCTGTCCATGCTTTGCGGAATATGCCCCATATCCGTGGTGCGCAGCAGCAGGGTGAACAGGTCATCATAATCAGCTGGGGTGATGGGCTCCCCTGCGGGCAGCAGGTGCACCATCTGGTCCAGCAGCTCGGTGATCACATTCCATTCCCGCAGGGCTTCGTCCGCGTTGGGCAGGTCCCCGCATGCACGCAGGCTATCGGTCAGCTTCTGCAGGGCCTCCTCCGCCCCCAGGCTTTGCAAAAAGTAGTAAATTTGCGCCGTCAGGGTGGCGGTATCCGCATTGCGGGCACGGTCCATAAATTTCTGTACCCGCGGCACCAAAAAGCTGCGGGCTTCCTCGGCGCGCTGCAGGTCCTGCTGGCTCTGCTCGCTCATCCGGTCGGTGTAGCCCTCCGGGTTGCGGGTAAAGGTTCCCGCCAGTCCTGCGCATGCAGCGGCCAGGTATAGGCATAGTTTTCCAGTGCGCACTGGCTGTCCCGGTCCAGGTCCACCAAGCCGGTTTTCAGCAGGCGCAGCAGCGCCGTGGTGGTCAGACCGCCGCGCAGCAGATCCAGCGCTGCATGGATCGCACGGGCCGGGGCGGTGTTTTCCGGCGTTGTGGGTTCATCACAGAACAACGGGATATTTTGCAGCCGGAATTCATACCGGATCTGCAGCAGGTACTGGTCGACCGTGCGGCAGATCACCGCCATTTTGTTATACGGCAC
>OHWE01001043.1_pt1 | contig 10245 bp, 7 predicted proteins | sample 1579661 | NCBI WGS metagenome assembly OHWE01 (sample SAMEA3882552, study PRJEB24775) | human gut metagenome | biome: human-associated habitat; feature: intestine environment; material: feces | place: Netherlands | collected 2009/2010 | reverse complement strand
CTTTCATTAAAAAGTGGACGCGGGCACCTGGAGAAATACGAAATAACCACAATTTTATTCTCTCCCAAATTTTTGTGTGGACCGTTAGAAATTATAGATGAGACGCTTTGTTGGCAGGTAGAGGATAATTATTTCGGTGATATGGCAGCAAGTTTCCACATTGTCTGTGATTTCCCTGAGGGATCTATTCTATCTTATCATGCAGGCACAGAAAACACTGTATTGGAACCGCATCTCAACCTACCACATGGACGATACCGATATCAGATATCATTCAAAAAAAAGAATATATTTGCTTCTGACGCAGGTGAGCAGGTGATTTATCACGGTAGCCTGTTGGTCGGTGATGCTAACAAGTTTCTTTTTGAGCAAAAAGAAATTCATCTGGGAGATGCATTTTGCTGGAGTTTTGAGGAAGATGCTCTGAAGACAATTGTTATGCGTTCTGGCTGTGGAATTCTCGCAAATTTAGTCTATCAGGGGGACAGTATCGCATCCGGCGAATCCGTACCAGCACCATGCTACACAGGTACCATGTATTATGTGGATTCCTACGGCACTCGCAGGTCTTTTAACGCTAAGCCATCCCCTGCTTTCGAATTGGTTAATCCAGTCAGCATCTGGATCATCAATGAGCATCTTTTGATTCTGCGGTGTGTGACGGAAGATACAGTTTATGTTGATAACCGCTATAACACCATTGTCAATCGGAGCCCCTCCGCCACTATGAGCAAAGCAGAGCAGCGGCAAAGGCTATTGACACCAGACTATTTCAATTATTATACGAAAGAGGTGTGACAGCTTGTTTGATCCGATTATAGCCTCACAAGAGATAAAGGATAGCTACATAGACTACATCACGACCACGTTTCATATGGCGGATCCAGACTATGCAAAAGAATTCCGGCGTGAACTTACAAAAGAGGGCATGGTCGCTAAAGGGCCTTTTCTTGATATAGGAGGGTCTTTTGAAACTGGTCGGACATTACACAATCTAATGGAAGAAGGCCGTATCAGCCCGCTATTTGAAAATCTGGAGCCTATCGCCGAAAAGGATAAAGAACTCAAACTGGACCGCCCTCTCTATCTTCACCAGGAAACAGCATTGCTGAAAGCTTCTTCTGGTGAAAATCTGGTTGTGACCACGGGAACCGGCTCAGGTAAGACAGAAAGTTTCTTGCTCCCGATTATTAACCATCTGCTACATGAAAAGGCATCCGGCACACTGAATCCAGGTGTGCGCGCCATTGTGATTTACCCTATGAATGCTTTGGCCAACGATCAGATGAAACGCATGCGAGCTTTGTTTCGTGGCTATCCTGATATCTGCTATGGCGTTTATAATGGTAATACAGAGCATACGCAGTCCAAGGCTTTGGCAGAATACCGCCGCACCTTTAAGGACCCCAACGGGAATCCAACAGACCCAGCCCCTAATGAAATTATATCCCGTGAGGTAATGCAGAAAACACCGCCTCATATCTTAATTACCAACTATTCCATGCTGGAATACATGATGTTGCGTCCAAAGGATGATGCTGTTTTCTCCGGAGCCAGATTAAAATTTATTGTTTTGGATGAAGCACATATTTATAAGGGCGCTACCGGGATGGAAACATCTCTGCTCATGAGACGTTTGCGGGCAAGAATCAGCGAACCCGGCAGCGTCCAGTACATACTGACCAGCGCCACATTGGGTGGCCCTGATTCCAACGGCGAAATTCTCAATTTTGCAGAAAAACTCTGCGGTGTTCCTTTTCAGGCCAGTGGCATCATCCGATCCAAGGAAAAGCAACCCGCTATGGTAGAGCTACAAGATTTTCCACCACAAATTTTCGAAGAACTCTACCAGCATCCACAGGCCACTGGAGAAATCCTGTGTCGCTATCAAGCTGATTTTGCTCCAGACGGAGATGATGCAGAAAAACTGTACGCATTCTTCCTGCACTGTAGGTTATTTGATGGGCTCCGAAAATCTGCATCTGACCCTATTACTGTAACACAACTCCAGAAAACTTTGAGCGCCATTTGCCCATTAACCAGTAGTCAGGTGGTTGCCTTCATTGCGGTCTGTGCCAGAGCAGAAAAGGACGGCGCAAGCCTGATCAAGCCACGCTACCATTTTTTTGTACGCGCCATTGAGGGTGCATACATTACTCTTAATGCGCCAAAACATCTCTATTTACAGAGAAAGATGGCACATAGAGATTTTGAAGCTGCGTCTGATTCCACAGTTTTCGAAGCCTCTGTATGTACAGATTGCGGTAGAATGGCCATTGTTGGGAAAATTGATGGAGGCTATCTTCGTCAGTGTTCTCGTAACGGGCCGGATGATAATGCCGACTATTTTTATCTAAAGCAAGATACGGATGGAGATTTACTGGAAGATTCTGATGGTGATGATTGGACCAAAGACGGCTCCGAGTCATATGTCGTATGTTCCATTTGCGGAGCAATTGCGCCTGAGGCAGATATAAAATTCGATGGCAGTTCAAAACAAAAGCATTTCTGTGAGCATGCATCATCTCATTGGGTTCATGTAGTACAAATCAAGCACAAGGAAGGGAAACCTTCTAAATGTCCCGCCTGCGGATTTGGAACATTTCGGCGTTTCTACTTGGGCAGTGAAGCGGCTACAGCTGTTCTCGGGACAGAATTGTTTGAACAATTACCCAGCGAGGAGGTTACTGTCACAGAGGCATCTGCTGTACCGGCAAAGCGTAGCGTATTTGCAAAAGTTCCCCAGCAGCGACAGATTCGAAAGAAACTGATGCGACAGTTCCTCTGTTTTTCAGATAGTCGAAGTGAGGCTGCGTTTTTTGCTTCCTATATGGAGCGTTCCTACCAGGAGTTTTTGCGTCGCCGCGGCATCTGGCATGTGGCGGAGCATTTTCGCTCAGTCGGCCGTGGAAATGTCAGTGTTGCCGAGTTTGTTAATGAACTGATACGATATTTTGAGAGCAACGCTTCTTTTGCAGACTGGAGCACACCGAATGGCCAAGATCCCGGTTTGCTTGCAGCGGTCAGTCGCAGTAATGCCTGGGTGGCTATCCTTAATGAAATGTTTAATGCCCGCCGTAGCACCAGTTTGGTTTCTATGGGAGTCATTTCTTTTGAATTCACAAAAAATGATGAGGCTGTAGAAGGGTTTCGTGATGCCTATAACCTGGAAACAACCGATGCCAAAGCGCTCCTCGAACTACTGGCGCAGGACGCCGTGTTCAGCGGGGCGATTGATGCCGGCAGGGATTATCGATTGACCAATGCCGAACGAGAATACATCTTCTTTTCGCCTATTGCAAAAAAGCTCTGTTTACTTCGCACGGCAGATGATGCCAAACGCAGCTGGCTTTCTGGTTGGCGCGGACGAAAACGTTCTAATGGTACATATTATCCCAACAGTCGTATCACACGCCTTGTTCGAGCTTTAGGAATCTCAGAGGATGAGGCTGATGGACTTCTTGCAGACTACTGGGATGGTGTTTTTCAAGCAGATACAGATGAATTTGCTCTTAATGCAAATGATTTTCGGATTCGTATTGGCGGAACTCCGGGCATCCAGTTTTTCCGTTGTAAAAAATGTGGGCGCATTACTCCATATAGCGTAAAGGGACAATGCGCTTTGGTGAAATGTTTGGGAAGTCTCGAGCCCTTTGACCCGCTCTCTAACTCCTTAGATAACCACTACGCTAAACTCTACCGCAGCGAGCATTCGGAGCCGCTCTTTATCAAAGAGCACACTGCGCAGTTGGCCAAGGATCAGCAGACTTTGTACCAAGAGGCATTTGTTCACAAAAAAATAAATGCGTTGAGTTGTTCCACAACCTTTGAGATGGGTGTAGATGTAGGCAGTTTGGAGACCGTTTACATGCGGGACGTTCCGCCCAGCCCTTCAAACTATGTCCAACGCGCCGGTCGTGCCGGTCGCGCAAAACATTCAGCTGCTTTTGTTCTGACCTATGCAAAGCTTTCTTCCCACGACTTTACCTACTATCAAGACCCACGCGCTATGATTAGTGGAAAAATCAAGGCGCCGGTATTTGAAATTGAGAATGAAAAAATACTGAACCGCCACATTTTTGCTGTTGCAATCAGCTCGTTCTTTGCTCTTCATGAGGAAGTCTATGACGGTGACAATCAGAATGTGCTGTTGAATGAAGGTGGCTATGAACTTCTGAAAGAATATCTTTTCAGCAAGCCCGAACCGCTGCGGCAACTTCTGCTTCGATCCATTCCTGCCAGCATGCATAACCGCCTCGGCATTGAAGATTTCAGTTGGATCGACAAGCTGTGTGGGGAGGATGGTGTGCTGGAAATTGCAGTGCAGGATTTTCGGGGCACAGTAGCGGAAATGGAAAAAGAACTGGCTGCTTGTAGGAGACGGCACGATGATGAGGGGGCCGGTGCGTGGAGTAGGAATCTGCGAAGCTTTCGCTGCGGCACAGAAGATCGAAGCGGGAAAAAGAGTTTAATTGGCTTCTTGGTACGCAACAATGTTCTCCCCAAATACGGATTCCCCGTGGATACAGTTGAAATGATTCCTAATATCAATGACACAGGCCGTGATAAAGCGCTTCAATTGGCACGGGATCTCCAAATGGCGATTGCGGAATATGCTCCGGGATCACAGGTTGTTGCTGATGGGAAAATGTATATAAGCCGTTACATCCGCAAATTACCAGGAAAAAATTCTGAGACATCGTGGGAAAAAGGATTTTATTGTCCTAAATGTCCCACTTGTGGTCAACCAAATTTCACCAGAGAACCTGTTACCGCCACTGGTCGGGAGTGCGTATCCTGTCACAAGGTAATTAAGAGATTTTATTGGCTAAAAACATTGGAACCACGAATGGGCTTCTGTGCTGAACCAGAGGTTCGAGATGTGCCCATGCATCGGCCAGAGCACGATTACAAAACAGATGATTATTACATCGGTGACCAGCATCGTAATGTAATTCGCAAACTTCGGTTTGAAGTCAACGAAAATACGCTTCAAATTGAGTCGACATCCAACGATTCACTGGTTGTAATCGGACAAACGGCATATATGGTCTGTCCTGTTTGTGGTTACGCTGCAGAGGGAGAACTGCCAAAGCCACACAAGACCAATCGCGGGTATACATGCATCAATAAAGAGGGAACAGGCGCAGAGTATCGTCTTTCTCATGATTTTAAAACGGATGTGGCTAAAATAACCTTTGAAGTCCAAACGGCGGCAGATTTAAATACAATGTTGTCTGTTCTCTATGCCCTGTTAGAAGGCCTTTCACGAGAACTGGGGATTGAGCGCACGGACATCAAGGGGTGTTTGTTCCGGACTGAAGTGGGCGGTTTGATGATTTATACTGTGATTCTCTACGATGCAGTGGCTGGTGGAGCTGGGCATGTGCGGCGTATAGCGACAGAGGATGGAAAAGTATTTCAGCAGGTGTTGCAACGCGCACTCACCGTAGTGGATATGTGCAGTTGTGATACCTCGTGTTATCAATGCCTTCGGAACTACTATAACCAAAAAATTCATGATGAACTGGATCGTCACGCGGCATCCGCCTTTTTGCATCACTGGGTAGGAGACATGATCCCTATAGAGGAAGAGTGTGATTGTTCAAAAACAGAAACCGTTGAAGTAATGTAACCAGCTAAATAAGAAAGCCCGGCCTGTAACTGGCACAGGCCGGGCTTTCTTGCTATCTGGGCAGAGTCTTATCTTTAGTTTGTTTATAGCTTGTTAAAAACTGATATGCCTAACATCTCGATCTGCTTCCCCTTGCCAGCAGAGCCTTTCCCAGATACAATGGGGACAAAAGGCAGTCTGCCCCGTCCTGCCGGACGGAATGTGAAATACCAAGGAGGGTGAAACCATGCAGCATGAATGCAGAATTACAGTATTGGATACCAAGGTGTTTCCAGAGTACCAGGAGAAGTATCTTGCGGATCCCAAATCAGGTCCCTGCCCCTGCTTTCAGAAGGGAGATACCTTTTTGCTCAAGCGTACCGCTGAGCGGGACGATTTTTACCACCTGATGAACGGAAAATTCTGCGGGGAGGCGTGGGACGCCATTAGCCGGTATGTCTACACAGCCCTCCAGGGCGGATCCATCATGCACAAGTGGACCAATGATGAGCGGATGATGATCGCCTGCTGCAACGACGGGACCCGGCCGGTGATCTTCAAAATCGAGCGAATCGATATCCCTGAGACCGAAGAGGAACGGGAATGGCTGGAAAAGCAGAATTTCAAGAATACGGCAGAGGATGCCTATACCGGCTGAATCAGGGACAGGCGCATCATAACACCCAAAAGTGACGCACACCGGCCTTCCCTATCCACATTTTTGAATGGGGTTTTGTCCGTCTGGCACCATTCGCCCTGATGGAGGCACTGGTGGGCGTTTTTCTGCCGCAGAAGAGGTATGAGATAGGGAAAGGCCCCCGGCGAAAAGCCGGGGGCCTGTTTCATCCTTATTTCGCCCAATAGGCCACAGCGTCCCGCAAAAAGCGGGCGCAGCCGGGCACCTGTTTGTCATAGTAGGCGATGAACCGCTCGTCCATCACATAGAGCTCCGCGATCCCCCGGTGTCTGGCCGGGTCGTACCGGTTCCCGGTGATGGTGAGCCACTGGCAGTGGAGGGCGGTAATTTCCTTGCCCGCCTCACTCTCCGGGGACAGCCCGGCCTGGACGGCAGCCTCCAGCCGCTCCTGGATCTCCTGCCCCAGGTCTGTCCACTCCTGGTACTTTTTCTGGGTCAGATTTATCACTGCGGCGTTGGCCTCGTCCACCTCTTGGTCGCCGTACTTGGCGCGGATCTCCGCTCCGTAAACTTCCTCACTATGGGCCACAGCCCGCTGCTTGAACGCCTCAAATTTCTGCTCGTCGTTCATGATCTCGTTCCTTTCTTCCGCTCCGATGGTGTCTTTCACCGATTGGATGAGATGTTCCAGCCGCTCCCGCTCTGCCTCCAACGCGGCCAGGTGATTTCGCAGGGCGGCCAGACGGTCAAAGGAGGGATCGTCCAGACATTCCTTGATCCGGGCCAGTTCCACCCCGAGGGCCCGGTAATAGAGAATGTCCTGCAGACGGTCTACCTCCGCCTTGCCGTAGTAGCGGTAGCCGCTCTCCGCCACCCGGCTGGGTTTCAGCAGGCCGATCTGGTCGTACCAGCGCAGAGTGCGGGTGGTCACTCCGGACAGGCGCGACAGTTCCTGAATGGAATACTCTATAAGCATCCCTCCTTACGGATACTGTATCAGTTGACGGAGCGTCAAAGTCAAGGGGAACTTTAAAATTGGAAGTTTCTTTTCCAGCAGCTAATTTCCATATTCCCAAACCCAAATCCGTAGTATAATCATAGCACATATATACCCGTACAAGGAGGCATCGATATGCGCAAGAATTTTGGAGCCAAGCCCTGGACCTATCCCCAGCCGGTCTTTATCCTGGCCACCTACAATGAGGACGGCACCCCCGACGCCATGAACGCGGCCTGGGGTGGCATCAGTGAGGACAAGGAACTGAGCATGTGCATCAGCGGAGGTCATAAAACCACCGCCAATATTCTGGCCCGGAAGGCCTTCACCGTCAGCATGGCCACCGCGGAGCAGGCAGTGGCCTGCGACTATGTGGGCATTGAGTCCGGCAACCAGGTGGCGGACAAGGTGGCAAATGCCGGATGGCACACCACCAAATCGGAATTTGTGGACGCTCCCCTTATTGATGAACTGCCTATGGCAGTGGAGTGCCGCCTGGTGAGCTACGACCCGGAGAACTGCCGTCTGGTGGGTGAGATCGTCAATGTGAGCGCCGACGAGTCCGTATTGGACGAGAACGACAAGATCGACCCGGATAAACTGCGGCCCATCACCTTTGACCCCATCCACAACGCATACCGCGCGCTGGGCGAGAAGGTTGGCAACGCATTCCAGGACGGCACTAAGCTGAAATAACCCAGGACATTAACAAGGGACGGAGGCCACACCACCGTCCCTTGTTCGTTCTTTATAGGATGATTTGCAGCAGTTGGACTGCCGCCTCTTTGACCGCAGCAACCGTTTTCTTCCCATCGGATAGATCTGTTTCCACTGGCAGGCGCACCACAAAGTCGGTGCGATTGGGTTCCTGAGTAAGTTCCATAGGCGGAGGACAGGTTCTCCATTGCTCAGCCCATCGGCACTGAGCAGTCCGGTTGGCTCCGGAGAGCCACACCTCCAGTTGGAAGTTCCTGTGGTCGAAGACTACCACCAGCTTTAGGCACTTTTCTTTTAAAGCGGGATTGGTGAGGGAAAAGTAGGCATAGTCCATGGCGTTTTCTGTAATGCTGCTCTGAAAACGGAAATCCGGCATTTGCCGTTCCAGTTCGTTTCTCAGAAAGCGGAATAGGCGAATGAACTCCTGATAGGCCTTCTGCAGATCAGTGGTCTGCAAAAGAGTGCGGTATGTTTCCAAAAGAGTCGGGTCGAAGTTCATTGGAATGCCTCCTTCCATGCCGTATCTTTGCTTTCGAGTATACCACATCCGGCGGCACAGGGAAACTCCTGTCAGCGCCGCTTCTGCCGCTTGCGGAAGTCCTCCTCAATGGCGTCTTTCCAGTGCTCGTCCAAATGTGCACTACACCGGACGGCGGCCACGGCCTGGCCCACCACCTCGTAGTTGAGACGGGTGCCCACGCTGTCGCAGTGGTAGTTCACCGCCCGGTCAGGGGCGATGCCCAGGTGGCCCGCCGTCTCCACCGCGTCGATGTTGGCCCCCAGGAAGAGAAATTCCCAGCTGTACTTTTCCTTTTGCCGCTGGATCATCTCCTTCACTCGTCGAGCGGAGTAGCGGCGACTGGCGTTCTCCATGCCGTCGGTGGTGATAACAAAAAGAGTATGCTCTGGCACATCCTCGGGCCGGGCATACTTGTGGATGTTCCCGATGTGGTGGATGGCCCCGCCGACGGCATCCAGCAGAGCGGTACAGCCCCGGACATAGTACTCTTTTTCCGTGATAGGCCGGACCTCGCCCACCTTCACTCGATCATGGAGCACCTCGGCCCGGTCATCGAAGAGGACGGTGGAGATAAAGGCCTCGCCGGGTTCCTCCTTCTGTTTTCAATCATGGCGTTGAAGCCGCCGATGGTGTCGCCCTCCAGCCCCTGCATGGAGCCGCTGCGGTCCAGGATGAAAACGAGTTCTGTCAAGTTCTTCTTCATAAGAAATCCCCCTATTCTGTTTTGTTTGGTTTACAAGCACAGTATAGGGGAATTTTTGTTTGGACGGGTCGCCCGGCGGGCGACAAATCCCGCCGCTCCGTCAGGTATCAAACAAAGTGATCTGAGTGCCGGTCTCTTTCAGGAGCCGGAGCAGATCCCGGGCCTTGAGCCACACGGTGGCAGTGTTGTCGTTGGGGTGGATCCCGATCAGGCCGGAGCCCTCCAGAAATGATTTATCAAGCCAGAAAGTTACTTTGTGTTCCCGGTCATTGAGCAGGCCCAGAGGCGTCACCGCGCCGGGGATCAGCCCCAGAATATCCATCAGATCCTGATCCGAGGCAAAGGTCAGTGGCCGGGTATCGTTCTGCTGCCGAAAGGCTTTCAGGCCGACTCGCTTGTTCCCCTTGACCGTAATGAGATAGTAATTGCGCTTTTTGTCGTCCCGGATGAAGAGGTTCTTGGCGTCGGCCTCCGGGTAGGGCAGGTAAATCTCTGCCACCTCTGCCATGTTGTAAACAGCTTTGTGCTCCGTCACCTCATGCCAGATGTTCCTGGCGCTGAGAAGGGCGTAGATTTCCTGCTTGTTCATGTTCCTTTCCTCCTGTGGTACAATCCTGGCTCCCTGTGTAAGGTCATCTTCTGCCGTTCAGGTTAACGGAGTTCCACTGGATTGCACAGACCCGTCCAGGTCTGAGCGACCGCATGATGTACATGCTCCAAAACGGTAAAGTGCGTCTGGTGCGCAAATATAAAATAATAGCGATTTGTGTAGCGGGGATATTCCAAAAGCAGGGCATGGTCAGCGTGCAGGAAGGAGTTCTGAAAGTCTATCACACCCTGGATACATACTTCCTTTTTCGTCATCTGCGGCCGGTGCTGATAAAGAATCACACTTTGCCCCCGGTCATAGTAATCCTTGACCTCCTGCCAGGTGGTGTGCTTTTCCTTGGCCGACCTGAGTTGATGCATCCTTGCGGTCTCCAGACCATTATCGGGATCAAGGAAAACAATATCTGTACCAACAGTACTGGCCAGGGCCGCATGATGCCAATGTGAA
>OHWE01001025.1_pt1 | contig 10386 bp, 9 predicted proteins | sample 1579661 | NCBI WGS metagenome assembly OHWE01 (sample SAMEA3882552, study PRJEB24775) | human gut metagenome | biome: human-associated habitat; feature: intestine environment; material: feces | place: Netherlands | collected 2009/2010 | reverse complement strand
GGCCGCCGTTCCTGCCGTCCTGTTGCTCATCGTCTCGATTGCAGGCCTGTCGCTCGCCGGAGCCCTCATGTGCGCCGTGATTGGCATCGCTCTGGTCTCGGCGGCATTTATGGGCACCGCAATCGCCCGCGCGGTCGGACACAGCCAGAACCGCTACGCCATGGCCGCAGTCGGCGGTATCGTTGCAGGCGCCCTCACGGGACTTCCCCTCATCGGCGACTTCATCAGCGGCGTGGCCTTTGTCTTTATGCTCGGCTACGTCATCCAGATCATCTGGCGCAATGCCCATCTCAAGCCGCAGCAGGCCGCAAACACTCCAAGCCTTCCCTCCGCCTAGCCGCCAACCCCCACAAAAGCAACTGCCACAAAAGGGCCAGGCACATTTGTGGTGGCGCAAAGCAACCTGACCCCATTGCACCAAAAAGGGCGCCGACCATTGCGGTCGACGCCCTTTCTCGTTAGACGTTATAAAGCCCAGCGTTTATTTGTTGACCTGACCGGCGCGGACGGCGGCCTTCTTGCGGTCGGTGGCGTTGAGCAGACGCTTACGCAGGCGGATGTTCTTGGGAGTAATCTCGACCAGCTCGTCGTCGGCGATGTACTCCAGCGCTTCCTCCAGCGAGAAGGTGCGGGGCGGCACCAGCTGGACGGAGATATCGGAGGTCGAGGAACGCTGGTTGCCCAGGTTCTTAGTACGAGCGATGTTGACGACCATGTCGCCGGCCTTGCTGCGCTCGCCCACGATCATGCCCTCATAGCACTCGGTGCCCGGCTCAACAAACAGCTGGCCGCGCTCCTGCAGCGTACCCAGGGCATAGGCAACGGCCTTCTCAGTGGTCATGGAGATCATGGCGCCGTTCTGGCGGTTGCCGATCTCGCCGGCATAGGGACCATACTCCAGGAAGGTGTGGTAGAACACGCCCTCGCCGTGGGTGACGTTCATGATGCGGTTCTTAAGACCCATGATGCCGCGCGTCGGGATCTTAAACTCGAGGTGCGTCACGATGCCCGAGGTGTCCATGCTCGTCATGATGCCGCCGGAGGTACCGAAGACCTCAACGACCTTGCCCGAGTACTCGTCCGGGCACTCGACGACGGCCTGCTCGACAGGCTCCATCTTGTTGCCGTTCTCGTCCTTCTTAAACAGAACGCGGGGACGGCCGACCTGGAACTCAAAGCCCTCGCGGCGCATGGACTCCATCAGGACGGACAGGTGCAGGATGCCGCGGCCAGAGACCTCGACGCCGCTCTTGTCCTCGAGCTCCTCGATCTTCATGGTCACGTTGTCCTTGGTAATGACGGGCTGGGGCGGGAAATCCACCACCTGCTCTTTTAAGTTCACGCGGATTGCCACGCGCTCGATAAACGGAACCTTAAAATGAAGACCGGTTGCCCAGGTGCCTTTGTATTTTCCAAGACTCTCAACAACGTAAGCACTGGCCTGCGGCACGATCTTCACACACGATGCTGCAATAAACAGTACAATCACAAGAAGAAAAATCATTAAAATTCCTGCAATTCCTCCACCACTCATGTTTCATTTCCTCCTTCTTTTTCTTTGACCTTTACAATCAGCTTGACGCCTTCCACACGGAGCACTTCCACCACGGTCTCTTTCGGGATAATGCCTCCTTCGCTTTCCGTTCTCGCAGTCCAGGTGTTTCCGCCCAGCGATACCTTTCCGGTGCCTGCCAGGTTGGAAATCTCTTCTGCGACGATCCCTTCCATTCCAATCACGCGGTCTACATTTGTTTTTAAGGTATCCTTATTCAGGAAACGGACGGCTACAGGACGTGTAAAAATCAGAAGTATCAGCGATACAACAAGAAAGCAGACCATCTGAATTACAAATCCGGCTCCGCACATAGCTGCGATCAGAGCAATCAGGGCGCCGCCCGCAAACCAGATGGTTGCCAGACCTAACGTTGCCGCCTCAATCACCAGCAAAACCACAAGCGCAATCAGCCAGTACACTGCATATTCCATGCTCCTCTCTCCTTTCCGATTTCTTGGCTGTTGGATTCATGATACTATATGAGAATGAAAATAGCAAGCGGAGAGGTGGAATATTCAGAAAAAAGACAGGATTTTAAGAACTGGTCGCACAGAGACAGCGCAGAAAACCCGATCTTCTTATTCTTCCATCACATCTTTTCATTTTAAAACGGCTACAACCATTCTTTACACACTCCTATCTGTTGTGATGCAGTTATAGAAACGAAGAAATTTGTAATGTTTAAAGCGTTCGAAAAAGCAGATTACATTTTCATAACGTTTTGCACCTGTGTGAAGTGAAAGGAATGGCTATAAAAATGAAAAACTGGAAAACAGCTCTTTCAAGAAGGAAATAAAGAAAGGAAATATAAAGACTGATTTTTTATTTATAAACTATCAATTCCAAGGCTTGACATCCATACAAAAACAGCTGCCACAACAAAATACATATGCATCTGTATAAAAAGTACCAAGGTAAATGCTAATAATTTCCAAAACAGCGATTTAATCTGCCTTGTATAACGAATGCACTCTTTTAGTGTCAGTTTTTGTTCTACAAACGGGTTTCTGCTGTATTGCTTTAATATCTTCGCCGCGACACGAATTTTTTTCCCTTGATATGTCATTTCTTCTTTGGCAAGATACATTGCACCAATGAGCAGATGAAAGAAAATCAGATCTCCATATTCTCTGGAAAGATGCTTTTCTTTCAGAAACTGTTCAAAATCAGATGCAATCAAAATCCAGTTTCTCATCAGATTCTTTTTCGGTTGATATGTCAGGGACTGGAGATTTTCACGGTAAAGAACGATGCTCTGTGGGACAAAAGCATATTTCGGATGGCATGCACAGCATCTAAAATTATGTGCCTTGTCTTCGGCGTAACTGTATGGGGGAATCCACAAATCGTGAGACTCCAGAAAAGATTTGCGGTAGAGTTTTCCCCAGTCGTAAGAAAGCGTTCCTTTTTGAAAAAATCCATGAAACCGGAACTCTGCGCTGTCCGGGTTTTCTTTTTCCAGATTACTGCAGCATTTCACTTTTTCGCCATTCGCCCTCCATCTGCGATATGTTCCGATCACAATATCTGCCTGCTCTCTTTCTGCCCGTGCGGCAAGGGAACGTATGGCAGATGAATCGTCCAGCTTGTCGTCTGCATCCAGGAAGAGAAGATATTTTCCTGTTGCTTCTTTTATCCCTGCATTTCTGGCTGCTCCACTGCCTTTATTATTCTGATGAATCACACGGATTCTTGGATCTGCTGCAGCAAGTTCCTCACACATTTGATTGGAACGATCTGTTGAACCGTCATTCACCAAAACAATCTCCAACTCTGAATAGTCCTGTTTTCGTACGCTCTCAACACACTCCGTCAGAAATTTTTCCGCCTGATAGACCGGAATAATCACACTTACCAGTGGATAAAACATCTTTTTTCTTTCCTCTTCTCCTATTCTTTGTACCCAAAATATAGCGGATTTTTAAAGAAACGTCAACTGAACTTTGCTTTCTTTTTGTTTTCATTTACAAATGTCTCAGCGTATTGATTCCTCCATTATTCTATAAAACAAGCTATTTCTCATCCACTCTTTACACCACAGTATATGTTGTGCTAAAGTTATAAAAGGGTCAAACATTTGCACACCCATTCCTATTTTTCCTGAAAACATTTTTCGGATATATTCTGCACGTTGGACATTACTGGCAGTATTCCTACTTAGCAGTTGCATCAATATATGGCTTTGGCGAACAGATCATAAAAAAATACGTTTTATCTGTCTGGATGCTTTTGTCATGTTGTTAATCATGAATCTTGGAAATGGATATATCCATTATTACCAGATGCTATCTTAAATAAAATACCAGAAAATGAGCGGTCCAGTGTATATAATTATGAGACAAGTTCCCAATGGCTGCTGTCTGGACTTGAACCTTATGACAAATACTGTATTACAGCAGACCATTTTTCGATGCTTTCAAATGAAATTTTTCAGCATATTCAAAATTTATTCGAGCACAGAGAGCCTATGTACATAGTAACAGGGCGCAATGTGCAGATTCAAAACCAAATTGTACAAACATATCTGGAAAAAGATTATACTGAATTGTATACCAACAACATTTATACATTATATCAAAAAATTCCTTAAACACTAAATAAATCGTTCTCACTATTAAAGTAAAGAAAAAAATATATCAACTTCTACAAAGAAAATTGAACAACTTTGACAATGTAAACTGATTTTTTGTACTGTTTCGTTATCGAAAGTATACTGTTTTTTTTGGTACAATATACGAAAGGATCGTTACAAATGAAAAAACAGATCATTGATTTTGTCATCACATGGGTGGACGGATCAGACCCCTTATGGTTTCGCCAAAAACAGAACGCCAAAAAAAAGCAAGGAGTTTCTGTTGATATCGACGACCGTATTGAACGCTATCGCGACTGGGAAATTCTAAAGTATCTATTTCGTTCGATAGAAAACTTTGCTCCATGGGTAAATAACGTATATTTTGTAACATGCGGTCATCTGCCGGCGTGGCTCAATACAGAATGTCCAAAATTGCAGATTGTTTCACACAAAGATTTTATTCCCGAAAAATATCTCCCCACCTTTAACTCGCATTCCATTGAGTGGAATTTCCACCGGATAAAAAATCTGTCGGAACACTTTGTTTATTTTAATGATGATATGTTTTTGCTGCATCCAATAAAGCCAACCGATTTTTTTGAAAACGGAAAACCCGTTGATATGCTTGCCCTGCAGCCCGATGTTGCAAACGTAGAAGATACCATTATGCCATATATCTATCTGAACAATACTATGCTGCTTGCCAAGTACTTTGACAAACGGGAAAACATGAAAAAGCAGCCAGGTGCCTATTTTCACATCGGATATCCTCCCATGTACTTTGGATATAATCTTCTGGAAATGGCATTTCCACGATTTACCGGTTTTTACACCGTTCATGGCCCGTCTCCTTTGAAAAAGGAGACTTATCGTTTCTTATGGGAAAAGGAAGAAGAATTGTTAGACGGTGTCTGCAGCCACCCATTTCGTCATAAAGATGATGTGAGCCAATATGTTCTGCGGGAATATCAGAAACTGAGTGGTGATTTCGTTCCAAGAAACACGCACAAGTTCTGTAAATACTTCAATTTAAAACCGGAAAACCCGGAACTGGTAAAGACAATCACAAAGCAGACTGCAAAGTGCATCTGCATCAATGACAGCAATTTTGAAATCCCATATGAACATGTAAAACGGGAACTGAACGATGCCTTTTCCAAACTTTTTCCGCAGAAATCACAGTTTGAAAAGTAAATTTTGTTCCATATTCAGAGGCGGAAATTTATCTGCATCTATTTTGGCATTACGTTATCGGAACGTTCTTGTTTTTTAATCGAAATAGTAACATTTTTACCCCAAATCTATTGACATTTGCGGGATTTTCCTCCTATAATAAGAATTGTAACCAAGGATGATTTTGCAAGAAAAGGACGTGAATATATATGACTAAAAATTACACAAAACCAATCGTTACAATTGATTCTGGTATGGCAGAAGGTGTTTATGCGGCAAGTGGATGTTATACTGCATCTGCATATATTCACCAGACTCCAGAAAACGGACGTGGCGATTACCGTATTCAGGTAAATGGAAAGCATAATGCTGATCATACCAAGGAAGCCCAGGTTCTGACTATCAGTTTCAACCAGAATGTTACTTATGTTTCTGGCGGCGCAGGACTTATTTCCGGTAACGAAACCACTACACTGAAAGTAAAACTGGCTTATCATCAGAATCCAACCGATAATATCGGTTTCGGTGACTTGGTTGTTACTTCCGATGCAGGTCTTGCAATTACTGGAGTAAGCATTACCGATTAATGGATCACTTCCCGTATTCTAAAAAATGGAATGCCTTTTGGCATTCCATTTTTTATTCGCTTGTAACCTGTTTTTACAAATTCGGCTCCAAATTTTGCAGGTACTTTCAATTCTGCAACTTTCTTCAATTTTAGAAATCCTTCTCCATCTCCAAAATTTCTTTCTCGCCCAGCTCCTCACACTTCTTTCCTCGAATCGCATACACTCTCGTACAGATTCCAAGCACCGTCGGCCGGTGTGTCGTTACAATGCAGGTTCGCGGATACGTATCTGTCATAATATTTTTCAGCACTTTCCGTTCCGTCGCCACATCGAGCGCCGAAGTTGCTTCATCCAGCAGCAAAATCGGAGATTTTCGAAGCAGTGCACGCGCAATCGAAAGCCGCTGTGCCTGTCCTTCTGAGAATCCGCCGCCGCGTTCTTTCACCATACTTTCAATACCATCCGGCAGTTTCTCCACAAATTCCCATGCACATGCCAGTTTCAACGCCTCCACGATCTCTTCATCTGTGGCTTCCGGTTTCACATTTCGCATATTTTCTGCAATTGTTCCTGAAAACATCGTATTCCCCTGTGGCACATAAGAAAACAATTTCCTTGTGGACGGCGACAGTGCAATCCGTTGTTCTCTGTCTTCCCCTGCACCAATCCATGCTTCTCCCCCCTGGGCACGCAGCAAGGATAAGATCAGCCGCAGCATCGTTGTCTTTCCCTCGCCGGACGGGCCGACGAGTGCAATAATTTCATGCGGCCACGCTTCCAGTGATGCTTTCGAAAACACTTCTGTTCCCGTATGGTAGGTATAGCTCAAGTCCTCCATAGCAAGCCCGATGCCGCTTGCCCGGTATTTTTCTGCAAACTGCTCCACTTCCCGATCCGCACTGTAGTCCTCCTGCGGCATCTCCACAATATCCATCAGACGGCCGGCTGAGATGCCAAGAGAAATCGCCGATGGCACAAGGCTGACCAGCGAATTGACGGAACCCGTCAGTGTACCGGACAGAGACAGAAACATGGTCATGGTTCCGTAAGAAATTGCCCCGCTCCAGACACGGTAAATTCCCCATCCGTAGCAGCTGTAAGATACAAGATAGCTGATTAACGTCATCAGAAGCGAGGTTGCAATCGACATTTTCTGGAAATCCAGGCGCATTTTGATGTATTCCTGCTGCAGATTTTTCAGGCGATCGACATAAAAGCGGATCATATCGAATGCCTTGATTGTCTGAATATTGGAAAATGCTTCCTGATTAAATCCGTAAAGTTTCGCACTCATCTGTGCGCTCCGCTGGTTATTGTTCGTCATCCGGCGCAGCAGCGGGCGGGACAGAAGCGCACTGAACGGGATGCCAAGCAATGCAAAAATGGCAAAGGTGGGATCATAATGTACCACAATCGCCAATGCACTGATAAATTTCACAGTATAGATCACAAGATTCGGCAGCCAGTTCAGGATACCACTGGAAATATTTGAAGCATCAGAACTCCACCGTGTTACCAGATCTCCGGTATGATACGCTGTCAGCGATTCCCAGTCCGTGACCAGAATCTTGGCAAAAATATCATTCTGGATTTCGCGGTCTACCTTCAGGTTAATCATCGTAGATGCATACGCAGATGCCTGCGAAATCAGGGTATTTCCAAAAGAAAAGCCGATCATCAGTGCGAAGGTCTGCAAAAGTTTTCCTGTCTGGTGCCCGGTGATAATATCAACCAGATCTTTCGATATCACACTGGACGCAAGAGAAACACCGGTTCCGAAAACACCAAGTGCGGTATAGAAAATCATGGCTTTCCAGTATCGTCTGGCATACTGTGCAATCCACAGAAATTCTTTCCACATCTTCTGAAGCATTTCCGCCTGGAGGCATTTTTTTATTTTTGTCCACAAGTTTCTCATTTTAAAGCCTCCTGCGCAAGTTCATCCTCCGTGATTCTGTGATGCATCACTTCTGCCGCTGTATCATTTTTCGTACAGCGCAGGAAGTAAACCGGCTTTTCATTTGCAATTTCTTCCGCAAAAGCAAGATTCTTTTTCATCAGCCCTGCCGTCCAGGGCGGCGAGATCATCCGCTGCATCACACGGAGTGTTTTCTGCTCTTTCGTCAGGGAAACGATTTTATCCTCCGGCGCTTTTTCCAGCAGCACAATCCCTCCCAGCTCTTTCTTTTCGACTGTGAAAATTTCTGATGTGCCGCACCACGGGATTCCGTATACTACAAACTGATCGCCCTCTTTTCCTATGAGGTTCAGATCTCCGTTCAGAAACGGCGTGTCAAACAGTTTTTTCCAAAGTGCCGTATGAGTCGATTTTCCCATTCCCGACGGACCGGAAAACAGCCATGCTTTTTCCAGATAAAGAAGAGATGCGGAATGCAGCACAAACATGCCTTTTTTCTGTGCCAGGAACAGAAATACCGGCCGGATCGCCAGAAAGAGGGAATCCTGCTCTTCTTCTGTCATAGGCAGACGGTAATAAATACAGGCGAAGCTTCCATCCGCTTTCATCCAGATTTCATAGATATTTTTAAGAGCCGGGAACCAGAGGACATAGCCTTCTTCCCACGCGCAGACTGTCAGATCTTTATTCCGGATCAGAATGTTTCCATTCTGGTGGCTTTCCGGTACATGCTCGATCAATTCTAACGTGAGATCCGCCGCATCCTGCCTATTTTCTGTTTTTATCACCGTTTCTTCCACTTCTTTTTCTCCTGTTTTTTTCGCTGCCTCTCCTTCTGTTTTCTCTGTTGCTTCTTCCTTTCCTCTTTTCTTCTCAAAAGAAGCAAACTGTTTTGGAATGCAGCCCTCTTTTCCATAAACAGCAATGGAAATTCCTGCGATCTTCAATTCTCCGGCGCAAGTTCCATCCGGAGAACCAAGTTCCCGTCGTACCGCACCAAAGGCAAGAAGCTCCTTCACAAAAGCCTGAATATCTTTTTTCAGTTCCTCCTGCTCTTCTTCCGGCACTTCATAACAGCGAATCATTTTCTGCTGAAGTTCTTCCATTGTTTTTGGTGTTTCCAGCGCTTCCCAGAGAATCCGTGCGGTCTCATTCAGCTCCATTCCTCGCTGCTGGTCTGCTATTTTCTGCCCATAAGGCAGAAGATAATGTGTGTTCCCGATTTTCTGCAGTAAATATCCTTCCTGCCTTCTGATTCTCATAATCTGATTTCCCTTCCTGTGTTTGTTTTCTTATATTTGCTGTCTTTCGTTTTGTATGTAAAGTTATGCTTTTTCTGCTCATCATCCTTTTTATTTTCAGGGTAAGCTGTTATAATAAAATTCAGGTAACTATTCAGAGCCACTCGTCAAAATGCCACGCATTTCGTCGGTTCGGCGTATCCGCCAAATGGAGTTTTTTATGTACACTTACGATATTGAACAACTTTTAAAAAACGGTTCTGCCGTCAAACTGAAACCGCAGGGCTACAGTATGTATCCTCTTTTTCTTCCGGGCCGGGACGAAGCTGTCATTGAACACTGTGTTCCTTCCGAACTTCATCGCGGCGATGTAATTCTGTATCGCCGTGTGCAGGGAATCCTTGTTCTGCACCGCATCTGCCGAATTACCAGGGATGGCTTCTATCTGGTCGGGGACAATCAGACCGAAGTGGAAGGACCTCTTTCCCCGGAGCAGATTCATGGAAAACTGACTGGTGTCGTACGCAATGGAAAATCGTTTTCTGTTTCGCATCCAATTTATCGGATGCTTTCTTCCATCTGGCTCTTTTTACGCCCTGTCCGCCCGTTTTTCTGGTCGGTAACGGCTTTTTTCCGCAGGTTTTTTCAGAAGCACTGATTTTTTCATTGTCCTCTCCGAATTTTTTTCAAAATGCACAGAGAAATTTCTATTGCATCAGGCTTTTCGCATTCCCTTCACCATGGTTACAATGCTCTGAAGTCTCCAGCCTCTTCCAAAGATCACCAGATCCAGCAGCAGCGGAATCGCAATACACAGGAGAAAGCAGACGCAGAACAGAAGCATACCGCCTGCTCCGTATATCAGTGGTACGATTTTCTGCATCAGCAGAACTTCGCCCGCTATGACTGCCAGATACTCTCCGATATCCTGCGCATACCGCAGCGCCTCTCCCGGCATCTCGAGGAAATCCCGGAAATAAATGATATACCGATACAAGATCTGCAGCAGATAAGACAGTAAGGTTCCAAGCAGAACGCCTGCCATCCCATACGGTTTTACAAGTGCCAGTGACACGATCAGATTAAGAAGTGCGGAGGATGCTCCGACATTTTTCTCTTTTTCAAACAGTCCCGTCACGCCCATCACAAGGCTGAGCGGCAATCCCATAATTCGAACCAGCAATACTACAATACAAAAAACAGTAATTCCCCAGCCAAGTTCGTAGGAAGGACCAAGCCAGATATCACGGACAAATGGTGTAATCAGAGAAAACAGGCCAACCGATACAACCGACGCAATGCAGAAAAAGCCAAAGGTCAATTGCCGCAGAATCTCATAATTTCTCTGACGATTT
>OHWE01001023.1_pt1 | contig 10391 bp, 7 predicted proteins | sample 1579661 | NCBI WGS metagenome assembly OHWE01 (sample SAMEA3882552, study PRJEB24775) | human gut metagenome | biome: human-associated habitat; feature: intestine environment; material: feces | place: Netherlands | collected 2009/2010 | reverse complement strand
GGGCTTTCACTTAAGAAAATGTCACCAAACGGTGTATGACCACTGTCTGAAGGACGGGAAAGCATCATGAAGTTTCCATTGATCTTTCTAGGGAACAGCACGGCATTGCGGTTGAATGGGAGGAACGGATTCTCAATCCGTGTAAACGTCTTGAAATCTGTTGTTTTTGCCATGCCGATTGCTATTGACGAGGATGGTGTTTCTGAAGAAGTGAAGCAGAAAGAAATTGAAGTTGCTATCGAGAAGACCAAAGCAGAACAGGTACAGAAGGCTGTTGAGGCTGCTTTGAAGAAAGCAGGTATCAACCCGACTCACGTGGACAGCGAAGATCACATGGAGAGCAACATGGCTAAAGGTTGGATTACAGCTGAAGATATAGCAAAAGCAAAAGAAATCATTGCTACTGTTTCTGCTGAGAAGGCTGCACATCTGCCCGAACAAATGATTCAGAACATTGCTAAAGGTCGTTTGGCTAAGTTCTTGAAAGAAGTTTGCTTGCTGAACCAAGAAAATATCATGGACTCTAAGAAGACCGTAAGAGAAGTGTTGGCAGCAGCTGACCCTGAATTGAAGATTGTAGACTTCAAGCGTTTCACTTTGAAAGCTGAATAATTCAACTCAATATATATAAAAAAACGACCGCACGGAGTTTCCGTAGCGGTCGTTTTTTTATGCATATTTGCTGTTTTTGAAAGAAGTGATATACCTACTGAAAACAGATGGACTGGATTATCCGACCGGTTTAGTCTGCGTATATCCCTCTTTCTTAAGTAGTTCCAGTACTTTCTGTTTGAAATCTCCCTGTACGATGATTTCTCCGTCTTTGGCACTTCCACCTACGCCACATTTAGACTTCAGTAATTTACCTAACTCCTTCAGGTCATTTTCCGTACCTACGAAACCCGTGACAAGTGTGACTACTTTTCCTCCTCGATTCTTGCGATCCAACTGAACACGCAACTTCTGCCTGGAAGCTTCCGGGGTAACCTGTTCCCCATCATCTTCCATTTCATAACTATAGTCCGGATTGGTAGAATAAACAACATTCAACCGTTCTTTCCAATCATTATTCTTCATATTCGTTCTGTTTTAAGAACCAAAAGTAATATTTTGCGTGGAACTTTGCAATCTTTTTGGACTTTTGTCGTCTAATAGAAAACGCTATTTAGCTTTAAATATACGAAATATGAAAAGAATCATCTGGCTATTCCTATTGTCTTTGGTTACTATACTGTCTTTTGCACAATCTTTCAAGGGTACTGTTACAGATACTGACGGAAAGCCGGTTCCTTATGCCGCTCTCTATCTGAGAGAAATGAAGTCCGGTTTAACTACCGATGATCATGGGCGGTTTCAAACGAAATTATCTGCCGGACAATATACCTGTGAGGTTTCTTCTTTAGGATTCATATCCCAGACCTTTACTTTTCAAATGCTGAATCGTGATTATGAAAAGGATATAGTACTTGCCGAACGTACCTATAGCCTGCCGGAAGTAAATATCACCAAGGGAAATGAAGATCCGGCCTATGCAGTGATGCGTAAAGCGATAGCACGTGCTCCTTATTATCGCACTCAGATAAAAAGCTACACTGCCGGCACGTATCTGAAGGGAACCGGTAAAGGGACCGCTATTCCCGCTGTCCTGAAACTATCCAAAGAGGTGCGGAAAGATGCAAAAGAATGGCTTGGAAAGCTGTTTGTCTTGGAGCAACAGCAGATCGTGAACTTTACTGCCCCCAATGTCTGGAATAATAAGGTATTAGCCAATAAGAACTCTTTTCCAGAAGAAATAGGGGTGGACATGGGTATAACTACGATTAATCTCTATACCCCCGAGCTTTTCGGTAAAGTTTCCCCGTTAAATAAAAATGCTTTCTCGTACTATCGTTTCAAACTTGACGCTTGCTTTGTGGAAGAAGGACAAATGATAAATAAGATCCGTGTGATTCCCAAGAAAGACGATAACCGTTTGCTGGAAGGAGACCTGTTCATTGTAGAAGATTTATGGTGTATATCAGCTGCTGATGTCAATGTTCGCGCTACCGGGTTGAAAGCAAAGATTAAGATCACCTGCAAGGAAGTACAGTCTTCTGTTTTTCTGCCGGTTTCTATTACGACCTCTTCTACCATTGATATAATGGGTTTCAAGGCAGAGGCTTCTTATCTGGCAGCAATACACTATAGAGAGGTAAAAACGGATATCCAGCCGGAGACCAGTACGGATAAAACGACAAAACCTGTAACTGCCAATGCAGTAGCCCAGCCAAAGAAACATAAATTTGAACGTCCGGCACGGATCGGACGCAAAGATACTCAGGTTGATTCGCTTGCCGATAAGCGGGATTCTCTTTATTGGACCACTATCCGTAGCGTGCCGTTGCGATTGGAAGAAGTGCAGAGTTATCAATATAAAGAAGAAAAGATTGCGCTGAAAGATTTATCCCCCGGAGAAAAATCCGAGAAGAAAACAGCGGTCGGGCAAGTACTGAATACCATTATGTGGGGAAAGACTTTCAGAACTTCCAATAAAAATGCATGGTTAACTTTACCTGGTCTTTCCGCTTATATTCCCGAATATAATATTGTGGATGGCTTCTGGTTAGGAGTTAAGCTAAAGACAGGAGTGAAGTTATCGGAATCTTCTACACTTCGTTTTGTGCCTTCTTTCTATTATACCACTGCCCGCAAAAACTGGATTGGACAAGGAGAACTGACATTGGATTATGCTCCCCGGAACCGTGGTTATTTATCTCTTTCCGGAGGTCTTCTGTCCGCTGATTATAATTCGGAAAGTGGAGAATCCCGTTTGATTAACAGTATGTCCAGCTCGCTGTTCGGTCATAACCATCTGAAGCTTTACGAGAATACCTTCTTCACAGTTGACCATGCGATAGAGCCAGCTAACGGATTACTTTTTTCTTCCTCACTTTCCTGGCAACGCAGGAAGATGCTGGATAACCATATCCGTAAAAGTTGGTTCAAAAGAGATGCCGAACCGAATATTCCGGAAAACACTGCTTTCCGACCAATGCCGGAGAATGATATCCTGAAAGCTTCTTTTGAGTTGGAGTACACTCCGGCTCACTACTATCACATGTCGCAAGGTAAAAAAGTGTATGAAGCTTCCCGTTATCCTACATTTGCCTTGAAATATGACAGAGCTTTCCCTATGAGCGGAAGCCGTTATCTTACCTCGTACCACCTGATGCAGTTCTCAGCTAAACAGAAAATTGAATTCGGAATGTTCAATCGCCTGCATTGGTCAGTGAATGCAGGTTCATTCTTTGATGCAAAGAATCTTCAGTTCCCCGACTTTAAACATTTCGCTTCTACCCGCATATTGGTTACGGAACGTTCTTTCGATACCGGGTTTAGTTTACTGGACAACTACGTTTTGTCCACTAATACCCGCTGGGCACAGGCTAATGTCTCCTGGTATACTCCATATCTGCTTTTGAAACATCTTCCTTTTCTGTCAAGAAAAGCATTTGATGAAGCTTTGCATCTTCGTTCCATCGTGATATATGGTGGGCGCCCTTATACGGAGATTGGATATTCGATCGGGTTTTCCGATATGGCACGGATAGGAGTCTTTGCCGGTTTCGATTGCCTGAAGTTCCATTCGGTGGGAGTTTCCCTTAGTTTGCCGTTATCCCTCTTTGCTGACAAGTAAAACTTTTGTGGAAATTATGTTAACTTTCTTCTGTTGGAGTATTCTTTTCCAAAAAAAGCGTATTTTTGTCCACCCGTAACCGAAAGAAATGAAGAAAATGACCACGAACCAGGCAATTCAATATAAGGATAGCATGAAAGTGCCGGAGCCTACTTTGCGCAGGTTGCCGTGGTACTTGTCGAATGTTAAGCTGCTCAAGCAGCGGGGCGAACGGTACGTCTCTTCTACACAGATATCTAAAGAAATCAATATAGATGCTTCACAGATAGCCAAGGATTTGTCGTATGTCAACATCTCCGGGCGTACGCGTGTAGGCTACGAAGTCGATACGCTGATAGCCGTACTGGAAGACTTCCTCGGATTTACCGATATGCATAAAGCATTTCTGTTTGGAGTAGGTAGTCTGGGTGGTGCATTGTTGCGCGACTCCGGTTTGAAGCACTTCGGGCTGGAAATTGTAGCAGCATTTGATGTGACCCCGGAATTGGTAGGCACTACATTGAACGGAATACCGATCTTCCATTCCAGTGAATTCGAGCAGAAGATGCGCGAATATGATGTGAACATCGGTGTGCTGACTGTACCTATCGAGATAGCCCAATGCATTACGGATACCATGATAGCGGGTGGCATCAAAGCTGTATGGAACTTTACCCCGTTCCGTATCCGTGTGCCGGAAAATATCGTTGTTCAGAATACTTCTCTATATGCTCATTTGGCGGTGATGTTCAACCGCCTGAATTTTAACGAAATCGAATAATGAAGATTATTGCTGTCGGAATGAACTATGCACTGCACAATAAAGAGCTGGGGCATACGTTAGTTAATAAAGAGCCGGTTATCTTCATGAAGCCCGACTCGGCTATATTGAAAGACGGAAAGCCTTTCTTTATTCCCGATTTTTCGGATGAGGTTCATTACGAAACTGAGGTGGTGGTACGTATCTGCCGTTTGGGAAAAAACATTGCGCCGCGCTTTGCCAATCGTTATTATGATGCAGTGACTGTAGGCATCGACTTTACGGCACGCGACTTGCAACGTAAGTTCCGTGAAGCGGGTAATCCCTGGGAACTTTGCAAAGGGTTCGATCATTCGGCAGCTATCGGAACTTTTGTTCCTTTGGAGCAGGCAGGAGGCGATTTGCAGCAGCTTGATTTCCGTCTGGAAATAGACGGCAAGGAAGTGCAGCATGGCAATACCTCGGATATGCTTTTCAAAGTGGATGAGATCATTGCATACGTCAGCCGCTTTATGACGCTGAAAATAGGCGACCTGTTGTTTACGGGAACTCCCGCAGGCGTAGGTCCGGTACAGATAGGACAGCATTTGGAAGGATACCTCGGAGAAGATAAGTTGCTCGACTTTTATATTCGTTGAGTCAATTTATTACGATATGTTTATCAAACGTTGCTGGTTGCTTTGTTGCTTTATCGCTTTTCTTCTTCCGGTTTCAGCGCAGGAATTCATTACGCTGAACTGGCAGGAATTGTCTTCTGCACAAACGTTTCCCGTAGTGACGCGCGAACTTCCTTTGGGAAAAGACTTCCGTTCCTTCACCTATCAGGTGGAAATAGAGTTTCCGGAATATCAGAAGTTAAACCGGAGTGAGGTGGCTGCATTAGAGATGCGACTCGACAGTTTACGTCAGCTACCCAATGAAAATGTGGCTTTCCGGGAAGGCTTGCCGGCATCTCCACAGATAAACTCTTTCATTAAGGTTTCCGCACATCGTGGTTTTCTCTCCATAAGCTTTGTTCCTGTTGTTTTTCGTGAAGGAAGTTATCAACGGCTGAATTCTTTCAAACTATCCGTGAATTCTTTTCTTAAGAAAGATAGAATAGGGGAGGAAACAGCTACCCGAAATCTGAAAACAACTTTATCCGAAGTATCTCTAAAGGATTGTACAACATCACTTCTTGCTTCCGGCCGTTGGACGAAGATAAGTGTGAGAAATACCGGAGTCTTTAAAATCACGAATGCCGAATTAAAAAAGATGGGATTCTCAAGACCCGAAAAAGTCCGCGTATTTGGTTATGGCGGTTATTTGCTGTCCCAACGTTTCAATGAACATCCGGCAGCTGACTTGCCCGAAGTTCCTTTGTTGCGTTTGTCAGATGGTGTGTTGTTTTATGGTCGTGGCACTGTATCCTGGACACCGGATAGCCAAAATACTTACTTTGTTCGCGAGCGCAACTTTTACTCTGATGAAGGGTATTACTTCCTGACTGATCGGGAGGATATTCCGGAAATGGAAACTGAAATTTTTTCTTCGTTGAAAGAGACTTCGGCCAACAGATTGACGACTTTCAATTCCTTTGCTATTTATGAAAAAGATGCATATAGTTGGGCAGGTACCGGCAGGCAGCTTTATGAAGATTATGACTATGTGGCCGGAAATACGAAAAGTTATACATTGGACTTGCCGGGCATTGTGCCGGAAGCTGCCGGATGGTTGACTACTGTCTTTGCCGCCCGCTCCATTGATGCGTCTACCAGCTACTCTGTTTCAGTGAATGGTGAACCGAAAGGCAATATCACACTGGCATCCATTGATTCCGATAATCAATATTATACCAGAGCTACTTCTGCAACGATAAATGCTTCCTGGCAAGGGACTAAGTCGGAAAATACGGTTGTAACCATCACCCATACCCGCCCTTCGGGTACATCGGGGCGTCTGGATTACATTGCCTTAAACTACATGCGTGCACTTACGTTGAACACTCCTTATCTTACTTTTCGCTCTTTGGCTTCCATTCATAAGGAGACAACGTTCGTTCTTTCCGGTGCCACAGCTTCTACTGTTGTGTGGGATGTCACCAATCCTGCAAACATTGGTAGAATAGAAGGCAGTTTTGCCGATGGCACCTATACATTTACTATTCCCGCAGGAGAGTTGCGTGAGTTTGTTGCCATCACTCCCGAAGCGGGAGGCTTTGATACAGTGGAAAACGTAGGTGGGGTTGCGAACCAGAATCTGCATTCTCTGGAAGCTACGGATATGATTATCATTGCTCCCGACCGGAAAGACCTGCTGGCACAGGCGGAACGACTGGCACAAGCCCATCGTGAGAAAGACGGATTGTCCGTCCTTGTCCTTACCGCTCCGCAAATCTACAATGAGTTTTCCTCCGGTACACCAGATGGAACGGCTTATCGCCGTCTGATGAAGATGTTGTATGATCGCTTCCCGAATGAAGCTGAACGTCCCAAATACTTGTTATTCTTCGGAGATTGCAGTTACGATAATCGTATGTTGACTTCTTCCTGGAAGAGTTACCGGCCTGAAAACTTTCTGCTGTCTTACCAATCGGAAGCTTCTCTGGAAGAGACTTCCTCCTATGTAACTGACGATTACTTCGGTTTTCTTGATGATGAAGAAGGGGATGATCTTACAGCCGGTATGTTGGATATTGGTATCGGACGTTTCCCCGTTCGTACAGCGGCTGAGGCAAAGGCTGCTGTAGATAAGACAATTGCTTATATGGAAAATAAACAGGCGGGTCCGTGGAAACATACAGTTTGCTATGTAGCTGATGACGGAGATAAGAATCTGCATGCTTCTCAATCTGAATTATTGGCAAGTTACACTGAGAGAAACTATCCTTCCCTGCTTGTCAACCGGATCTATGCCGATGCTTTCCATCGTGAATCTTCCGCTACCGGAGAAACTTATCCTGATGCTACGAAACGCCTCTTGCAGTTATTTAACAGGGGAATGTTGGTAGTCAACTATACAGGTCATGGAAGTACTTCTGCATGGGCGGCAGAGAATCTGCTGACGATGGCTGACATCACTAAAATGACGTCTCCCCGCCTTCCTCTATGGATTACCGCCACCTGTGACTTTACCCGTTTTGATGATATACAAACTTCTGCCGGAGAGCAGGCTTTCCTGAATACTAAAGGTGGTGCTATAGCTTTACTCACTACATCTCGGGTGGTGTATGCTTCGCAAAACTCCACGTTGAATCAGGCTTTCCTCCGTCATATTTTTTCGCGTCCCGAAGGTAAACGTTTACGCCTTGGAGACATCATGCGGCTTTCCAAGTGCGATGAATCTTTGGCTAACGATAGGAATAAACTGAACTTCTCTCTGATTGGCGATCCTGCCCTGACTTTGGCATATCCTGATTACCAGGTGCAGGTAGACGAATTTGCGGGGGTGAATGTGGCAGAAGAAACGAGTGTCTATCCGCAGGTGAAAGCCGGTAGCAAGATTACAGTAAAAGGACGTATCCTGACTCCCGAAGGAGTTTTGGCTGAAGACTTTACCGGTACAGTGCATCCTACTGTGCTGGATAGTAAGGAAGAAGTGACAACTCTTGATAATCGTGATGAGGGAGCTTTCACTTATACCGAGCGTAGCAAAACTCTTTTCTCCGGCAGTGACTCGGTTCGTCAGGGACGGTTTGAATTTACTTTTCCCGTGCCGTTGGATATCAACTATTCCGATGAGGAAGGTTTATTGAGCCTTTATGCTCTGGATGCCGTTCATTCTCATGAAGCCGGCGGAGCTTTCGACCGCTTCCTGGTGGGTGGAACGGATGATGGTGTTTCTCTGACGGACACATTAGGACCTAAGATAACCGTTTATCTGAATACGCCGGACTTTAGTCCTGGTGGACAAACCAATATCACCCCGTTGTTTGTGGCGGAATTGGAAGATGCGGATGGCATCAATACGGTTGGCAATGGTATCGGGCATGATCTTTCGCTTTGTATCGACGGCAGTGCGGTGCTGACTTATAATCTGAATGATTATTATACTCCGGTAGCGGGAGACTATACCCGGGGAACGGTATACTTTTCTGTGCCCGAACTCACTGAGGGCAAACATACGTTGTCGTTCCGTGCCTGGGATTTGCTGAATAATTCCTCTACAAAGACTTTGGAGTTTGAGGTGGTTCGCGGATTGCGTCCCGGTCTGTTCTCTGTTATTTGTACACAAAGCCCTGCCCGTGAAAGTACTACATTCGTTCTTTCTCACAATCGCCCCGGTTCCACGCTTGCGGTCCGTATGTCCGTATACGATTTTGCCGGACGGGAAATGTGGACACATCTGGAGAAGGGAGTATCCGAAGGACAAACTTATTATGTGGAATGGGACTTGTGCAGTAATGGCGGGCAACGTCTGGCACCGGGTGTTTATCTGTATCGTGCATCTATTGTCTCCGACGGTAGTCGCGAAAGTACGAAATCACAGAAAATCATTATCCTGTCACAATAAACAGGGGGATTCTCTGTTTTATTAGTATTGTTATTAGAAATCATAAGTATCTCAATTGAAAGGAGTAACTAAATTCTCCTCCTCCCAAAAGGAGGGAAATTAAGTTAGATTTTGTTTTTTATATTTGAGATCGTATTATAAATAATATCGTATGAAGAAATACATCTTGCTATTACTCATAGCTTTCTTGTCCGTACACCTTCTTGCCCAGGATAAGAATCAGTTTAATCCCGTTAATACCGGTGTTAACTCTTTGGGTATTGCCCCTGACTCCCGTGGCGGTGGTATGGGAGATGTGGGTGCGGCTACATATCCGGACGTAAACTCTCAATACTGGAATCCGGCTAAGTATCCGTTTACGATCAGCCGTGCCGGAGTAGCGGTTTCCTATACACCTTGGTTGCGCAAGTTGGTGAATGATATTGATCTGGCATATCTGGCAGGCTACTACCGTATCGGAGATTATCAGGCTGTCAGCGGTTCTTTGCGTTATTTCTCTTTGGGTGAAGTGCCCGTAGCATATCAGGATGAGAATTCTCCCGGATATACCATTAAACCTTATGAAATGGCGGTAGATGTGGCGTACTCCCGCATGCTTTCCGAACATTTCTCTGCTGCGGTTGCCTTGCGATACATTTATTCCGACCTGGCGTACAGGGAAGATGAAGAAGTTTCCGCAGGCTCTGCTTTTGCTGCCGATATTGCCTTCTATTATACGAATTACGTCATACTTGCCCAACGGGAGTGTATGCTTTCTTTCGGACTGAATGCTTCCAATATCGGTACGAAGATTTCTTATGATAGTGGTAATACTAGCCAGTTCTTGCCTACTAACTTACGTTTGGGTGCTTCCCTGTTATTCCCGATAGATGATTATAATACAATCGGAGTTAGTTTTGATGCCAATAAGTATATGGTTCCTACCCGTCCTGTTCGTGGAGAAGATGAGTCGCAGGAAGAGTATGAAGAGCGTTTGGACCGTGATTATAATGATATTTCTCCCATTAAGGGTATTTTCAAATCTTTCAGTGATGCTCCCGGCGGCTTCAAGGAAGAATTGCAGGAGATACAGTGGTCTTTGGGATTGGAATATACTTATCACGAACAGTTTTCCATTCGTGGTGGCTATCATTGGGAACATGAGAACAAAGGAAACCGCAAATATTTTTCTTTTGGTGCAGGATTCAAGATGAGCGTATTCTCGTTAGATGCTGCTTATCTGGTATCTACGGCACAGAGCAATCCGCTCGACCAGACACTTCGTTTTACGTTAGGTTTTGATCTGGATGGGATAAAGGACTTGTTCGGACGTCGCAGAAGATGAATCAGCTACGAGCTACGCGTTACGGGCTACAAGTGCCTTGCGGCAGAAGGGGGGAGTGGTGTGTAGTGTATTATTAGCTGTATATATCGGACGCGCAGCATCTATATACCGGATGCGTTGCACCTATATATCGGATGTGTAGTATCTATATATCCAACGTT
>OHWE01001018.1_pt1 | contig 10422 bp, 9 predicted proteins | sample 1579661 | NCBI WGS metagenome assembly OHWE01 (sample SAMEA3882552, study PRJEB24775) | human gut metagenome | biome: human-associated habitat; feature: intestine environment; material: feces | place: Netherlands | collected 2009/2010 | reverse complement strand
GGATAGTCCTCCCGCCACTCCACCACCACAGCGCCGGCGCCGTCTCCGAAGAGGACGCAGGTGCCCCGGTCCTCCCAGTTGATGAACCGGGAGAGCATCTCCGCGCCGATCACCAGGCCGTACTTCCGGGGGGCCTGGGCCAGCAGGCACTCCATGGTGTGGATGGCGAACAGGAAGCCGCTGCATGCGGCATTCAGGTCAAAGCACACCGCGTCGTGGGGCAGCCCCAGCCCCCGCTGCACCATGCAGGCGGCAGAGGGGGACAGGTAGTCGGAGGAGAAAGTGGCCACCACGCAGGCGCCGATGTCCTCCGGGGAAATCCCGGCGTTTTCCAGCGCCTGCCGGGCGGCGCCCACGCACATATCCGTGTGGGTCTCCGTGGTGCAGTGGTGGCGGGTCTGGATGCCGGTGCGGGTGGTGATCCACTCGTCGCTGGTATCCACGATTTTTGCCAGGTCGTCGTTGGTGACGATTTTCGCAGGGGCGAACCGGCCGGTGCCTCTGATTTTGATTCCGCTCATGCTTCCTCCTTCTGGGGTGCTGCGCCCATGCGTCTGAATTTTTGATACCGGCCTGCGGCCAGAGCGGCTCCGCTCTCTTTGGAGAGCTCCGCCAGGCAGCGGCTCAGAGCCCGATCCACCTGCCGCATGTGGGCGGCAGGAGCCAGATGGGCGCCGCCCTCCGGCTCAGGGATGATGCCGTCGATGACGCCCAGCTCCAGCAGGTCCGGCGCCGTCAGCTTCATCAGCTCACAGGCTTCCTCATGTCTGGCGGAGTCCTTCCACAGAATGGAGGCGAAGCCCTCCGGAGAGAGGATGGCGTACACAGAGTTCTCCAGCATCAGCACCCGGTTGGCAACGCCCAACGCCAGCGCGCCGCCGCTGTTGCCCTCGCCGGTGATGAGGGCGATGACGGGGACGGTGAGGCGGCTCATCTCATAGAGATTCCGGGCGATGGCCTCGCCCTGGCCGTGGGCCTCGGCCTCCAGGCCGGGATAGGCGCCGGAGGTGTCGATAAACGTGAGGATGGGGCGGCGGAACTTCTCCGCCTGCCGCATCAGCCGCAGAGCCTTGCGGTACCCTTCCGGATTGGGCATGCCGAAGTTGCACTTGAGGTTCTCCTCCAGCGTTTTGCCCTTCCGGGTGCCGATGACGGTCACAGGGCGGCCGTGGTACAGGGCCACGCCGCCCAAGATCGCGGCATCCTCGCCGCAGAGGCGGTCGCCCTTCTGCTCAAAGAAGTCTGTGAACAGCGCCTGAATATAATCTGTGATATTGGGCCGCTGGGGGTGGCGGGCAATGGCCACCCGCTGGGCGGCGGTCAGCGGTTCGCTCATGTGCGTCCCCCTTTCTCATGGAGCCGCAGCAGCTGGGACAGGGTGTCCCGCATCTGAAGGCGCGGCACCACCGCGTCCACAAAGCCGTGCTCCTCCTGGAACTCCGCCCGCTGGAAGCCCTCCGGCAGGGTCTGGCCGATGGTCTGCTGGATGACCCGGGGACCGGCAAAGCCGATCAGAGCGCCGGGCTCCGCCAGGATGATATCGCCCAGAGAGGCGAAACTGGCAGTGACCCCACCAGTGGTGGGGTCCGTAAAGACGGAAATATACAAAAGCCCTTTCTCCGAGAAGCGGGCCAGCGCCGCACTGGTCTTGGCCATCTGCATCAGGGAGAGGATGCCCTCCTGCATCCGGGCACCGCCGCTGGCGGCGAACAGGATCAGGGGCAGGCGGTTCTTGGTGGCGTACTCAATGGCCAGGGTGATCTTCTCACCCACGGCGGCACTCATGGAGCCCATGAAGAAGCGGCTGTCCAGCACACCCACTACGCATTTGCGGCCCCCGATGGTGCCGGTGGCGGTGACCACGGCCTCCGTCAGGCCGGTCTTGCGCTGGGCGGCCTCCACCTTGGCCCGGTAGCCGGGGAAGGAGAGCGGGTCCGCCGCAGGCAGCTTTTCAAACAGCTCCCGGAAGGAGCCGGGGTCCAGAATCGTGCTGAGCCGATAGTAGGCGCCGATGGGGAAATGGTAGCCGCACTTGGGGCAGACCGACAGGTTCTGCGCCACGGATTTGCGGTCGCTGTCCTGCCCGCACTTGGGACAGGTGATGGCTTTATCGCCGGGAATGTGATTGTCCCGGATGGCCTTCATGGCCAGCAGGCGCGCCCGGCGCTTGGCGAAGACGCCGTTCATCCCACTCATGCCTCCACCCCGCTTTCACTGAGCTTGCGGCTGAATTCCAGCAGCTCCGACAGGTGTTCATCCAGGAAGGCAGTGGTGCACTCTCCCAGAATGAACTCCGGATGGTACAGAATCTGATAGGAGAGCTCCGCATTGGTGGGGAAGCCCTCCAGAGTGAACTCCTCCAGGCAGCGGCGCATCCGCCGGATGGTCTCCATCCGGGTGGGGGCATAGGCTAGGATCTTGGCCGCCATAGAGTCGTAGTAAGGAGACAGCTCGCACCCGCTGTACAGGCAGGAGTCCACCCGCACGCCGGGGCCGCCGGGGAAATGGAGGAAATCCACCCGTCCGGGGCAGGGGCGGAACCCCTGCACAGGGTCTTCGGCGTTGATGCGGCACTCGATGGCATGGCCCTGGAGCGTCACATCCTCCTGCCGCAGGCGCAGCGCCAGGCCGGAGGCAATCCGCAGCTGTTGGCGCACCAGATCCACACCGGTGACCAGCTCGGTGACGCCGTGCTCTACCTGGATGCGGGTGTTCATCTCCATGAAATAGAAATGCTCCCGGTCCGGGTCCAGCAGGAACTCCACTGTGCCGGCATTCTCATAGCCAACGGCTTTGGCCGCCTTTACGGCGGCGGCGCCCATCCGCTCCCGCAGCTCCGGCGTCAAACACCGGGCAGGGGCCTCCTCGATGAGCTTCTGGTTCCGCCGCTGGACCGAGCAGTCCCGGTCCCCCAGATGGATGACGTTGCCGTAGCGGTCCGCCAGCACCTGGAACTCGATGTGCCGGGGCCGGAGCACCAGCTTCTCCAGATACATCTCGTCATTGCCGAAGCAGGCCTGGGCCTCTGCCTTGGCCTCCGCAAAGGCCGCGGACAGATCCTCCGGCCGGTCGCACCGGCGGATGCCCCGCCCGCCGCCGCCGGCGGACGCCTTCAGCAGCACAGGATAGCCTACGGACTCTGCCGCGGTCAGCGCCTCCTCCACAGAGGCGACCGGGCCGTCGGAGCCGGGGGTCACGGGCACGCCGGCGGCGCGCATCAGGTCCCGCGCGGCAGATTTGGAGCCGGCCTTGCGGATGGCGTCGCCGGAGGGGCCGATGAAGGTCAGGCCAGCTGCGGCGCAGGCGTCTGCAAAGTCGGCGTTTTCAGAGAGGAAGCCATAGCCGGGATGGACGCCGTCGCACCCGGTGGCTTTGGCCACTGTCAGAAGAGCATCCTGATTCAAATAGCTGTCTGCCGCCCGGGCAGGGCCGATGCACACCGCCTGTCCCGCCAGCTGGACATGGAGCGCGTCCGCGTCCGCCTGGGAGTATACGGCCACCGTCTCGATCCCCAGCTCCCGGCAGGCCCGCAGGACCCGCAGGGCGATCTCTCCCCGGTTGGCGATCAATACCCGCCTCAGCATGGCCGATAACGGAACAGCGGCTCGCCGAAGGCCACCAGCTCGCCGTTGCTCTTGCACACGCTCTCAATGACGCAGTCACAGGGAGCGGGAACTTCGCTCATCATCTTCATAGCCTCGATCAGGCAGACGGTCTGGCCCTTGGACACCCGGTCGCCGGGCAGGACAAAGGGGGCCTGGTCCGGGGCGGGCGCCGCGTAGAACGTGCCCACCAGAGGCGCGTCAATAGAGGAGGAGCTGCTCTGGGGCGCAGGCACCGAAGCAGCGGCGGCAGCCGGAGCGGCCGCAGGTGCGCTGGCCGCAGGCGCAGACGCGCCGCCACGGGTCAGCTCTATGGTGAACTCCTGCGTGGACAGCTTCATCGTCTGAGCGGTGCTGCGGTCGAAGCAGGCGACAATCTCAAAAAACTCTTGGTTGGTCATAGCGCATTCCTTTCTCAGCGGAAAGTGAACCCGCCGGAGGGCGCGGGCCCGCCGGCGGGGCAGGGATTACTGCTTGTGGGCGTTCAGGTAGTTCATCACGTCGCCGACGGTCTTCATCTCCGCCAGGGCGCTATCCTCAATGGAGATGCCGGTGGCCTCTTCCAGAGCCATCACCAGTTCCACGGAAGCCAGGGAATCAGCACCCAGATCGTCAGCCAGGGAGGCGTCCATTGTGACTTGCTCCGCGTCGCAGCCCAGGGTCTCCACGATGATATCACGTACTTGCTCGAATTCCATATTGGTACTCCTTATGTCGAAAAATGATGAAATTATTTTAATTAAAATAATTTAACTAAAATAATTTCACGTTGATTTTATGCGGTTTATGCCGGTTTGTCAAGTAAAATTTTGGAGAACGCCCGCCTTCTCCGGGACGTGGCAGCCGCACCTTATTTAATTATAAGGAAGACAGCGCCTGCCGCAGCGCGTCGTCGCTGGCGGGGACGCCCCAGAACCGGAGTGTTCCATTGATCTCCAGGGCGGGAGTGCAGAGGGTCTCCGGATGCTCACTCGTCACCTGTTCGTTCAGCACCCGGCAGCCGGGGCAGTAGGCGTACAGGCAGGGCATCAGCAGGTCCATCCGGTCGATCACATCGTCGTCTGTGATTTTCTCCAGAGTGTAGTCCAGGCCGAGACCGTCGGCAACGGCCCGGATGCGGTCCATGTAGAAGTCGTTCCGGGCACAGATGGAACAGTACAGGCGCAGTTTGACAGGGGTGCTCATTTCATCGTCTCCTTATTCTCCGGGCGGGGCCCATATTCCGCAGAACAGCATACCACAAGGGGAGGCAGGGGGAAAGACGGCGTCCTATTTTTTGGAGATTTGACGAAAAAGATATTTGCTTTTGCCGATATATCCGCTATAATGTGGGAGGATTGCGCCGGAGGATCCCCAACGGAACCTGTCCCGGCGGAAGAAAGGATGGAGGACCGCATGAAGATCGTCATTGTGGGCGCGGGCAAGGTGGGCGTGGCCCTGACGCGCCATCTGGCCGTGGAGAACAGGGTCACAGTGATCGACCAAAATCCACATCTGGTTGAGAACATCATCAACATCTATGATGTGATGGGCGTATGCGGCAACGGCGCCAGCTACGATGTGCAGAAGGAGGCGGATGTGGAGCAGGCCGATCTGCTGATCGCCACTACCTCCAGCGACGAGATTAATATCCTCACGTGCCTTGTGGCGAAGAAAATGGGTGTGCAGCACACCATCGCCCGTATCCGCAGCCCGGAATACGGCCGCCAGCTGCGGTTTATGCGCAGTGAGCTGGGGCTGTCCATGGCCATCAATCCGGAGGCGGCAACGGCCCGTGAGATTGCCCGTGTGCTGCGGTTCCCCACCGCCATGAAGCTGGAGTCCTTCTCCAAGGGGCGGCTGGAGCTGGTGGAGTACCGGGTGGCGGAGCACACGGCCCTGGACGGCACCCGGCTTTCGGAACTGTACCGGAATTTCAAGGTCCGGGTGCTGATCTGCGCCGTGGCCCGGCAGGGGGAGACGATCATTCCCTCCGGCGATTTCACCTTGCGGGCGGGAGATAAGATCTATCTCACCGCCGCACCCCGGGAACTGGAGAAGTTCTTCCGGCTTCTGGGCGTATTCCGGGCCCGGGCCTCTTCGGTCATGATCGTGGGCGCCAGCAAAATGTGCTACTATCTGGCATCTGAGCTGCTGGAGATGGGCATGTCCGTAAAGATCATCGACCAGAACGAGCAGCGGTGCGTGGAGATGAGCGAGAAACTGCCCCGCGCGCTGGTGATCGTGGGAGACGGGACGGACAGCGAGCTCCTCAGCGAGGAGGGAATCAGCCAGACGGACGCCTTCGTGGCCATCACGGGCCTGGACGAGGCCAACATCCTCATGGCACTCAGCGCTGCCAAGCAGTCCGGCGACTGCTGTAAGGTGGTGGCGAAGATCAACCGCAAGTCCCTGCTGGAGCTGGTCTCCACCGAGAGCCTGATCGACAGTGTGGTGTCCACCGGTGCGGTGACCACAGAGCTGATCCTCCAGTATATCCGGGCCATGAAGAACGCCTCCGCCTCCAAGGTGAAAACGCTGCACCGCATCGTGGATGAGAAGGTGGAGGCTCTGGAGTTCAGCGTGACGCCGGACATCTCCTTCGCCGGCGTGCCCCTGCGGGATCTGAATCTGAAGCGGGGCCTGCTACTGGCAGGTATCGTGCGGCAGAACGGGCAGATCGTCATCCCCTCCGGCAATGATGTCCTGCACCTCCACGACGATGTGATCGTAGTGACCACGGACACCCAGCTGGAGGATCTTCGGGATATCCTTGCAGAGTGAGAAGGCAGGTAAGTTCTGTGAATTATCGAATGATCGGCTTTGCCATTGGCCGTATCCTGCTGGTGGAGGCGGCGCTGCTGCTGCTTCCCATGGCGGTGGCTCTGGGATATGGGGAATCCCCTGTCCCGTATCTGCTCCCTGCGGCGCTGCTGGTGCTGTGCGGAGGATTGCTGAGCTTCAAAAAGCCGCGGCAGGCGTCTCTGTTCGCACGGGACGGCCTGGCGGTAGTGGCGCTGGCGTGGATTGCCGTGTCCCTCTTCGGTGCGCTGCCCTTTTACATCTCCGGCTCCATAGAGAGCTTTGTAGATTGCTTCTTTGAGACAGTCTCCGGCTTCACCACCACGGGGGCCACCATCCTGACGGAGGTGGAGTCGCTGAACCGGGGCATTCTGTTCTGGCGCAGCTTCACCCACTGGGTGGGCGGCATGGGTGTTCTGGTGTTCGTCATGGCCATTCTGCCTATGGGCGGGGATGGCCACGGGATGCACATGCTGCGGGCGGAGATGCCTGGACCCGCGGTGGGAAAGCTGGTGAGCCGCATGAGCGACACCGCCAAAATCCTCTACGGCATCTACCTGGTGATGACTGTCATTGAGATCGTGCTACTGCTGGCGGGCGGGATGCCGCTGTTCGACGCCTGCATCCACTCCTTCGGCAGTGCGGGCACCGGCGGCTTCAGCAGCCGGAATCTCAGTGTGGGAGCTTATAACAACCCCTATTTTGAAATTGTGATCGGCATTTTCATGCTGCTCTTCGGCATCAATTTCAATCTGTATTACTTCCTGCTGGTGCGGCGGTTCCGGGACGTGTTCCGGTCCGAGGAGCTGTGGGCCTATGTCCTCATTGTGGCGACGGCAGTGGCTGCCATCACCCTGGATATCGTGCACATGTACGAGTCGGTGGGCACCAGCCTGCGGCACGCGTTTTTCCAGGTGTCCTCCATCATCACCACCACCGGTTATGCCACGGTGGATTTCAACACCTGGCCCACCTTTTCAAAGGCCATTCTGGTGGCGCTGATGTTTATCGGCGGCTGCGCCGGTTCCACCGCTGGCGGCATCAAGGTGGCCCGGGTGGTGATCCTGCAGAAGGTGTCTGTCAGCGAGATGCGGCGGATGCTCCACCCCAATGCGGTGCCCGCCATCCAGTTCGAGGGCAAGCCCCTGAACGAGCGGAGCATCCGGGGCGTCCATCTGTTTCTGGCGGTGTACCTGATGGTCTTCGTGGCGTCCTGCCTGTTGGTGTCTCTGGAGCAGTTGGACCTGGTGACTACGTTCACAGCGGTGGCTGCCTGCATCAACAACGTGGGGCCCGGTCTGGAGATTGTAGGTCCCATGGGTAACTTCTCCAGCTTCTCCCCTTGGTCCAAGCTGCTGCTGTCCTTCGACATGCTGGTGGGACGGCTGGAGATCTTCCCCATGCTGCTTCTGTTCGCCCCTTCCATCTGGAAACGGCGGCTGCCGTCCCGCAGGCTGGTGGACTGACTTGCCTGAAAATCAAATCCAACGGAACAGGACCGCCGCGGAGATCTGCGGCAGTCCTGCCGTCCTGTCAAGCGCCCTCCGCCGCCGCGGAGGGCGCTTTTTTTCTGCGGTGGGGGGAGATTGCCGGGCAGCGCGGGACAACGGCCACCGGCAACCGCGTCTCCAAAGCTGCCCGCCCCAAACAGAGGAATATGTTTCCCCGGAGCGCCGCCCCACCGGCAAGCGGACAGGAGGGCCTGCGGGACGCTGTGAGCGGCGTCCCGCGGGATGGGCTTCGGGCATCACGGCGGCTAAAGGATCGGCTGACGGATACGAAGAGGAGGCAAGTAGACGGCGGCATTCGGACAGAGGCGGGCTCTGGAGAGACGCCCGGCCCGGACCCTGATGGGCGAGAAGAAGCTGCACCCCGGCGGAGCTGTGGAATCAAAAGAGCGGGGCCCCGGAGGACAATGGCAAAACCTCCGGGGCCCCTTGAAGGGATTGGACAGGAATCGTTTCAAAACAGAACGCTAGCGGATGGGGTTGGAGATGCGACCGATCCCGTCGATCTCGCAGGTGACCACATCTCCGCGCTTGAGGAAGCAGGGGGGATCCATTCCCATCCCCACTCCGGCGGGGGTGCCGGTGATGAGGATGGTGCCCGCCGGCAGCGTCATGCCCTGCGAGAGCTCACTGACGATGTGGCGGATATTGAAGAACACCTGGTCCGTCACGCTGTTCTGCCGCAGCTCTCCGTTGACAAAGCTTCTGATGGATAGCGCGGGCGGGCAGGGGAATTCGTCCGCAGTGACAATGACCGGCCCCATGGCAAAAAAGGTATCCAGGCTTTTTCCGAGGAAGTTCTGCTTGTGGCGGTACTGGACGTCCCGGGCGCTGACGTCGTTGGCCACGCTGTATCCGAAGATGTAGTCACCCACATCTTCCTCCCGGACATGGAGCGCGTCCCTGCCCAGGACAACGGCCAGCTCCACTTCATAATCCAGCTTGGAGACAAAATCCAGATGGCCGTCGATCGCCTCCCCATCGCCCAGGACCCGGAGGACCTTTTTGTCGAAATAGACCGCGTAGGGCTGTTCGCCGTGATAGTCCACCTTCTGGAAACGGTAGGATTCCTCGGCGTGCTGCATGTAATTTTCGCCCAGGCAGATGACATTTCCCACGGGATGGGGGATGGGGGCGCATTTGCACACCTGTGCATAGTCCAGTCCGCAGCTGTGGCCGTGCTCGGCCGCTTCCTGCAGCAGACGGCGCTTCTCCGGCGTAAAGGTCCGAATGAGATCGTTCATCGTGGCGTCCTGCAGGCCCAGCTTTTGCAGGGGGTAGACTTTGGCGGAATCCTGAGACAGGACGCAGACCTGCTCCAAGTCTCCGATCCGACAGGTGAGGAGCTTCATGAGAGTCGACTCCTTTCTTGTTTGCAGATGGTGTCGTAGATATCGGTGCGGCGGCCTGACAGGATCGGCAGGGACCGGCGCACGGCCGGGAGGGTGTCCAGGTCCAGTTCTGTGACGGTGACGCCCTCTTCCGTGCCCATCCGCCGCAGGACTTCTCCCCATGGGCCGGCGATCATGGAGTGTGCATAGCTGTGATAGACGCAGTCCATATTTCTCGCCGGTGCGCAGGAGATCAGAAAACACTGCTGGTCCAGTGCCCGCATCCGCACGGAAATGTCCCAGTGCGCCGGACCGGTGGACAGGTTGAACGCCGCCGGATGGAAGATCATGCCCACGTTCTGGAGGCTCATCAGGCGGAAGAGCTCTGAAAAGCGGATGTCAAAACAGATGGCGAGGCCCACCGGCCCGAATTCCGTCTGGACTACGGTGATGTGGTCTCCTGCCTGAATGGCGTCGGACTCCCGGTAAACGCTGCCGTCCTGAAAGACAGCGTCGAACAGGTGCATCTTTTGATGTTTGCCCAGGACCTGCCCGTTCCGGTCGAAAAAGTAGCTGGTATTATAGACCTTGCCGCCGTTCAGCTCCGGGATGGATCCGGCCACGAGATACAGCCCGTGGTACTTGGCGAGATTGCTGAGGAACTGAACGGTGGCACCGCCCGCCTCCTCTGCATTCGGCCTGAAGTTACAGTTGGCAAAGGGGCACACAAACATCTCCGGCAGGATCGCAAAATCTGCCTGGGCGCGGGCAGCCTGACCGACCAGCTCCGCCGCCCGGCTGAGATTGACGGCTTTTTCCTCTGCAATGTCCAGCTGGCAGAGGGCCACTTTGACAGGCCTCATCAGCCGCAGATGTTCGCCGCCAGCTCATCGAAGTCGGCGTCATCCAGAAGGCCGTGCTTCTCATAGGCGCGCTCCTTCACGGCGTCCACCAGAAGCCGCTTCTGCTCCTTGGTGAGGTCCAGCTTTCTGGCGGCCAGATAGCAGTCCACGGAGGAGATGCCGGAGTGCTTGCCCAAGACGATTTTTGCGTCGGGATGGCCCGTGAGCGCCGGCAGATAGGAGTTGGTGATGAGGGGATCGGAGTCGTGGGACTTCATGTACCAGTCCGCCACAATGCCGGACTCGATATCGAATACCGTGTCGCCGGTGATGCCCCGATTGCCGCGGAATTGCAGGC
>OHWE01001007.1_pt1 | contig 10486 bp, 10 predicted proteins | sample 1579661 | NCBI WGS metagenome assembly OHWE01 (sample SAMEA3882552, study PRJEB24775) | human gut metagenome | biome: human-associated habitat; feature: intestine environment; material: feces | place: Netherlands | collected 2009/2010 | reverse complement strand
TTAAATTGCTGTTCAAGATGTTTCTTGCCATGTGCCAGCACGTATGATACCAGGATAAAGCAAAGAAACAGCACGCAGGTCACCATCCAGTCCGAACGCAGCTGATAGGGCAACTCCATTCCTCTCATCCCGTCTTCCTTGGACATATGACACACGCTGTGTGTCAAAGCCGTATCAACACGGCTCTGCTCTTCCGTATAAAGTTGGAGAATATACGCTATTCCGGGATGACAGGTTTCACTCATATCGCTGCAAATTTACGTATTTCCTTGTTCCAAACAGGCGTTGTATAGAGCAAATTTATCGCTTCTTCGGCTGTTGAAGCCACCTTCCAGATCGCAACATGCTCTTTACGCATAAAATTACCCTCCACCGCCCTTTGCAGCATTTCAAGCAAAGGATTATAAAACCCGTTGATATTCAAGATGATTATCGGATTAAGATAAAGCCCCAGCTGCTTCCAGGTGATGATTTCAAGCAATTCCTCCAATGTGCCGCAACCTCCGGGCAATGCAATGACACCATCGGACAAATCGGCCATCATCCGTTTACGCTCGTGCATGGTTTCCGTCTCAATCAATCGGGTCAGCCCTGTATGGTGCCACCCCTGCTCCACCATAAAATGAGGGATTACCCCCGTCACCGTACCGCCTGCAGCCAATGCTGCATCGGAGGTAGCCGCCATCAGGCCGATACAGCCTGCCCCGTTAATCAGATTGATCTTCTTTTCAGCCAGAAGACGTCCTAATTCTTCCGCTACATCAAAATACACCTTCGCTATCTTTGTGCTGGACGCACTATATACACATACATTCTTTATATCATTCATATAATTCCTTATGTTTTCGGGCGGATCCAATCCTCCCCTGCCAGCCAATGACGCTCATTGCCGCAGGAACGAATTGAATTCGCCCGTATACATCACCATATTCGAATCCGTTTCTTACAAACCGAACGCTTCCTTTATCTTATCCACATAATCCAGCTTCTCCCAAGTGAACAGTTCCACTTCCAGCGTCTTTGCTTCATGATACATGGATTCGTATGTCTTGGTCACCACTTTCGGCTCACGTCCCATGTGACCGTAAGAAGCTGTTTCCTCATAAATAGGATTACGCAGTTTCAAACGCTCTTCAATGGCTTTCGGACGCAGATCGAACAGTTCGTCTATTTTCTTAGCAATCTCTCCGTCGCTCAGTTTCACATTGCTGCGACCGTACGTATTTACGTAGATATTGATAGGACGGGCCACGCCAATGGCGTATGACACCTGCACCAGCATTTCATCGGCAACACCGGCAGCAACCATATTCTTTGCGATATGGCGTGCTGCATAGGCAGCACTACGGTCTACCTTACTGGGGTCCTTACCGGAGAAAGCGCCACCACCGTGAGCACCTTTACCACCATAGGTATCTACGATAATCTTGCGTCCCGTCAGACCGGTATCTCCGTGAGGTCCGCCGATAACGAACTTTCCGGTAGGATTAACATGATAGGTGATATGATCATTGAACAATGCAAGTACTTTCTCTGCATGAATAGAAGCAATGACACGTGGCATCAGGATATTGATGACATCCTGACGGATAGTGGCAAGCATTTCTTCATCCGCTTTCAGCTGGGCAGCTTCGCTGTCGTCGGCAGGCTGGATGAAATCATCATGCTGGGTAGAAACTACAATTGTATCGATGCGGACAGGCGTACCGTTATCATCGTATTCAATAGTTACCTGACTCTTGGCGTCCGGACGGAGATAAGTCATTTCTTTACCTTCGCGACGGATGTCGGCCAACACTTGCAAGATGCGATGTGCCAGGTCGAGCGAAAGAGGCATGTAGTTTTCTGTTTCGTTAGTAGCATAGCCGAACATCATGCCTTGGTCGCCTGCACCCTGCTCCATAGGGTCCTGACGTTCTACACCACGGTTAATGTCGGGGCTTTGCTCATGAATGGCGGACAATACACCGCACGAGTTACTTTCGAACATGTACTCGCCTTTGGTATAGCCGATTTTCTGAATCACTTCGCGCGCAATGAGTTGCAGATCAACGTACGCTTTGGTTTTCACTTCTCCAGCCAGTACCACCTGTCCGGTAGTTACCAGAGTTTCGCAAGCTACTTTCGAACTGGGGTCGTAAGCCAACAGTTTGTCAAGCACAGCGTCCGATATTTGATCGGCCACTTTGTCGGGGTGTCCTTCTGACACCGATTCGGATGTGAATAAATATCCCATACTTCTAAATTAAAGAATGAATAATTAAAGAATGAAAAGCGGGGATCTGGTGGTGAGTAGACATGCATATCCCGATGCTCGGAGCATCGTCAGAAAAGGATGTGTTTTAGCATTTTTTTCTGTGGTTGCAAGCTACTCAAATCTCTCCACATATCGTTTTTCGGGGGCAAAGATAGTGCAAACCGAACGCAGAACAAAATGAACTTGTTCATTTTTTATGCTGAGGTGCAGCCTATCTTCGCTTTCCGGAGGCAAAGATAAAAAAGAAATCTTGTATCTGCGCTACAGATAGCAGAGATTAACACTGATTTTGCAACAATTCCCCGATTGTCTTTCCCAATACCGGATGCACCACGCCTGAAGCAATCTCCGCCAACGGCTCCATCACGAAACGGCGTTCCTGCATCAGCGGATGAGGAAGCTTCAGTTCGGGCGTATCCAGCAAAACGGGAGTACCGTCATCGGCAAAACAGAGCAACAGGTCGATGTCTATCACACGGTCGCTATACACTGCATTGACAGACTTATGCGTACGCCCCATCTCCCGCTCGATTTCCTGCGTCGTTTGCAACACCTCCAAAGGTGCCAAAGCAGTGTCTACGCAGAGTGCGGCATTCAGAAAAGTATTATCGGAAGAAAAGCCCCACGGGGCAGTAGCATAAAAAGCAGATAGGGAAATCACTTCCCCTATCTGCTTTCTTATCTTTTGGACGGCCATGCGGAGGTTCTGCTCCTTATCGCCGAGATTGGTACCAAGACTGAAATAAACAACCATAATTACCGGTCTGTAATCAGCATCGCATCTCCATACGTACCAAAGCGGTACTCTTCCTTCAATGCCACATTGTATGCCTCCATCACCTGCTCGTAACCGCCGAAAGCGGCAACAATCATCAGCAGGGTACTGAGCGGCATGTGGAAGTTGGATATCATGGCATTGGCCACGGTAAAGTCGTACGGCGGGAAGATGAACTTGTTGGTCCAACCCTCGTATTCCTTCAAATGTCCGTCGGTGCTGACGGTGCTCTCGATGGCACGCATCACGGTGGTACCTACGGCACAGACTTGGCGGTTCAGGTCTTTGGCATGGTTCACAATCCGTACGGCTTCCTCGTTCACAATCATCTGCTCGGAGTCTGTCTTGTGCTTGGTGAGGTCTTCCACATCAATGTCGCGGAAGTTACCCAAGCCGGCATGCAGGGTGATGTAGGCAAAGTCAATACCCTTGATTTCCATACGCTTCATCAGCTCGCGGCTGAAGTGCAGGCTGGCGGTAGGCGCCGTAACAGCTCCTTCGTTGCGTGCAAAAATAGACTGGAAACGTTCGGCATCGTCCGGCTCTACGGGACGGTTGATGATACTGTGGGGCAGCGGCGTTTCGCCCAGCGCATAGAGCGCCTTCTTGAACTCATCGTGCGGACCGTCGTAAAGGAAACGAAGCGTACGCCCACGCGAAGTGGTGTTGTCGATAACCTCAGCCACCATGGAGTCGTCGTCACCGAAGTAGAGCTTATTGCCGATACGTATTTTACGGGCAGGATCCACCAGTACATCCCACAACCGGAGCTCTTCGTTCAACTCACGCAACAAGAACACTTCAATACGCGCACCGGTCTTTTCCTTGTTACCGTACAAGCGGGCAGGGAAAACCTTGGTGTCGTTGAAGATAAACACATCTTTGTCATCAAAATAGTCCAGAACATCCTTGAACATCTTGTGCTCAATCTCACCCGTCTTACGGTGCAACACCAACAGACGTGACTCGTCTCTGTACTTCGTGGGGTGCAAAGCTATCTTCTCTTCGGGAAGCTTGAATTTGAATTGCGACAGTTTCATAATTAGTTATAAGTTATGAGTTATTTATTATTTATATCAGTCTGTTTTAGTCATAAGAGGGTATGAGTTATCCGGCAGTATACTACACTTCATAGCAAATAACTCATAACTTATAACTAAATATCTATCTCCTGCGCCTCTATCCACTCTTTAAAATCGAGGGGATTGAGGCAGTCTGCCAGCCGGACGTCGCCTACGCGGGTACGCTCCAGGGCGGTGAGGTGAGCGCCGCTCTGCAGGGCTTCGCCGATGTCACGTGCCAGGGCGCGGATATAGGTTCCTTTGCTGCATACTACGCGTACCTTTATCCACGGTTCGGCAATATCCAGCCCGTCGTCCAGCAGCTCTATCTCGTCGATGACGAGCAACTTGGGTTTCAGCTCTACCTCCTCTCCCTTGCGGGCAAGGTCGTAGGCACGTTTCCCGTTCACCATACATGCCGAGAAGGCGGGAGGCACTTGCTGTATCTCGCCGATGAACTTCTTCAGCGTCTCCTCCACCAGTCCGCGGGTGATGTGCTCCGTGGGATAGGTGGCATCTATCTCATGTTCCAGGTCGTAAGAGGGAGTGGTGGCACCCAACCGGATGGTGGCGACGTACTCCTTCGTGTGATACTGGAATTCCTCAATCCGTTTCGTGGCCTTGCCCGTACAGACTATCATCACCCCCGTAGCAAGCGGGTCGAGGGTACCGGCATGGCCTACTTTCAACTTCTTCTCCTTTATCCGCCGGCAGATGTGGTAACGCGCATGTCCCACAACCTTGAACGATGTCCATCCCAGCGGTTTATTGAAATAGAGGACTTCTCCTTCTTTAAAATTCATTGGCCTCTCCCCTAACCCCTCCCCGGTAGGGAGGGGGATAAAATGGTACAACTTAATATTTTTCTCTTATTGATTTCCGGAGTAATCAGTCTTTCCCCCCACACAAGGAGGGGACTTTAGCTTAATATGAGCGTTATGACACCGGCTATCGCGCAATAGATGGCAAAATAAATCAGCTTGCCCTTCTTCACAATATTTATCATCCACTTGCAGGCCAGGCAGCCCGAAACAAAAGCAGCCAGAAAACCTACCACCAGCGAAAGTGTCGGAATATCCCCTGCAACCGCCTCACCTTTCATCATCTTCATTCCATCCAGCAGTGCCTCGCCCAGGATGGGAGGCATCACCATCAGGAAAGAGAACTGTGCCAGCTTCGCCTTGTTGTCGCCCAGCAACAGACCGGTTGCAATGGTACTGCCCGAACGGGAAAGCCCCGGAAGCACCGCGCATGCTTGTGCAAGACCGATGATAAAGGCATCCTTCATGCTGATGTTCTCCTTCTGCTTCGGCTTATAATAATAGGAGAAAGACAGCAGCAGAGCTGTCAGCAGCAGGCAGCAGCCCACAACGACCAGTCCCGAACCGAAAATGGCCTCTACTTCGTCCTTGAAAAATACCCCCACAATGCCGATAGGTATCATGGATACCAGTATATTGATGACGTAACGTGTCTCCTCGTTCATCTGCCACTTGAACAGTCCCTTGAAAATCCAGTCAATCTCTTTCCAGAGTATCACCAGCGTACTGAACACCGTAGCCACATGTACCACTATCGTAAAAGCAAGATTCTCCTCTCCCTCAATACCGAACAATGCCGAACCGATGGCGAGGTGTCCGCTACTGCTCACCGGCAGATATTCGGTCAGTCCTTGAATAAGCCCAAGGATAAGCGCTTCAAACCATTCCAATTTGTTTAAGTTTTTAAGTTCTTGAGTTGCCGGAGGGGCTGTCCGGAAGCTCTGTTACTACTTTCTTTCTGATTATTTTTCAGACGCAGATAACGCAGATGACGCGGATTTCTAATATTCCAATCTGCGTCATCTGTGTAATCCGCGTCTGAAAGTTTACTCCTCTGCACGACAGCTTTTAGGCTTGCGCAGCACGGCATATATCATGAACACAAACCCCAGCAGGCAAACTACCGGAGCCACCTTGATGCGTCTCACACTAAAAATGTCCGGCTCAAAGGTCGTCGGGGTAGACACGGGGCCGGTCATCAGAAGAAAACCAATGATAACCACCGCCATTCCGATGCCAAGCAGGATAAAATTGGTCTTATCAAAAGCGAATTTCTCTTTACTCATCTATACATTTACTATTTTACTATTTACAATTTACTATTTGGAGGCTGCGATAACAGTGCTTTCTCTCTATGCACTTCAAGGCGTTAAATATAATACAGTGTGCTTGCCTTCATCCTCAGATATTTGTTGATGGAAAGCAAAGCGCACAGCCACGTAATAAGTACACCGAACACCAGCACGGCACCCGACACCAGCACCATCACCTCGGGCGTAATCACCTTGACCAACTCCGGTTCGTAGGACACCAGCCAATAGGCGGCTCCCCACAGAATGCTGTCGGCTATGAAAGCGGCCAGCACACCTATCCAGAAATTGCGCCGCAGAAACGGACGACGGATGAATGCCCAGCTTGCCCCCACCAGCTTCATGGTGTGGATAAGGAAACGCTTGGAATATATAGCCAGACGGATGGTGTTGTTTATCAGCGCAAAGGAGATAAACGTCAGTATCACAGCCAGCCCCAGCAGCATCAAGCTGATATTCCTTATATTATCGTTCACGGCATCTATCAAGTCTTTCTGGTAGAGCACTTCCTGGATATTGGTATTCTTTTTAATCAGTTTCTCTATTTTGGCGATGCTGTCCGAATTGGCATAGTCGGAATGCAGCTTGATTTCGATGGAGGCAGTGAAAGGATTGTAGCCGAGGAACTCTTGCGGGTCCGTACCCATCGCCTCAGTCTGCTCGCGGAGTGCCTGCTTCTTGGAAATGTATTCCGTCTGCTTCACAAAAGCCTCCTTGTCCAGCCTCTTCTGAAGCTTCAGGATGTCGCTCTCCTTCATGTCGTCACTGACAAGCACGGAGAAACTGATGTTCTCCTTGACGTACACGGAAAGATTATGAGCCGCGAGCACAAAGAATACAACCAGCCCCAACAGCAGTAACACCAGCGTCGTACTGATGCTGGACGTAATGAACTGCATGTCAAAATAGGATACCGAGTTATTCTTTGCTTTCATTATATCAATTATAAGTTACGAGTTACAAGCTACAAGTTATGTAAATCAGTCGCTATTAATCATTAATCCCTAATCTCTTTTCTCACCCTTTCTTCCTGAACACGTAAATCATGGAACTGCTGCGTTCCTTCTTCACCAACGCGCTGAACCAGGCCAGTGTACCGGTCACCATTCCCCGCAGGAAAGTACACGAGTGCCTCATGTGCTTTTCTGTCAGCATGGAGACGTAGAAGGCATCGAACGGCATGGGATGCCGCTCTGCCATGATGAAACCATGCTTGGAACCGAATTGCTGGATGGTGCCCGGTGTGAAGTGCCACAAATGGCGGGGCACATCGTAGGCAGCCCAGTAAGCCCCGTATTTCTTTGCGTCGAAGGAGGAGCAGTTGGGCACAGCTACAATCAGCACCCCCTTTTCAGTCAGCAGGGAGTGCAGGGTTTCCCACGTTTCGTTGAGGGGTTCCAGATGTTCCATGACATGCCATAGGGTGATGACGTCGAAACTGCCCGGTGCAAAATCTTTCAATGCCGTATGGGGTTTCACATCCAGATTGAAGTGTTCTTTGGCAAAGGCACGCGCCTGCGCACTCTTTTCCACAGCTTCCACCTGCCAGCCGCGACGCTGCATGGCATCGGCAAAGTAACCGGTCCCCGTACCCAAATCCAGCAGGCGGCCCTCCTTGCGGTGTGCTTCACGGAACACAAGGCGTGCCTTGCGTCCCAGCATATAGTTGCGCACCCAATGGTACACGGAGTTCATCGCCCCCTTGCGGGTATCGGTATGTGAAATGTAATCAGGAGTTTCGTAGTAACGACCGATTTCAGCCTCCACGGGAAAGTCTTGTGTGAAAAGGAAACCGCAATCCCGGCAGCGGCACAAGTGGAACATTTCGCCCGAGGCATAATGGTCTACACATGTCAGGGCACGCTCCAAATGCGTTCCACCACATAACGGACAAGCTTTTATAGTGAGTTTATTCATCGAACGTTCTGCCAATAAGGAAGTGCAGCCCGAATGAAACAGACCACACCATACCTAAATTTGGTGCAAAATAACAAATAAAAAGTGATTTATAGGGTTTCCATTAAGGAGATTTAAGAAAACAAACGCTTGCTCCGGCCAGCTGGCGGAACGAATGACCAACTGTTCGATATTAAGCGGACAACTGTCCGATAATGAACAGTTTTCGAAAGCATCTATTCATTGATTATCAACAACTTAAATCTTTGGCATGGGAATTGACTATAATTAGGCGAAGGCGTTTGAGAAAAAGATTAGTTGGAATGCAACTTTTTAATCGGGAACAACGTCTAAAAGAAACAGAGTAAGTAACAACAATTAAAAATAAAGATTATGAAAACTACAAATTTATTCAAAGCAGTCGCATTCGTAGCAATGACTATCGTAAGCGTTATGAATACAGAAGTGAAAGCTCAGGAAAACAACTTCATCACCAATGAAGAAGTGAAAAACGAATTAGTAGTTGCCAAGACCATCTTTAAGCAAGACGGTGCACAACTTTACCGGCACATCCGTTATGAATACTCTTATGACGACCAGAAACGCCTGACCTGCAAGGAAGCCTCCAAGTGGGACGGTACAAAAGACGAATGGACACCTTACTTTAAGATGACATACCAATATGGCAATGATGAAATCACCATGTCCTACGCACGTTGGAACGAGTCTCACAAGGCTTATGACAAAGACATGAAGAAAAGTGTGTATGAATTGAACGATGAAAACATGCCGGTAGCTTACAAACTCTACAATCAGGACGCGCCAAAGTCCGAATTGACCCTGGTAAGCTACAACAAGACCGACTACGTAGCGAATATTCTGGCCATGGCAGAATAAAATTTAAAGTTTATAATATGAAAAGCACGAGCCTCACGGCTCGTGCTTTTATTCTATATACCGGTGTCATCATACTGATGTCATCGAGACTTTTCTATCCCGTCAGCCGGCTACCTCTTCTCCTTTCAGCGTAGCCGAACTGGATTCGGTAACCTTCACCATCACAAAATCGCCCACACGGTGCGTGCCACGGTCAAACACCACCACACGGTTTTGTTCCGTACGGCCGAACAACTGGTCACGACTACGTTTGGAAACACCTTCCACCAGCACCTCGTACGTCTTGCCCACGCAACGGGCATTCGCCTCGGCAGAGAGACGGTTTTGTAAGGCGATGATTTCATTCAGACGGCGAATCTTCACCTCCTCGGGCACATCGTCCGGCAGGTACTTGGAAGCATGCGTACCGGGGCGTTCGCTGTACTTGAACATAAAGGCGGAATCGTATCCGCACTCCTCCATCAGCGAGAGGGAAAGCTGGTGGTCCTCCTCCGTCTCACTATGGAAACCGGAGAATATATCCGTAGATAAGCCACAATCGGGGATGATGCGGCGGATGGCTGCCACGCGGTCCATATACCACTCGCGGTCGTACTTGCGGTTCATCAGCTTCAGGATGCGGCTGCTCCCACTCTGTACCGGCAGGTGGATGTGCTTACATACGTTGGGCATGTCGGCAATGACCTGGAGAGTTTCGTCGCTCATGTCTTTAGGGTGCGAGGTAGTGAAACGGATACGTACGCCCGGCGCTGCCTCTGCCACGGTGCGCAGCAGCATTGGAAAAGTAATCGTCTCTCCGTCCGGCTTCTCGAAGCGATAAGAATTGACGTTCTGTCCCAGCAGGGTGACTTCCTTATAACCCTTTGCCACGAGGTCGGCCACTTCATTGAGGATGCTTTCCACATCACGGCTACGCTCACGGCCACGGGTGTAGGGAACGATGCAGTAAGTACAGAAATTATTGCACCCACGCATGATGGAGACGAAGCCGGAGATGTGGTTTCCGCAGATACGCGAGGGGATGACATCCCGATAGGTCTCTGTGGTGGAGAGCTCCACGTTCATTGCTTTCTCACCGGCCTCTACCGAGGCAATCAGTTCGGGCAGAGTAAGGTAGGCATCCGGCCCCACCACCAGGTCCACATGATGGTTGGTGATTAAGTCGTCCTTCACACGCTCTGCCATACAGCCCAGCACACCCACTATCAGGCCGCGTTTCTTCTTCTTGAGCGAGTGGAAGAACTCCAGACGGTTCAGAATCTTCTGCTCCGCATTGTCGCGGATGGAGCAGGTGTTCATAAACACTGCATCGGCTTCCTCCAGGGTGTCGGCCACCGAATATCCCGCCATCTGCATGACGGATGCAATCACTTCACTGTCGGCCACATTCATCTGGCAGCCGTAAGTCTCGATAAACAACTTCTTGTTGTCATCAGCAGTTGCAGATTTAAAGTCTGCTCCCGTTACTT
>OHWE01001006.1_pt1 | contig 10503 bp, 9 predicted proteins | sample 1579661 | NCBI WGS metagenome assembly OHWE01 (sample SAMEA3882552, study PRJEB24775) | human gut metagenome | biome: human-associated habitat; feature: intestine environment; material: feces | place: Netherlands | collected 2009/2010 | reverse complement strand
GAGCATCTGGTTCCGTTCCTGCCGGGACACGGACTGTTCGGCAATGCCGCCAATGAAGTAGCGGCAGCACCCTTCGGCAGCGCGGGCATCCTGCCCATCACCTACGGCTACATCCGCATGATGGGTGCGGAAGGGCTGGCACGCGCCACCCAAACGGCCATCCTGAACGCCAACTACCTGGCTGCATGCTTCAAGGATACCTACGGCATCGTTTATCGCGGGGCAAACGGCTTTGTCGGCCACGAAATGATACTGGAGTGCCGCAAGGTGCACGAGGAAACGGGCATCAGCGAAAACGACATCGCCAAGCGACTGATGGACTACGGCTATCATGCGCCTACCCTCTCCTTCCCCGTTCACGGCACGCTGATGATAGAACCCACGGAGAGCGAAAGCCTTGCCGAACTGGATAACTTCGTACACGTAATGCTCGCCATCTGGCAGGAGATTCAGGAAGTGAAGAACGGCGAAGCGGACAAGAACGACAATGTGCTGGTAAATGCCCCGCATCCCGAATACGAAGTGGTGGCCGATACATGGGAGCACAGCTATACCCGGCAGAAAGCCGCCTATCCGATAGAAAGCGTACGCGACAACAAGTTCTGGGTGAACGTGGCACGGGTGGACAATACGTTGGGCGACCGCAAACTGCTGCCTACGTGCTACGGGTGCTTCGAATAGGGTAGTGAAATATACCCGATGATTTTTTTAGGCACGGATTACACGGATTTCACGGATTTACTTGATTTTTTCTGTTTCTGCGAACTCTGTGTAATTCGTGTAATCTGTGTAATCTGCGTAATCCATGAAACCTGTGTAATCCGTGAAATCCGTGCCTGAAAAAAATACATACCATTTGTTTCTTTGTTTATATATCCCCCCTGCTTTTATGCCACAAATAAATCTATGAGTACCACTCACAAAAGAAAAAGGAACGGTCTCTTCTACAGCAGAGGCGAAGAAACGATCAACAGCCTGTCTCACGGCATAGGCATCTCGATGGCGGTCATTATCGGGGGATTCTTCCTGATGAAATGCTACCGGGCACAAGACCCGTGGGCGATACTCGGCATGTGGCTCTACCTGTTCGGTATGGGTGGCTCCTACCTGTCCTCCACCCTTTACCACTCCCTGAAGCACCATAACCCGTGGAAACGGCGGTTGCGCCATTGGGACCACGCGGCTATCTACTGGCACATTGCCGGAAGTTTCTCTCCCGTTACGCTGATTGCCTTGCGCGATGAGGGGCTATGGGGCTGGGGACTGTTCTGCTTTGTCTGGTTGTGCGCCGTTGCGGGCACTATCATCAGCTTCCGCAAAATGAAAGAACACAGCTATGTGGAAACGGTGTGCTACATCCTTATGGGGCTGTCCGTGCTGGTGGTGTTCAAGCAGCTTTTTGCCGTTGCGCCCGTATCCTGCTATTGGATTATCGCCGAAGGGGTATGCTATATAGGCGGTGCGGCGTTGTATTCCATACGCAGCGTGCGCTATATGCACTCGGCTTTTCATTTCTTCGTACTGGCAGGGTCGGGCTGCCACCTTGTTGCCGTATGGTACATTCTGGCGGGGATATAAACAGGCTCTCCGCCTATACATGACACATGCACCGTCAGCGGATTACGGTTACCGTGCCTGCTGCCAGCTTCTTCTCTTTCACGGGAGCGTCCGCAGGGGCATAGCCCAAGGCGGCACAGCCGTACACACGGTGATTTTCGGGGATGCCGAGGCGGGTGAGGAAAGCACGCACGTCGGGGTCGTCGCAGGTCTGCCCCAATTGGTTAATCCAGCAAGAGCCGATGCCCAAAGACTTGGCGGCAAGGAAAATATTCTGCAAGGCGCATGCGCAGTCCATAGGCGCCCACCAACGGGTAGGCTCGTTGGAGACGATGACCAGCGTCGGAGCATGGTAATAGCAACAATAGGTTTCACTATGTCCGCGCTCCTGCAAATGAGGGTCGTCGCTCTTGGCAAAAGCGCCTTTTATCTTTTCATTCAGTTCGGTCAGCACGGCGGCATCCTGGATGGCGGTGAAATGCCACGTCTGGAAGTTCATGCCGCTGGGGGCATACGCTGCCGCTTCCAGTATAAGGTTCAAATCTCCGGCAGAAACCTGCCGTTCCGTATAAGTACGCACGCTGCGGCGCGACTTGATGTTTTCCAATACTTCGTTGCTCATTGTCAGGATATATGTTTTTTATGTAAGGAGAGTAAATGCGTTAAGTTTCAGTCTGCCGTTCCGCCTATACCGGCGCTAAACAGACGGTCAGCGCTTCACCAATCCTATCTTTACGTTCAGTTTAAAGTAATACACACCGTTCTCCCGCTCCAGGAAGCCGTATTTGTCCTTATCTACCGAACCCTTCTCGAAACGGGTGTTCCGGTAAAGGAAGTCGGCAAAGGTCTGCCGGTCGGACTTATGGTAGCAGAGCACCCCGCCGTCTCCATTGGTCAGCAGCATGCCTTCCACGACAGAGTCCGTACCGTTGTAAATCTTTGCCGGACGCATGCCCGTTGCAAGCGCCAGCAGGAACTGTTTCATCTTGAATTCGTAGAAGCGGTGCTTGTTTATCAGCTCGTCCTTGATTTTCAGGGGATTCATCTCCTTAATGCGTTCCGTCAGTTCGGCAACACGGGTAATGCCGTCCAGGTGCATGATACGCACCATCTCGGCCAGCATGCGGGGGAAGTGGAGGTCTATCATCAGCAGGTTGCAGCGGAACACACGGTCGGCAACGTCGGAATACTTCAACACGCCGCCCAGACGCTCAATCATCATCATGCGTTCGGCAACTTCCATAGGCGATTCGGGCAAGGCGTTCACCTTGTTTACCGTGGGCACGGCAAACTTCACACCGCTCTGCTCCAGCTTCAGATTGGCCGTGCGCCCGCCGTCCAGCAAAGGATTCATGCGGCTGAGACGACAACGGACGGTGAAGCCCGTGAGCGGAGCGTCCGCACTCCAGAAAGCTACGGAGAAGTCGGTACGGTCATCGGTCCTGGACTCCAAGTCGTAGATGTTCACAGCATCCAGAAAGGCTTCCAGCCCTTCGGAAACTTCCACCTCCTCGCCTTGCTCATTTCTGAGCAGATGGAGTATGATTTCCGCCGCATCGCCAAAGTCCGCACGGGGAAACGAAAGCGGCTCTTTCCCTGCCAATGCGGTAAACGTACCGTCCTTCTCCACCGTACCGCTGACAATGCGCACATCCTCTTCCCCGATATAATAGCGGCGCGTGCCGTCATGTTCCTCTCTCTGTATCAGCGCCACAGGCCAATACTTCCTATCATCTCTCTGCGCGTCCGGCGTGCCCGGAAAGACCTTCCCGTCCGCCAGCAGACGGAAGAAGGTATACAGTTCGCCCAGCTCGCGCTTGGTTGCTTCAAATGCCATATCAACTCGATTTTGATTAAATAAGTGTGCAAAGATAAGTAAATCCGTACAAAAGATGTGGAAAACCCGGAGACTTTACGCTTCCTCAAAACGTAAAGTCTCCACCTTCTCCAGACGCGCCCTCAACTTGGGCATTGCCGACTTGCGGATACGGAGCGTCATGCGGCAGTCCATGTCGTACGACTGCTCCAGCATCTCCGGCTCCTCTTCCTTGACAATGCGCATCACATCGTTCATGAAAGGATACTCGAAAAGGACGGTCACCGTTTCGTCCACCGTCTTTTCAATGACGGTGGCGGCAGCGATAGCCTCGGCAGCGGCAGCCTTATAAGCCACTATCAGTCCGCTGGTTCCCAGCTTTATGCCGCCGAAATAACGGACTACGACAATCAGGATGTCCGTCAGTCCGTTCGAGTTTATCTGCCCCAAGATAGGCTTTCCCGCCGTACCGGACGGTTCGCCGTTGTCATTGGCACGGAAATCCTTGCGCTCGTGCCCCAGCATATAGGCATAACACACGTGGCGGGCATCGTAGTATTTCTTCTGATAAGTTTCCAGATGCGCCTTTACTTCTTCAACCGTACGCACCGGCAAGGCAATAGCGATAAACTTGCTGCGCTTCTCGGTATAAATTCCCTCGGACGGGACGGCTATGGTTTTATACGTATCTTCGCTCATGCCGCAAAGATACTACACTTTTTGCTATCCGCCTTTTGATAGCAGGCAAAAAAAACTTTATCGCGGCAGAAGAAAGAGCCGCTTTTCAGCCGATGCGCCTCCTCACCAGTTGCAGCAACGGCTTTGCCGCAATTATCAGTGTTACGGCAGTAAGTATCATCAGTACGCCGAGCATGATGCGCGGAGTGAGCTGCTCGCCAAACACCACTACGCCGAAGAACAGCGCCGTCACCGGTTCCAGCGCCCCCAATATGGCAGCCGGCGTGGAGCCGATGAGGTGGATGGAGAGCGTCATCAGCACCAACGAAATGATAGTGGGAAACAAAGCCAGCGAAAGGACATTTGCCCACAGCAGCGGCGAAGGGACGGGCTGCAAAGCCGTGCAAAAGTCCAGACGCACCACATAGATGCTGATGCCGAAGAGCAAAGCATAGAAAGTGAGTTTCGCCGTAGGCAGCTCCTTGAGTGAAGAGCGGTTCACGCCGACGATGTATATGGCGTAGGTCAGCGAGGAGAGAATAACGAACAGTACGCCCAGCATGCTCAGCGTCTTCCCGTCCCCACCCTCGTACAGCAGGGAGATGCCCGTAAATGCCAGCGCTATGGAGAACATCGTGATGAAGGAGACCTTCTCGTGGAAAAACACCGCCATGATGATGGCAACCAGCACCGGATAGACAAACAGGATGGTGGACGCAATGCCTGCATCCATGTAGTTATAGCTCTCGAAGAGAAAGAACGAGGAAAAGGAGAACAGCAGCCCCATTACCGCCAGCGGAAGTATATCCGCCTTCTTCAGCGCAAAGGACTGTTTCTTTACTTTCATCAGGATGCCCAGCATCACAACGGCGAAAAAGTAACGGTAAAAGAGGACGGAGTCCACACTCATCCCCGCCCCGTACAAGGGCAATGCAAACAACGGGTTCATGCCGTAACTGGCAGCGGCAACGGCTCCGTAAGTAAATCCTTTAAGACGATTATTGGTCATGACAGCATTTCTTTCTGAAAAATCGGGCGCAAAGATACCGCTTTTATTGATACTTGGCTCCATGAAGAACTAAAAAGAATCCTGCACAACGCAAGCATGCCGCAAGGGAATTGTTCATGCCCCGTTCTTCATTTTATAATACAGCATACCCACCGCGTCTGCCAGCAGCCAACCGATGGGAATAGACCACCAGATGCCCGTTACCCCGACAGAAGGAATAGCCGCCAGTAGGTAGGAAAGCGCCACGCGAGTGCCCAGCGAAATCACCGTGAGCACTACTGACATCCCCGGCTTCCGGACAGCCCGGTAATAGCCGTAAAGCAGGAACAGAATGCCGATGCCGCAGTAAAACGCACCCTCTATGCGCAGGTACTCCACTCCGGTAGCAAGGATTTCCGTTTCGCCCGGATGAACGAAAATCAGCATCAGCGGTTCTGCAAAGACGAACACGAGCACGGAGACGATAATCGAAAAGATAACCGTAGTAAGCAAGGCGCTGCGGACACCCCGGCGGATACGCCCGTAATGTTTCGCCCCGAAGTTCTGCGCGATGAAAGTGGAAAAGGCGTTCCCGAACTCCTGCACGGGCATGTATGCAAAGGAGTCTATCTTGACGGCAGCGGCAAAGGCGGCCATGACTGCCGTGCCGAAGCTGTTGACCAGCCCCTGTATCATCAGGATGCCGAAATTCATGACCGACTGCTGCACACAGGTCAGTGTGGAGAAAGAGACTATCTCTTTCAGGCTGCCACGGTCGAAGCGCATGTCCCCGATATGCAGCCGCAGTTCCGGACGCTTCCTCCAGGTATAGAGCACTATTCCCGCAGAAGCGACTCCCTGTGCCATGACCGTGGCTATCGCAGCCCCCTCGATGCCCCAGTCCAGTTGCAGGATGAAAAACAGGTCGAGAACGATATTCAGCGCCACAGAGAGTGCCAGAAACCAGAGAGGAGTTACCGAATCTCCCACCGCACGCAGCATCGCCGCATAGAAATTATAGATAAACGTAAAGACAATGCCGCAAAAGATTATCCACAGGTAACCGCGCATCATGCCGTAAATGTCCTGCGGCACTTGCAGCAAACGGAGAATGGGGTCCAGCCATACGAATACCGCCATATTCAGCACGCACGTGACCGCCCCTATCAGTACGAACGACACGAAAATGCTGCGGCGCAGGGCGGAATGGTTTCCCGCACCGTAATGTAGCGAGAATACCGTGCCGCTGCCGATAGACAAACCGAGAAGGATGGAGATAAGGAAGACCATCAGCGTATACGCCGACCCTACCGCCGCCAGTGCATCTGCACCGATGCACTGCCCTACAATCAGCGTATCGGCTATGTTATAGCACTGTTGCAGCAACGAACCCGCCATCATAGGCAGGGTGAAACGCAACAACGTACCCGTTATGCCACCCCGGGTAAGGTCTCCGTTCCGTAACATGATTGTTCACACCCTCTCTCAGGCAATGCCCAACAACTTCACTTCGAATATCAGTGTGGAGAAAGCCGGAATAGGCCCGCTGGCGCGTGTGCCGTATCCCACGGTGTACGGGATGTAAACCATCCAGTGGTCGCCCACGCGCATCTGCTGCAAGGCTATCTGCCAGCCGTCGATTACTTCGTTCAGCCGGAAAGCTTCCGGACAGTTGCGCTTCCAGGAATTGTCAAACTCCCTGCCGTTAATGAGCGTTCCCTTGTAATGCACCGACACAATACTGTTCGGGCGAGGAGTAGCGCTACTGCCCTGCCCGCTTTCCAGAATACGGTAAAGCACGCCGGCAGCCAACTCCTTTACGCCTTCTTCGGTACGCAGATTTTGCAGGAACTGTTCGTTCTTCAGTTTGTATTCTTCCTTTTTGCCCATATCGTTCTTTTGGTTTTAATAACTAATGCCGAATAGCGGTATCTTATTTTGACGGCAAAGGTCGGCATTTTCCGTATATCGGAAAAGGGAATGGCAATATAAAATAGCGAAGGTGCATCAAAACCTGCCAAGTTTCCATGCACCTTCTTCGTATCCGTTCTTTAAAATGATATCTGAATCAGTCCAGTTTATGAATTACCAGTCCCGAACGCAGCTTCGGTTCGAACCAAGTGGTCTTGGGCGGCATGATATTGCCGGTATCGGCAATGTCCATCAACTGCTTCATGGACACAGGATAAAGCGCCAAAGCCACTTTCATCTCACCACTGTCCACCCGCTTCTTCAATTCGCCCAGCCCGCGGATACCGCCGACAAAGTCGATACGCTTGTCGGAACGGAGGTCTTTGATACCGAGGATTTCATCCAGTATCAGGTTGGACGAAATGGTAACATCCAGCACGCCGATAGGGTCGTTGTCGTTGTAAGTGCCCGGCTTTGCCGTAAGGCTGTACCACTTGCCGTCCAGGTAAAGGGAGAAGTTATGCAAGCCTGCCGGCTTGTAGATTTCCGTTCCTTTCTCTTCTACCGTGAAGTTCTTGCCTACGGCAGCCAGGAATTCTCCGGGAGTCAACCCGTTCAGGTCCTTCACCACGCGGTTGTAGTCGATGATAGTCAACTGGTTGGCGGGGAAACAGACTGCCATGAAGTAGTTGTACTCCTCGTCTCCGCGATGATTGGGATTCTGTCCGGCTTTCTCCGCACCCACCAGGGCTGCGGCTGCACTGCGGTGGTGCCCGTCGGCAATGTAAAGTGCAGGCATCTTGGCAAACTCTTTGGTTATGACCTCAATATCTTCCTGCCGGTCGATAATCCAGAATGTATGGCCGAAACCGTCGTCCGGAGCCACAAAGTCGTAAACAGGCTTCTGTGCCGTGTAACGGGCAATGACTGCATCCAGCACTGCATTGTCGGGATAAGCGAAGAATACGGGCTCGATGTTGGCATTGTTCACACGGACATGCTTCATGCGGTCTTCTTCCTTGTCGCGGCGGGTAAGCTCATGCTTCTTGATAACGCCGTTCATGTAATCGGGTACGTATGCGCCCACTACCAAACCATATTGCGTCTTATCGTTCATGGTCTGGGCATATATGTAATAGTTCTCCTTATCGTCCTGCACCAGCCAGCCTTTGTCCTGGAACATTTGGAAGTTTTCGGCCGCTTTCCGGTACACACGTTCATCGTGCTCGTCCGTACCGACCGGAAAATCTATTTCGGGCTTGATAATGTGATACAGGGATTTTTCGTTTCCTGCCGCTTCTTCACGCGCTTCGGCGGAATTCAGGACGTCGTACGGACGGGATGCCACCTGCTCTACCAAATCCTGAGGGGGACGAATCCCTTTAAAAGGTTTTATTGTTGCCATGGTTGTCTGAGTATAAATCCATTACTTATTTACGCGGAACTTCTCGCAGCCGTCTTTCAGGAAGCCCACAATCTGTCTGGCAGCGGCAATGCCGGCATTGATATTGGCTTCGGCCGTCTGCGCGCCCATCTTCTTCGGTGTGGAGAAGTAACGGCCGGCAAACTTGGCGGCAAATGTATCATTGGCTGCGGGCATAATATCAGTCATGTACTTCAAATCGGCACGTTCTTCCATCAGTTGTATCAGCTCGGCTTCATTGATAACTTCCTTGCGAGCGGTGTTCACCAGCAGACCGCCTTTCGGCATCCTGCCCACCAAAGCATAGTTAATGGAGTTCTTGGTTTCCGCCGTTGCGGGAATGTGCAACGAAACGATGTCGCAGGCAGAATAAAGCTCCTCGGCCGAAGCCACAGCCTTTACACCGTCTTTCTCGATAACCTCTTTCGGGCAGAAAGCGTCGAATGCGTAAATGTCCATGCCGAAACCTTTGGCTATGCGGGCTACATTGCGGCCTACGTTACCGTAAGCATGAATGCCCAACTTCTTGCCTTTCAGCTCCGTACCGGAAGTACCGTTGTACAGATTGCGGACAGCCATTACCATAAGCCCGAAAGCCAGTTCGGCCACAGCGTTGGAGTTCTGCCCCGGAGTGTTCATCACACATACATTGTGGGCGGTTGCGGCATCCAAGTCCACATTGTCATATCCCGCACCGGCACGCACTACGATTTTCAGCTCTTTGGCGGCATCCAAAACCTCGGCATCAATAATGTCGCTACGGATAATAATGGCATTGGCATCTTTCACGGCTTCCAGCAATTTTGCCTTATCGCCATATTTCTCCAGCAAGGCAAGTTCATAGCCTGCTGCTTCAATTTCTTTGCGAATACCGTCTACTGCAACTTTTGCAAACGGCTTGTCTGTTGCAACTAATACTTTCATGATTCAATGGTATTAAAAAAAGATTCACCACAGAACCGCACGAAGTTTCACAGAGTTTTCCTTTTCATTTCATCTCTGTGGGACTCTGTGCCCTCTGTGGTGAACAAATATTATTAATGAAGTTTCTCAAATTCCTGCATGCAGTCTATCAAAGCCTGTACGCTTTCCTTCGGCATGGCATTGTAGCAAGATGCACGGAAACCGCCTACGGAACGGTGTCCCTTAATGCCTACCATACCCTTTTCGGTAGCGAATTTCAGGAAGTCGGCTTCCAGTTCCTTGTATTCGGGAGCCATTACGAAGCAGATGTTCATGCGTGAACGGTCTTCTTTGGCGGCAGTACCCACGAACATCTTGTTGCGGTCTATCTCGGCATACAGCATATCCGCCTTTTCGATGGCGCGACGTTCCATTTCCTTCACACCGCCCTGAGCCTTTATCCAGCGCAATGTCTGCAATGCCGCATAGATAGGAACAACGGGAGGAGTATTGAACATTGAACCGCCGTCGATGTGAGTCTGATAGTTCAGCATGGTCGGGATGTAGCGGGACACCTTGCCTACTGCATCATTCTTCACGATGACGAATGTTACGCCCGCAGGAGCCAGATTCTTCTGTGCACCGCCGTAGATACAGATGTATTTGGACACATCAATAGGACGGGAGAAAATATCGGACGACATGTCGGCAATCATAGGAACGTTTACGTTCAGGTCTTCCTTCAATTCCGTGCCATAGATAGTATTGTTGGTGGTGATATGGAAATAGTCCACATCGGCCGGTACCGTATAATCTTTCGGAATGTAAGTATAAGTGGCTTCAGCAGAAGAGGCAACCTCTACAACCTCGCCAAAACCTTTGGCTTCCTTCATGGCTTTCTTTGCCCACACACCCGTATTGAGGTAAGCGGCCTTCTTTTCGAGGAAGTTGAAAGGTATCATGCAGAATTCCAGACTTGCACCACCTCCCAGGAACAGCACCGAATAGCCTTCCGGAATGTTAAGTAGTTCTTTGAACAGTGCTACGGCTTCGTCCACTACGGGCTGGAAGTCTTTAGCGCGGTGGCTAATCTCCATAAGAGACAGACCGGATCCATTGAAATCTAAAATAGCCTTCGCCGTATCCTCTATCACCTCACGCGGAAGAATGGAAGGTCCTGCGTTGAAATTATGCTTTTTCATTTGAAGTTTGTTTTGGTTATACAAT
>OHWE01001005.1_pt1 | contig 10514 bp, 5 predicted proteins | sample 1579661 | NCBI WGS metagenome assembly OHWE01 (sample SAMEA3882552, study PRJEB24775) | human gut metagenome | biome: human-associated habitat; feature: intestine environment; material: feces | place: Netherlands | collected 2009/2010 | reverse complement strand
AAGAATGGAATTCAATCAGGCCATTCATTGGTGTTTCTTCAATGATTTCCAGTTCGATGCCAAATTCACGGGCAACTTCCCGCAAAATGGTCGCGTAGCTGTAAGCCAATGAACCCACAAAACGAATAGGATAATTTTTGTAGTCATATTGGCAGACATTACGAGTAAAGAAATTTCTCAGATTACCGGTAATCAGCTCAAATACATAGTCATCATTGGTATAATCAGCCAAAAAATAAGATATAGTAGACAAAAAGCGATTGGGGAACGGGCGGTTATACACAGATTCCATAACCTCATTCGGACTTATACGGAACTTCTCAAAGAAATCCGCCGTTACATCTTTAGGAGCCAAACCTTTCAGTACATCAGACAAGAACATTTTGCCCAATACAGCACCACTACCCTCATCCCCCAGGATGTAACCTCCTGCCCGGACATTCTTTACAACGATTTTCCCATCATAAAAACATGAGTTTGAGCCGGTTCCCAAAATACAAGCAATGCCGGCCTCGCATTTGAACAAGCCACGTGCAGCTGCCAGCAAATCACTCTCTACCTGAATTGGAGTTTTGAATTGTGCTACCAATGAAGCTCCCAATACATTTTTCTTTTCATAAGAAGTACATCCGGCACCATAATAATAGACTTGTTCCAATTTCCTTTTGAAAAAATGCTCGGGTAATCCTAACCGCACACTTCGGCTAATCTCTCTTCTCGTTTGAAAGAAAGGATTTAAGCCCTCTGTGAAGGCTCGCTGTATCAGACGATTATCTTCAACCAGCGCCCATTCTGTTCTCGTAGAACCACTTTCTGCAATTAGTTTCATAGGTAGTTAGTTTTAGAATTGAATACAAATATATAGCTTTTTTTAATCTTTCCAAGGCTATTTCAAGAAAAAATCATTTTACTGGCCATACATCTCCCTTTTGCTCATATCCTCAATCATCCAACAAAGTATTCCCACTTTTCCAACGCAACCGCGTTTTAGTCAAAACAAGACGATAACAGACTAATAATAAGATACTATCTGACTGAATTCCAAGTTCCGTCTGGACTTGGCAAACAAATAGAAAAACAAGAGATAATATAAAGTTATAAACCTTTAAAAAGAGAAAATGCCTATGGAAAAAGAAACAATCCTGCAAGTTGAATAGTCTCACTATTCGGTCCTTATTACCCTTACCCTAAATTTAAGAAGTATTTAATTAACAACAAATCATCAATCATTTATGAATGAAGATCACAAAAAACGAGGACTAACACATAGCAAACTCCTCACAGCAGTGGCAATCAGCTCACTGTTATTAAGCAGCGGCAACGTGATGGCTGCACAAGCCAATCCTGATAATTCGCTTGGCGTAACAGAACAATTACAAGCTATCACTATCAGCGGTTTAGTTGTCGATGCAGCCGGCGAACCGATTATCGGTGCCAGCGTAGTAGAAAAAGGGACTACCAACGGCGGAATTACCGACTTAGACGGTAAGTTTACATTGACCATAACACCGGGAGCAACACTAAAAATATCATTTGTGGGCTATCAGACACAAGAAGTGAAGGCAGCCAAAACGATGAGAATAACTCTGAAAGAAGATACCGAGATGCTGGATGAAGTAGTAGTAGTAGGCTACGGTGTACAAAAGAAGGCTAACTTGACAGGAGCAGTTTCTACAGTGGACTTAAACAAGACAATGGCAGGTCGTCCACAACAAGATGTAGCCAAAGCATTGCAAGGGGCTGTTCCGGGACTAAGCATTCTCACCACAAGTGGTGCCATCGACGAGACAGCCTCCATGCGTATACGTGGTTTGGGGACATTGAGTAATGGAGAAGTCAGCAATCCACTCATTGTAGTGGACGGCGTTCCGATGGATGACATTTCTTTCCTCGATACGCAAGACATCGAAAATATTTCCGTACTGAAGGACGCTTCCGCTTCCTCCATTTATGGAACGCGCGCCGCTTTCGGTGTGATTCTAATCAATACCAAGAGCGCAAAGCCTAGCGAAAAGGTTACCATCAATTACAGCAACAATTTTGCATGGGATCAAGCTACTTACCTGCCGGACTATCCCGATGTACCCACACAATTAAAGATGGGTATCGAAGCCAGTATGAACGGTGGTGCCGGTATGCCTGAATTGTTCGGTATGTATTTCGACAAATTGTTACCTTACGCCGAAAAGTGGCAGCAACAGAACGGCGGCAAGACCGGCTACCGTCCTATGAACCTCTACCAAAGCGATAGTAACGTGGGTGACTATATCGTATTGGACGGCACTCCTTTTTATTATGCTGACTGGGATGTACAGGACATCTACTTCAACAAAGCTGCTCCTTCCATGAGCCACAATGTTTCTATACAAGGAACATCTGGTAAGACCAATTACTACCTATCTTTCGGCTACAACGAAAAGCAAGGACAGATGAAGATTCACCCGGACGAACTAAAAAAGTACAATGCCTCAGTCAATGTCACCACTAATGTTTACGACTGGCTACAGGTGGGTGCACGCATCAACTATAGTCGTAAGAACTATAAACGCCCGGACACATGGGCCAACACCTACCAATATTTGTGGCGTTGGGGTTCTTATTTCATTCCTTCGGGCACAATCGACGGCTATGACACACGCGTCATGGCCATGCAGAAGCAAGCTGCCGATCGTGAAGTGACAACAGACCTGACCCGTATGAACACCTTCTTGAAAGCTGAAATCGTTAAAGGACTGACCCTTAATGCAGACTTTACATATGCCATTCAGAATATGAACAGCGGTTCGCAGGACAACTCCGTTTACGGCATCAATTGGAGCGGGAAACCGGTACCCTCTTACATCGTCACTAAAGGCAATAGCGGCATCTGGAGAGACTTTTCCAAACAGAACACATGGACGGCCAACGCATACGTAAACTATACCAAAACATTTGCCAAAAAACACAACCTGAATGTAATGGCAGGTGTCAACGCAGAAGAAGAGGAATACAAATATCTGTATGGTACCCGCAATGTGATGTACGATCAAGAGGGATACCCCGAACTGAATATGGCTGGCAAGGATGGACAAGATTTGAGTTGGAATCATACATCCCGCGCTTCTGCCGGTTATTTCGGCCGTATCAATTATGACTACAAAGGCATTTATTTATTGGAACTGAACGGACGTTACGACGGTTCTTCCAAATTCCAGCCCGAAAACCGTTGGGTATTCTATTGGGGTACTTCTGCCGGATGGAGAATTTCAGAAGAAGCATTCATGAAGAATCTGACATTTGTAGACGAACTAAAGCTGAGAGCTTCTTACGGTAGCGTAGGTAATCAGAGTGGCGTTGACCGCTATGACGGTGCACAGTTATACAACTTCACCCCCAGTGGCGGTGCATTGATAGGTAATGGAAAAATCTCTTATGTAGATACTAACGGTAAGTTGCCAAGTACCGACCGTACATGGGAACGCATCCATAACTACAATATTGGTCTTGATTTCGGATTCTTGCGCAACCGCCTGACGGGTACGGCAGAAATCTTCTGGAAGAAGAGTGACAATATGTTGATCGACGTAATCTACCCGGGTATTTTGGGTGACAAAGCTCCCACGGCAAACTACGGTGCATTCAAGGCACACGGTTGGGAAGGTATGATCAACTGGTCGGATAAGATTGGAAAAGTAAACTATCATATCGGCGGTACTTTTACCTACACCACCAACGAATTAGTGGATAACGGTGGCAGTGGAGCCATCAAAGCAGGTGTACGCTCCGACCGTGAAGGATATCCTCTGAATTCTGTATTCGGTCTCCGTTACTGTGGCAAGATCCAGACAGAAGAACAACTGAAAAAGTATGTGGATAAGTACAAAAACACCAGTACCATCGGTACACTCAACAATCTGCGCCTTGGCGATAACATGTTCGAAGATGTGAATAAAGATGGCAAACTGACAGAAGAAGATTTGGTATATCTGGGTACAGACGACCCTAAAGTACAATTCTCTATCAATGCAGGTCTGGAGTGGAATGGTTTTGACCTTGCCATCGTTTTCCAGGGAGCAGGCAAACGTACTATCTGGCGTGAGGAAAGTACATGGAGGATTCCGATGCGTGCCGTTTATCTGAACACGAGCGATCAGCACATAGGCAACACATGGTCTCCGGATAATCCGGGTGCATTCTTCCCTGCGCTGACCAACCAGTCCGAACTTAACAACTACAACTACCAATGCTCTTCATGGTCGGTAGAAGACGGAGCATATTTGCGCTTGAAAAATGTAACTCTGGGTTATTCACTTCCGGCTTCTCTGCTTGCCAAAACAAAAATATTAAGTAAGGCGCGCGTATATGTAACAGGTAGCGATTTGTGGGAACACAGCAAAATTAATGATGGATGGGATCCGGAAGCAAATCGTAAAGTGGACAACTCCAAGCGATATCCTTTCCTGCGCACTGTAACTTTTGGATTGAATTTAACCTTTTAATTGAAGACAAAAATGAAAAAATATACAATTAAATCTATTTTGATACTGGCAATAGGATGTATGTTACATTCCTGTCTCGACCTGGATCCGAAAGACCAGATTGCCGATGGTAACTATTGGCAGACTGCTACAGACTTCAAGTTATTCTCCAATCAGTTCTATGGCTGGACACGCGATTTTAAAAACAGCGTCTACGATGCCCCCCACTCCGATAAGCGTTCTGACCTTATCATGGATAAAGGCAGTAAAAATGTATTTGCTAACGGAACCAACAGCATACCGGCTTCCGACGGCAACTACACCGATGCTTACAATCGCATCCGTCGTACAAATATCCTCTTACAGAAAGCAGAGAGTTTTGCAAATCAGAGTGACATCGCACAATATATCGGTGAAGCCAAGTTTTTCCGCGCTTACTGCTACTTTGACCTGTTACAGCTTTTTGGAAATGTCATAGTAGTCACTACACCGATTGATGTTACTGCTCCCGAAATGCAAGCAGCACGCAACGACCGCAGCGAAGTAGCCGACCTCATCATTCAGGATCTGAAAGATGCCGCCGAATTACTTCCCGTCACTTCCACAGTGGAAAAAGGACGTGTAGGTCGCGAAGGCGCCTGGGCAATGCTTTCCCGTGTAGCACTCTACGAAGGTACATGGCAAAAGTTCCGTGGTAACACAGCTCGTGGCAAAGACTTGTTGGACATTGCGGCAAATGCAGCAAAGGAAGTGATCAACACTAAAAACTTCTCACTGTTTGCACCTGCTATCTTAGGCGACAGTGCACAAAAGTATATGTTTATCTTGGAAGATACGAAGTGTAACCCTGCCGGATTACAGAAAAGCGCCAATACGGAGTATATTTTCTCCCGCCGTCATGACGAAGCGTTGGCTCCTATCGGTGTAAATATCACAAAAGAGTGTTTGGCAAATGCCCAAATGATCTCTCACAAATTTGCTGCAATGTATCTCTGCCAGGATGGACTCCCCATTGAAAAATCGGAAGTATATAAAGGAGACCTGAAGATTTTGGACGAATATCTGAACAGAGATAACCGTATGATTTATACCCTCTGCAAACCTTATGAATATTTTTGGAGTAACCTGAATTCACGCGTTAACTGGACAGGTGATGCCGTTGACCGCGCCTCAGCTTCCATCAAAGGATTGGTACCTACCGGAGGAAGTGGTTATAACAATCAGAAATGGGCTTGCGAACGCTATGTGAACGATACCTATGAAAGCTACGACTACCCCATCATCCGCTACGCAGAAGTTCTGTTGAACTATGCAGAAGCCGTATTCGAACGGGATGGAGCTATCTCTGACGAAGATCTGAATCTCTCTCTCAACTTGGTTCGTTGCCGCATCAACGCCAAAATGCCTAAACTAACCAATGCATTTGCCAGCACTCACGATCTGGATATGAGAACTGAAATTCGCCGCGAACGTACCATTGAATTATTCAACGAAGGTTTCCGTATAGACGACCTGAAACGTTGGAAGACAGCTGAAACGGAAATGCCGCAAGATTTCCTGGGTATCAGATGGACAGGTACAGAGTTCCAGAACAAATGGCCGGGCATTACCAATGAAAGAAACAGCGACGGTTTCATCATCCTGGAGTCAGGACGTAAATGGGAAGATAAGCACTATCTTTACCCATTACCTACCGACCAGTTGCAGTTGAACCCGAACCTGAAACAGAACCCGGGTTGGGGAGAATAAATCAATGTTTTTCATTCATAAAAAGAAGATAACAACATGAAGAATAGAAATTCTATATATCAAGGCTTGAGCCGGGCATCCATTGGGATGCTGGCGGCCTGCATGACTCTGACTGCATGTGATAAGGATCAAGAATTTACTCCTGCCATGCCCGAAGCCAAACTGATTAACGGCATCACGTTTAAAGTCAGTGAAAACCTGCCGCTTGCCATTGGCATGGACTCTACTATTGTTTTTGCGATTGATGCTCCCGAAGAACTGGAAGATCGTTCCATTATCTGGAAATCAACCGATGAAACTGTTGCCAAAGTTTCGCAACAAGGTACTATTACCGGTATAGCCGAAGGTACGGCTATCATTAGTGTGACTCCCGCTATAGGTTTCGGTCCATCAGCCTCAGTGACGGTCAATGTAATACCCGAAATCATAAAGGCTACCGATATGACGTTGGTCAATCCGAAAGAGGGAGAAGATATTTATGAGACAGACCGAATTCAGTTGGAGGCATCCATCCTTCCGGCTAATCATACCTACTCTTATCTGACATGGGCAAGCAGTAACCCAAGCATCGCTACAGTATCAGAAAATGGCCTGGTAAACTGTCTGACGCCGGGCAAGGCAATCATTACAGCTTACACACACGACCGTAGTGGTGTATCTGCTTCTTATGAGCTGAATATCAAAGAGTACATTCCGGTAGAAAGTGTCTCTATCTCTGCTTTGACAGAACCGCTTTGTATCTCTCGCGGCCCGGTTCAGCTGGATGTTGCTTACACACCGGCCAACGCTACCACAGGTTCAGTAGACTGGACTTCAAGTGACGAAAACATTGCTACGGTAGATTTGGGTGTTGTAACACCGAAGGGTTTCGGAACTGCTACTATTACGGCAACTTGTAAGGCAACAGGTCAGACGGCTTCCGTATCTGTAACCGTAGAAAGCGGTTGGGTGATTTGGGATGGCCAGAATAACTTCGATGGCTGGAAAATCGGACAGAATTATTCAAGCTATGTGATAGAAAATGGTAAAATGGTGGTTACAGCCGGTGCTCAAAACGCTACTATGAGACGTGCGGACTTGAGTTTCAAAAATGTCCCCATAAACCTTGATTTCTCCAACTATCCGATACTTGCCATGCGTTCCACATTGCCTGTCGGCGGAAAAGGAATCGGGCAAGGTGGTGCTTACACATTAGATCTAGTCACTAAATCCGGAAATATCAACAAAGCTCATGTAGGAGAACTTCTGAGTGATAATACGAATCTGATATATTATGATATACCATCAATTAATGCGGCATTAGGCAATGGTATGGTAGAAGCCAATACTTTCCAGATCAAGGTAGCAGACATTTACAATGAGAACCTGCCTACCGGTCAATATACGGTTTACTGGATTCGCACATTCAAGAGCATAGCCGAAGCAAAAGCCTTTGCTGAAGCTGAAATATCAGCCGGAAACTAAAATATAACTCTAAAGAATACTCACAATGAAAAAGAATTTAATATTCGCATTAGGTCTCTCACTGATAACAGGCTTCACAGCCTGTTCCAGTGAAATCGAAGACGGAACGACAGATATCGACAGTTGGGAGATGCCTTATGAAGAAGTGGTCGCCAAATACACCTATACTCACCCTTGCGCCATGTTCAACGAGGCCGACTTTACACGTGTGAAGACAATGCTCGATAACGGAAGCGCACCACAGGCGGTAAAGGATGAATTCAATCTGCTGAAGAGCAGTCAGTTTACAAATGTTACTTACACCCCTTCACCTACCGAAAAGATAGTGCGTGGTGATGCTACGGGAACAGGGACGAATGAAAACTACAGCAATGCGATGCGTGATGCCGCCGCTGCCTATCAGTTATCATTATTGTGGAAATTGACAGGTGATACGAAGTACGCCGATACTTCCATCAAAATTCTGAATGCCTGGGTGAAGGTTTGCAAAGAAGTTACTTCAAATGATTCCAACCACATGCTTGCCGCAGGTGCACAAGGTTATACCTTTGCGAATGCAGGTGAAATCATGCAAACTTATGCCGGTTGGGCGGCCAATGATGTGACAGCTTTTAAGAAATGGATGAAAGATGTATTTGCTCCTAAAAACCTTGACTTCATGAAACGTCATCAAGGTACTTGCAGCGATCACTATTGGTCTAATTGGGATTTGGTAAATATGTGTTCATACCTTGCTATCGGTATCCTGAATGAAGACGACGAAATGGTGAACTATATAGTGAACTACTTCTACAATGGAGCAGGTAACGGATATATTGGCAAACTCATTCAGGGCACCTTCTCCGATCCTCTGGGTAGCGGTGAAGAGATAGCCCAAAACCAGGAGAGCGGCCGTGACCAGGGACACGCCATGATGTCAATAGCTGTAACAGCTAATCTTTGTCAAATGGCCTACACCCTCTTACAGTGTAATCCAACAGTGACCCAACTCGACTTCTTTGCTGCAAAAGATAACGCAATAATGAAAATGGGTGAATATACTGCTCTCTTCAATCTACGTAATGGCTCTGACCAACTGAATGCTGCCGGTTCCTGGCTAGCAACCAAAGAGCAGATGCCGTTCAACCGCTATGAATATTGCGTTGATTGCAGTTGCGCCGACAAGAACCACGGTGCCATACATACAGCCGTAGCTGATGATAATGGCCGTGGCAACCTCCGTCCGGGATGGGAAATTCTCTTCAATCACTACGCCAAAGTGAAGAAGTTGGGCAGTGGCTACAAGTACGCCAAGATGGCTGCTGACAAAATGCGTCCCGAAGGTGGTGTGGACGGTGGAAGCCGTTACGGCACAAACAGTGGCGCTTTCGACCAATTGGGTTGGGGAACATTAATGCTGTATCGCGAATAATTCCATATTAGGATTGATAAAAAAACAGGGTAGTTTCAAATTTTCGAAACTACTCTGTTTTTTTATGCTCATTTAGGTAGACCGCAAGAACTACATAACCTCCTCAAACAGATATTTTTCATTTATAGACATTAACAGATACATTTTTTTACTAAATTTGCATACCACAAAGAAAAAAAATGCCTATGGCCTTAAGAAAACACATATTAGTCTTCTTAATATTTTTTATTGGAGTATTTCATATCTTCGCGTCAGATGCTAATTACACAATATATAGTATCGGAAACGAAGGAACGACATGCAAATTTGAAGACACTCGTGTCAACTGCATTTATAAAGATTCAGATGGATTCATCTGGATCGGTACGGGGCTTACCGTTGAACGAATAAACGGACAATACACCTTACCCTATCATTTTACGGAAAAGCAAGAAGGAATAACCCCTTCCCCTTTTTTGGTTAATGCACTCATAGAAAACCACAAACATGATTTTTGGGTAGGTACAGTGCAAGGACTTTGGCACATGAATCACAATAATTTCACTTTAGAGCGAATGTTTGCCAAAGAAATAAATTTCTCTGTTCAGAAATTAGCAAAAGATGAAGAGAATCGGCTTTACATAGGAACAGTGAACGGTCTCTATATTTATGACGGGAAAGAATTACGGCATATCATGATCAACGAAAAAAACATTCTTTCCATAAATAATCGGATTCTGGATATCGTAGTACAAAGTCCTAATTCTGTCTGGCTACTGACTACCAATGGAATTGTTCTTTGTGATGCCAAATCCGGAGCACTTAAGCAATATTCTTCCTCCCTCTCCTCTTGCGGACAATTCAAATGTTTCATTAAAGTAAAAGATAAATTATATATCGGTACGGAAAAAGGAGGTCTTTTAACTTTTGACCTACTGCATCAAACGTTTGCTCCTTATTGGAACGACATTAAAGTTCCAGTAACAAACCTCACTTATTTACCTGCTGTCACTGACCAATGGGAAAAGCATATACTCTGCCATTTGCGGAACAGAACCGGGACAAGATCTCCTGTCCAATAATATATCTTCTATATTACTATCCCAAGGAGATGTATGGTGCGGAACAGGCTATTATCTGGGACTGAATTTATTAAGAAAAAGAAACGAGGCTTTCAGGCGATACGACAAAGGACTCTTCAAATCAAAAGACATCTCGATACGCAGCCATCTCTCCACAAAAGACTATCGCTTCATCGGCACACGCGAAGGTTTCTATTACGTAAACGAACAGAACGAAAAAATACACTATGTAAATGTTCAGAATGACAAGAGTGGTAAACTGCGTTCCAATCTCATATTCTCTTTTTATGAATATGGAGGTGAGATTTTAATCGGGACCTGTGCCGGTGGTCTATCTGCTTTTGATCCTCGGACAGGCACATTCAATGAAAC
>OHWE01001003.1_pt1 | contig 10529 bp, 10 predicted proteins | sample 1579661 | NCBI WGS metagenome assembly OHWE01 (sample SAMEA3882552, study PRJEB24775) | human gut metagenome | biome: human-associated habitat; feature: intestine environment; material: feces | place: Netherlands | collected 2009/2010 | reverse complement strand
AGCGAGGTGCGGATCATCACCGGGAACCCCGCTCTGGCTGCCCGGCTTCCCAAGCTGTTTCACCGGGCCTTCGGCCTGCGGTTCGACCGGCTGCCGGAGGAGGGGGAGAGCGGCAAGCTGGTGTTCCAGATCACAGACGGCGGCAAGCTCCGCCGGATCGTGGACCTGCTGGGCTTCAGCCCGGAGCAGAACCTGGCCCTGCACATCAACTTCGGATTGCTGGAGGAGGAGTGCTGCCGGGCGTCCTTCCTGCGGTGGGTGTTCTTCGCCGGGGGCAGCGTCACGGACCCGGCCAAGCGGTACCACCTGGAGCTGGCGACCTCCCACCTGCAGGTGAGCCGGGAGCTGGAGGTGCTGCTGCGGGAGTGCGGCTATCCCCCCAAGAGCGTGGCCCGCAACGGCAGCTTCATCACCTATTTCAAGCAGAGCGACCAGATCGAGGACTTCCTGACGCTGATCGGTGCGCCCGTGGCCGCCATGAGCGTCATGTCCGCCAAGCTGGAAAAGGACCTGCGCAACAGCGTTAACCGCCGCCTCAACTGCGACAGCGCCAATCTGGACAAGGCGGTGGAGGCGGCCCAGGAACAGCTGGAATCGATCCGGAAGCTCCAGCGGGCGGGCCTCCTGGACCAGCTGCCGGACAAGCTCCAGCTGACGGCGGCCCTGCGGCTGGAGAATCCGGAGCTGACCCTCAGTGAGCTGGCGGAGGAGTTTGACCCGCCGGTGACCAAGTCCTGCCTGAACCACCGGCTGCGGAAGATCACCCAGCTGGCAAAAGGACTATAAAGTAAATGCGCTTTACAATCTATCAAAGAAAAATTGGAGGAATATACAATGGATCGCTGTGCGGCAGCCTATGCATATCACAAACAGGGGTATAACTGTGCCCAGTCTGTGGCCGGGGCCTTTGCGGACCTGACGGGCACGGCGCCGGAGCAGCTGATGGCCGCCATGGGCGGCTTCGGCGGCGGCGTGGGCGGCAGCCATGAGGAGCTGTGCGGCGCCGTCAGCGGCGGCGTGCTGGTGCTGAGTCTGCTGCACCCCCATACGGACGGAGAGGACAGGGCCGGAAAGGTGCGCCTCTACGCCCAGGCCAAGGAGTTCCGCCGCCGGTTCCAGGAGGTGTTCGGCCTGACCCGGTGCGGAGACCTGCTGCGGGCCCGGCCCGGCGTCACAGAGAGGAACCCGGCCTCCCAGCGGCTGGGAGTCACCGCCCACTGCGACAACATGATCGTCACGGCTGTGGAGATCCTGGAGCAGATGCTGCAGGAGGAGCCCGCATGACCTGGGCAGAGCTGTATTCAGAGGCTGCGCGGCCCACGCTGGAGGAAATCGACGCCTATGCGCATACGCCCCTTTGGCCGCAGCTGCGCGCGTATCTGGCGGCGGCCTATGGGGCGGGACCGCGGCTGGAGTACAGCCGGTGCGGTCTGGAGCCGGGATGGAATGTGAAGTTCCGCAGGGGCAGCAAGTCTCTCTGCACGGTCTACCTGCGGCCTGGGTTTGTGACGGCCATGGTTTCTGTCGCGCCCAAGGATGAGGAGGCCGCCCAGATGGTCCTGCTCACCTGCACGGCAGAGACACAGGCGGTCTACCATCGGTCCGCTGCATCCAAAATGGGCCGCTGGCTCATGCTGGACATCACGTCACCGGAGATGCTGGAGGATGTGAAAGCTCTGCTGGCCGTGCGGGTCAAGCCCGCAGAGTGAGCACCCCGCCCTTTGCAAGGACGGCGCGTGCGATTTTGGAAAGGAACATGCTATGTCTTTTGTCCATCTCCACGTTCATACGGAATTCAGCTTATTGGACGGCGCCTGCCGCATCCGGGACCTGCCCGGCATCGTGAAGGCCATGGGCCAGACCGCCTGCGCTGTCACGGACCACGGCGTCATGTACGGTGCCGTGGACTTTTACCGCGCCTGCAAGGCGGAGGGGGTCAAGCCTATCATCGGCTGCGAGGTGTACGTCACCCCCCAGGGCCGGACCCGGTTCGACAAGGTCCACGAGCTGGACGCGGAGAGCCGCCATCTGGTGCTGCTCTGCGAGAACGAGGAGGGCTACCGGAACCTGTCCTACCTGGTGTCCATGGGCTGGACAGAGGGCTTCTATATCAAGCCCCGGATCGACCTGGAGCTGCTGCGGCAGTACAGCGGGGGACTGATCGCCCTGTCGGCCTGCCTCGCCGGGGAGATCCCCCGGCGGCTGCGGAACGGGGAGTACGAGAACGCCAAGGCCTATGCCCTGGAGCTCTCCCACATCTTCGGCCCGGACCGTTTCTATCTGGAGCTCCAGGACCACGGCATCCGGGACCAGGCCATCGTGAACCAGGGCATCCTCCGCATCCACCGGGAGACGGGGCTGCCTATGGTGTGCACCAACGACGCGCACTACCTCCGGAAGGAGGACGCGGAGGCCCACGATGTACTGCTGTGCATCCAGACCGGCAAGACCATCGACGACGAGAACCGGATGCGCTATGAGCCCCGGAACTTCTACCTCCGCAGCGAGGCGGAGATGGCGGCCCTGTTCGCGGGCTACGAGGGCGCGCTGGAGAACACGTCGAAGATCGCCGACATGTGCAATCTGGACTTTTCCTTCGGCAAGTACCACCTGCCGGAATTCCGGCTGCCGGAGGGGTACGACAGCTTCTCCTATCTGAAAAAGCTCTGCGACGAGGGCTATCGGGAGCGGTATGGAACGGACGACCAGTACCGGGACCAGCTCCGGTACGAGCAGGACATGATCGAGAAGATGGGCTTCACCGACTACTTCCTGATCGTCTCCGACTTCGTCCGCTATGCCAGAAGCGCAGGCATCCCCGTGGGTCCCGGCCGGGGCAGCGCCGCGGGCAGCATGGTCAGCTACTGCCTCCACATCACGGACATCGACCCCATGAAGTACAACCTGTACTTCGAGCGGTTCCTGAACCCGGAGCGGGTCAGCATGCCGGATATCGACATGGACTTCGGCGACACCCGCCGGGGCGAGGTGGTGGACTACGTCCGCCGGAAGTACGGGGATGACCACGTGGCCCAGATCGTCACCTTCGGCACCATGGCCGCCCGGGGCGTGATCCGGGACGTGGGCCGGGTGATGAACATGCCCTATGCCGACGTGGACGTGATCGCCAAGCAGGTGCCCGCCGGGCCCGGCGCCCTCCACATCACCCTGGACGACGCCCTGCGCCTGTCCAAGCCCCTGCGGGAGCAGTACGAGACCGATGAGCAGGTGAAAAAGCTCATCGACACCGCCAAGGCCCTGGAGGGGATGCCCCGCCACGCCTCCACCCACGCCGCCGGCGTGGTCATCACCAAGCGGCCGGTGTACGAGTACGTGCCCCTGGCGAAGAACGACGACGCCGTGGTGTGCCAGTACGTCATGACCACCCTGGAGGAGTTGGGCCTCCTGAAGATGGACTTCCTGGGGCTGCGGAACCTGACGGTGCTGGATGACGCGGTGAAGATGGTCCAGGAGCGCCTGCCGGACTTCAAGCTCTCGGACATCCCGGAGGACGACCCGGAGACCTTTGAGATGATCTCTGCCGGCAAGACCTCCGGCGTGTTCCAGATGGAGTCCGCGGGCATGACCGGCGTGTGCGTGGGCCTGCGGCCCCAGAACATCGAGGACATCACCGCCATCATCGCGCTCTACCGCCCCGGCCCCATGGACTCCATCCCCCGGTTCATCGCCTGCAAGCATGACTCCAGCAAGATCAAGTACCTCCACCCGTCCCTGGAGCCGATCCTCTCCGTCACCTACGGGTGCATCGTCTACCAGGAGCAGGTGATCCAGATCTTCCAGCAGCTGGCGGGATACTCTCTGGGGCAGGCGGACATGGTGCGCCGGGCCATCTCCAAGAAAAAGGCCGCCCAGATCGAGAAGGAGCGGGAGGCATTCCTCCACGGCGATCCGGAGCGGAACATTGCGGGCTGCGTGGCAAACGGCATCCCGGAGGAGACGGCTCAGGCCATCTATCAGGATATCTACGACTTTGCCAACTACGCGTTCAACAAGGCCCACGCCGTGTCCTACGCGGTGGTGGCCTATCAGACCGCCTGGTTCAAGTGCCACTACACCCGGGAGTACATGGCGGCGCTGCTGACCAGCGTGCTGGACAACTCCGACAAGGTGGCGGGCTACATCAGCGAGTGCCGGGACTGCGGCATCGCCCTGCTGCCGCCGGACATCAACCGCTCCGCCGACCGCTTTACTGTGGAGGAGGGGGGCATCCGCTTCGGGCTGGTGGCCATCAAGAACATCGGCCGGGGCTTCATCCAGGCGGTGATGCGGGAGCGGGAGCAGGCGCCCTTCACGTCCCTCTACGACTTCTGCGACCGAATGGCGGGCAGCGACATCAACAAGCGGGCGGTGGAGAACCTGATCCGCTCCGGCGCCTTCGATGCCCTGGGGGCCAGGCGGTCCCAGCTGATCCAGGTGTACGAGTCCGTCATGGACGCGGTGGCGGACAGCCGCCGCCAGAACTTGGAGGGGCAGATGGATTTCTTCTCCCTGGCGGACGGCAGCAGCGGCGGGAGAAAGAATGTGAAGGAAATCCCCTTGCCGGATATCGACGAGTACACCCCCGAGGAACGGATGCTGATGGAGAAGGAGACCACGGGCCTCTATCTCTCCGGCCACCCCATGGACCAGTACCGGGAGGCGGTGCGGCGGCTGGGGGCGCCCACTATCGGCTCCATTCTGGGGGACTTCGCCCAGGAGGGCGGCCCCACACGGTTCGCCGACGACCAGCGGATCACCATCTGCGGCATCGTCACCTCCAGCAAGACGAAGACCACCCGCAACAACTCCCTGATGGCCTATGTGACGGTGGAGGACGACACCGCCTCCATCGAGCTGCTGTGCTTCGCCCGGGTGCTGGAGTCCTGCGGGCCGTACCTGAAGGAGAACCAGGCAGTGGTGGTGAAGGGGCGGCTCTCCGTCCGGGACGAGAAAGCGCCCCAGATCCTCTGCGACAGCGCGTATCCGCTCTCTGCCGCAGGCGCTCCGGCGGCGGAAGGGCAGGCCGCGAAAGCGCCGGATCAGGTGCTGTACCTGAAGTTCCCTAGCCTGGACCACCCCAGCGTGCGCCACATGAAGCTGGTGTTCCAGATGTTTCCCGGCAACGCCGCTGTGAAGATGGTGATGGCGGACACCCGCAAGGTCTACGGCACCCATGCAAGCCTCCACGAGGCCCTGCTGCAGGAGGCCCGGGAGACGTTGGGAGAGGCCAATGTGGTGGTGAAATAGAACGGAACGCCCGTGTCCTTTTGGACACGGGCGTTTTTCATTCACAAGCGCCGTTTCAGCTTCAAGACCAGCTCCACAACCCCGGCGCCCAGGGTCAGGCAGGCGGCCTGGATGGTCCAGAGCATTGGCCCTTCACTGCCGGGGATGGGGATTGTGCTGGCCCAGAGGAAAAGGATCAGGGCCAAAGCTGCCGCCCCCGCTGTCAGCAGCCAGCCGCGCCGCCAGCGGCCAGCGGAACAGCAGACCGGCCAGAAGGGGGAAGACCGCGACGAGCATCCAGTTCCATACGATCTGAAGCAAGAGAATCCCTCCTTATCTCCCAAAACGGGCCGACAGGCCGTGGAGCGGGGACCCGGCGGCCAGGAGAAGGAGCCCCCTCGCCGCCCCTCCTTACGGGGCCTCGTCCTCGGGCTCGGAGGACATCAGGGCCCGCATGATCTCGCCATACAGCCGCTCCGGGGATTTCTGGAACCGCTCCGTCAGCATGGCGGCCATGTCCTCCCGGGGGATGGCCAGCCGCAGGTCCATCACGCTGCCCATGTCGTCCGACAGCTCCAGCCGCACCGTGTAGGTGCCGTTGGGCCGCTTCTCCGTGGAGGCCTTCACCTGGCTCTTGCGCCGCAGGTGGCGGTTGCAGGCCGCCAGGTTCTTGTCGCACCGCAGCCGCACGGAGTAGGGGAGGCTGGACTCGCAGATCCGGCTGTTCCGCAGGCCCTTGTCGGTGATGGCGTACAGCCCGTCCGCAGACAGCGTCAGATGCTCAGTCCGCACCAGATCGGAGAGGCACTCGGCAAAGTCGAAATAGTCCACGCCCTCGTCGCACATGGCCAGATCCCACACGGTATCAAAGGGAATCGGCTCGATCACCCGGGCGGTGATATACAGAATCAGAAACTTGATCTCCAGCTTGTCATGGATAAAGCCGGGCATCCGCGTCACCTCCTTGGAATGGGATTGGATACAATTGTATTATACCGCAGGACCGCCGGGTTTGTATAGTCCGAATTTCCCCGCCGCCGCACCAATGGGAGCCGGGCGCATACACTGGATTGAAAGAGCTTCTCTTTCATCCAGCTACTTATTAGGAGGTATTGCAATGCCCGAGAAAGTTATGCCCGGTCCCGTGGAGGACTCCTGCGGCATCCGGGAGGCGGTTTGCATCCATACCAGGAAGATTTTTGATTCCTGCCGCGATAAGGACTGCATCGAGGACCTGCGGTTTTACCCCAAGCTGCAGTGTGTGGACATCATCAACCGCGCCCTGTCCGTGAAGGGCGGCAGCGCCAAGCTGCTGTACGTCTATGTGGATGTGGAGCCCGTCAGCTTCAACCGGGGCTTCTACACCGTGGATATGCGCTTCTTCTACCATGTGACGCTCCAGGCCTATCTCAGCTGCCCGGTGCCGGTGACGGTGGAGGGCCTGTGCGTCTTTGACAAGCGGGCCATCCTGTTCGGCAGCGAGGGGAACGCCAAGATCTTCTCCTCCGAGATGCGGGCCGGAGAGCCGGATCCCCAGATGATGCAGCGGTCCAACACGCCCATCGCCGTGGTGGAGGCCGTGGACCCCATCGTGCTGGACGCCCGCATCATGGACTGCTGCTGCAAGCGGGACTGCGACTGCGACCTGTGTGAAATCCCCACCTTCGTGGGCGACTGCTTCGGCGGGGAGCTGTCCAGCGGGGACGACAGCCGACGGATCTATGTGACCCTGGGCCAGTTCTCCATCGTCCGGCTGGAGCGGGACACCCAGCTGCTGGTGCCCGTGTACGACTACTGTATGCCCGACAAGGAGTGCGCCTGCGGCGACGGCTGCGAGGACCCCTGCGCTCTGTTCCGGAACATCTCCTTCCCGGTGGGCGAGTTCTTCCCGCCCAACACCGTCAAGCGGCCGGAGAGCTGCGACGACATCAAGAGCTGCTGCAAGTGAGCGGCAGACCAACAGGACCCCGGCTGCTTGCCGGGGTCCTGTTTTGCTACATCCTGTGCCGGTACCAGAGGGTGAGGCCCCATTCCAGAAGCCCCCAGGCGAGGCAGAACCCAACCAGCCCCCAGGTGATCCACATGGGCAGCTCCAGAAAGCGGGCATAGGCCGCGCCGAAATACAGGACCGCGCCCTGCATGACCCGGGCGGCCCGGGCCGCCGCCTTTTCGCAGATCATGGTGTTCCGCTCGTCGTGCTGTTCTTTGTAAGCCTGAACGAGTACCGGGTCGCGAATCCGAATGACCCGACACAGCAGGGAGCCGAGGGAACCGCCCACCAGTACGGACCCACCCGCAGCCAGCAGAGCAAAGACGGGCTTGGGGAGATGCTGGGGGGATTGGAGCGGGACCGCGCACAGCAGAAGCCCCGCCGCGATCAACAGCAGATACCAGCGCTTTTTCATCCCGGCGCACCCCTTACATCTCCCGCTCGTAGCGGATCATGAGATACAGCTCCAGCACGGATTTGGCTACGAAGACACCGGTGGCAGCCAGGGGGACCCACAGGGGCGCATCCAGGCCGATGGAGAGCCATGCCGCCGCCAGCACGGCCCACTGGAGGACCTCGCCGGACACGGCCTTGGCCCGGTTCCGGATAGCCACATTCCGCTCGTCTTTTTGTTCGATGTCGTGCTGCCGGGCCATCTCCGGGTGCTTCGCCTCGTGGCGGAGGTTCAGCAGGGTGGATCCCGCCATGGCCAGCAGGCCGGAGCCTATGCCGCAGAGCATCCCGCCCAGGGAATCGGGCACCCGGCCGTCCAGCAGCAGGGACAGGACCAGCAGGACGATGCCCATGGCCAGAAGTCCCTGGAACAGGCGCTTTTTTTGTGTGCGGTTCATACAGAGTCCCTCCTTCAATACTGACGGCGGTACCAGACGGTGAACATCCAGTCCAGAAGCAGTTTTACGCAGGCCAGAGTCAGCAGGATGAGGCTGACCCACTTGGGCACGCCGAAGAAGTACAGGTAGGCAGCGCCGAACAGCAGCAGCCACAGCAGCACGTCCCCGGCCCGGGCCCTGGCCATGGCCCGGATCATGGTGCCCCGCTCGTCGTGGTCCTCCCGGTCCCGCTCCCGCCGGGCGGGGTCCAGGTCTCGGGTGGACAGCAGCTCCGCCATGCGGATGGGCATACCGGCCTGCTCCCGGGTGCGGCCCTCCTGGCAGGTAGTGGCCTTCTGGCCGATCAGAGTGGTGGGGGCCATCTGACCGCCGGTCATGCCGTAGATGGCATTGTTGACAAAGATGGTCGTGAACTTCTCGCCCCGCATGGCGGCGTGGACGATCTCCGCCGCGCCGATGGAGGCCAAGTCACCGTCGCCCTGGTAGGTGAACACCGCCTGATGGGGATGGGTGCGCTTGATGCCGGTAGCTACGGCAGGCGCCCGGCCGTGGGCGGCCTCCTGCATGTCGCAGTTGAAATACTTGTACGCGAAGACGGAGCAGCCCACGGGGCACACGCCGATGGCGTCATCCAGCAGACCCAGCTCCACCAGCGACTCTGCCACCAGCTTGTGGATGATGCCGTGGTGGCAGCCGGGGCAGTAGTGGAACTCCACGTCCGTCAGGCCCCGGGATTTCTCATATACGATCGCCATGTCACTTGCCCTCCTTCAAGGCCTTCTTGGCCGCTTCTACCATCTCTTCCACGGTGGGCATCACGCCGCCGGCGTGGCCCAGGTAATGGATGGGCTTTCTGCCCTCCACGGACAGACGGACATCGTCGATCATCTGGCCGGTGGAACTCATCTCCACATCCAAAAATGCCTTCACGTGGTCGGCCTTGGAGAGCTTGCGCAGGGCCTCCTCCGGGAAGGGCCACAGGGTAATGGGACGGAACAGGCCCACCTTCAGCCCCTCGGCGCGCAGCGTCTCAAGGGCGGTGAGGGCGATCCGGGCAGGGGTGCCGTAGGCGGTGATGACGATCTCGGCGTCCTCGCACTCCGTCTCGGACCAGCGGACCTCGTTCTTCTCCATCAGGGCGTATTTCTCCGCCAGATGGTCGTTGTGACGGTCGCACTCCTCCGGATCCATGTACAGGGAGTTGATGATGTTGTTGTGGTCCCGGTCCTTACGGCCGGTGGTGGCCCAGTCCTTGGGGGGCAGGTCCCGCTTGGGGACAGGACGCCACTCGATGGGCTCCATCATCTGGCCAATCAGGCCGTCCATAACCACCATGACGGGGTTGCGGTACTGGTCGGCAATGTCAAATGCCTCCTGGACGAAGTCCACCGCCTCCTGCACATTGGAGGGGGAGAGGACCAGCGTCCGGTAATCGCCGTTGCCGCCGCCGCGGGTGGCCTGATAGTAATCGCCCTGGCCGGGCTGAATGGTGCCCAGGCCCGGACCGCCGCGCATGCAGTTGACGATGACGCAGGGCAGCTCGGCGCCGGCGATGTATGTAATGCCCTCCTGTTTCAGGCTGATGCCGGGGGAGGAGGAAGAGGTCATGGCCCGCATGCCGGCGCCGGCGGCGCCGTACACCATGTTGATGGCCGCAACCTCAGACTCAGACTGCAGGAACACGCCGCCCGCCTTGGGCAGATGGGCGGACATATACTCCGGGACCTCGCTCTGAGGCGTGATGGGATAGCCGAAGAAGCAGTCGCAGCCGGCGCGGATGGCGGCCTCGGCGATGGCTTCATTTCCTTTCCAAAGTTCTTTTTCCACGGTCGATGACCTCCTTCTCAGAATTTTTCCACAGTGATGATGGAGTCCGGGCAGATCTTCGCGCAGCTGGCGCATGCAATGCACTGGCTGATGTCCGTCACATGGGCGGGGTGATACCCCTTCCGGTTGATGACGGCCTGATCGATGGCGACGATGTGCTTCGGGCACACAGTGGTGCACAGCTCACAGCCCTTGCACCGGTCAGAGTTGAAGGTTACCTTTGCTGTCATGGTTGCAGGATGCCTCCTTTTTTCCTGCCGCGGAGTCAGCGCTCCCACGGCTTTTTCATATTGATGGCAATGGGGAACACGGGTTCCCCCAGGTCTGACAAGGATTCTAAGAACCGCCGCTCCGCCGTGTGGCAGAGGATCGGGATTCCGGTCTGCCGGGAAACCTCTTGTGCCAGGGCGGCGCCCTTGCGGATTTCGGCCGGCGTGGTCTCGCCGCACAGATGGGTGTTGTTCACCAGGCCCGAGCAGGTGAGGCCGGTGACGGCCTCAATGGAGCGGAGGTAGGCGGCGGCGCTCTCTGCGTCCCGCACCTCTGGCCGGTTGGCGTTGAGGACGAAGATCAGCTGGTAATCCTCCTGTACGATCTTGGGCTGAAACCGGGCCAGCACCCGGGCGCCCACCGGA
>OHWE01000993.1_pt1 | contig 10649 bp, 7 predicted proteins | sample 1579661 | NCBI WGS metagenome assembly OHWE01 (sample SAMEA3882552, study PRJEB24775) | human gut metagenome | biome: human-associated habitat; feature: intestine environment; material: feces | place: Netherlands | collected 2009/2010 | reverse complement strand
AAATTCCAATGTACCTGCCTCTATTTTTGAAAGGTCAAGAATATCAGCAATCAACTGCTGCAACAACTCGTTGTTAGAATGCACTATTTCCAGAAATTGCGTCTTCTCCTCTTCCGTACTGGCAGAAGCCAGCAATTCGGAGAAACCGACAATGGCATTCAACGGTGTGCGTATCTCATGACTCATATTGGCAAGAAAAGCTGATTTGGAGCGATCTGCATTTTCCGCTTTTTCACGGGCTCTGTTCAATTCCGCTTCCGCTTTCTTCAGTCGGGTAATATCATGTACAGTAATTACCATACCCTCCTTATCGTCTATTTCCATGTATTCACCGGAAACATACGTATCACATTCGGCTACTTCGCCCCTCCTATCCCGTATATCGAGTATAGCTTCTAAATCCGTGAAGCTACTTTTAGCACGAAATGTTTCCTCAATCTTCTTTCGGATAGGACAACTGCCGCAAAGTTCATGTGTTCCGCAACCGCCGGCAGACAATGCATTGTTACAACGCAATAAATCTCCCACACGAGCCAATCTGCCTTCCGGTTTACGGGCTTTGGTGATATCATAGTAATTCGTCCGGGTTACTACAAAATCCCTATCTATCAAAAGAATAAAAGCATGAACATTTTGCATAATAGAACGAAACAGTTCTTCGGAACCGCGTAATGCTTTCCTGGCATTTCCTGCTTTAAGCAGCAGGCGTCTACTTCTACCAAGTTCAAATACATATAATAACAGTACTCCTACAAGCACCGCCATACCGACCAGAATTAGTATCGTCATAAAGAGTTCATTTACAATAAATACGAAACAAATATATCTCTTTCAAAGCAAAACCGGAAACAAAAAGCCGGGATTTATTGTTATTTATACAGAAAACCTAAAAAATAGTTTTATGGACAAGTACATTTGCACCGTTTGTGACTACGTTTACGACCCAGAGCTGGGCGATCCGGAAAATGGCATTGAGCCGGGAACATCGTTTGAAGATCTTCCTGAAGATTGGGTTTGCCCGCTATGCGGAGTTGGAAAAGAAGAATTTGAGAAAGCGTCCTAAGACGCTTTCTTTTCTTTTACATCACTACTAGCCTCTACTACATTCACCACATAATCACCCAATTTCTCACATTCGGCGATAATGTCCATATAGTAAACGCCCATCTGATAATCATATTCCTTGTTATTCACATCCAGAATATTCTGATTCTTCAGCTGATTGCGATAGTTATTAATTTCATTCTCAATATTGAATGACTTATTCACGTCGATGCTTTGATGCTCGGAACGCTCTACAACGACAATCATTTGTGCCAACGCATCATCCGTCAGTTTCATCATAAAGTGAATATGGTCATATTGCTTTTCCGTGAAATCCTGATTAGTCTGACGCTTGCGATTGATAGTACGCGCAAGATTATAACAGCTATCACCTATACTCTCAATTTCAGTTACTTCACGAAGCATTGCGCGAATCTGAAGCTTACTCTCCGAACTCAAACGCCCGTCAGACACCTGGTTCAGATAATTGGCTATCTCCAACTCCATATTATCACTGATATTCTCATATTTTTCGATACGGCTAAACAGCTTATTATAATCATCGTCCTTATCCGTATGCAACAAGTCCTGTACCATATTAAACATACGGTGAGTACGTTCCGCAAACAGATGAATTTCCTTGCGTGCCTGCAAAATGGAAAGCTCCGCTGTAGAAAGCATGCCACCGGAAATGAAGCGGAGACGATATTCCTCATCAGCTTCTTTCTGCGGAATGATGGCACAAACCGTACGCTCTATCAGTTTTACAAACCAGATCAGCAGCAATACATTGCAGATATTAAAGCAAGTATGGAAAGCCGATAACTTAAATGAAACAGCTACGGCAGGATCTTTCGTTCCCATCACGTTTTCCACAAACCAAGATACGGCACTCGTAAACGGAGTGAAAAGGCAAAGTACCCAGATAACGCCGAAGACATTGAACACCAAATGAGCCAATGCAGCCCTCCTCGCCTGCGTATTACCGGTCAATGCGGCAAGATTGGCAGTAATGGTGGTACCGATATTCTCTCCCAATACCAATGCAGCCCCCAATTCAAAGCTAATCCAGCCGTTAGCACACATGATAAGCGTAATTGCCATCGTTGCTGCCGATGCCTGTACAACCATAGTCAGAATAGTACCGATAAACACAAACAACAGAATAGAAATATATCCCATATCGGTATAGCTTTGCACAAAGGCCAACATTTCCGGATTTGCTTTCAAATCCGGCGCATTGGATTGCAGCATGGAAAGTCCCATAAAGAGGAAAGAGAAACCGAAAATAAATTCACCGATAGACTTACGATGACTTTTTTGAGAGAAGAGAAGAGGAATACCGAAGGCCAGTAGAGGAAGTGCAAAAGCGGCTATATCAACTTTGAAACCTAACGCCGAAATAATCCATGCTGTAACGGTAGTACCGATATTGGCTCCCATTATTACGCCGATGGATTGGGATAAAGTTAACAGCCCGGCGTTTACAAAACTCACTACCATAACAGTAGTTGCGGAAGAGGATTGAATCAGTGCCGTGATCAGCACACCCGTCAGTACACCGGTTACCCGGTTGGTAGTCATTGCCGTTAGAATTTTCCGGAGCCTGTCACCGGCAAACTTTTGAAGTCCTTCACTCATTATCTTCATTCCGTACAGGAATAATGCCAGCGAGCCAAGCAGCTTTAAAAAATCATAAAAAGAATATTCCATCTTTAATTAATTAGAAGGTTTTATGCCACATCTGTTATTATATCTATATTTAACGTATTAATCACCTAAAAAGGAGACGTCATGAAACACATGTTACAAATTTGTTGCAAAAATAATAATATTTCTAAAGAATTCCCCATCGGTAGTTCACTTTTGGATATTTATTACGGTTTTAATCTTAATTTCCCCTATCAGGTTGTCAGTGCAAAAGTTAATAACCGATCCGAAGGGCTGAACTTCCGGGTATACAATAATAAAGATGTAGAATTCCTCGATATACGCGACTCTTCTGGTTTGCGGACGTATGTGCGCAGTCTTTGCTTTGTACAGTACAAAGCTGTCAACGAATTGTTTCCGGACGGCAAACTATTTGTAGAACACCCTGTATCCAAAGGCTACTTCTGCAACTTGCGCATTGGGCGCACAATTACGCTGGAAGATGTATCCGCCATTAAAAAACGCATGCAGGAAATCATAGACAAAAATATCACCTACCGCCGCACGGAATGTCACACAACCGAAGCTGTGCGCATCTTTAATGAACGGGGGATGACAGACAAAGTAAAGTTGCTGGAAACTTCCGGCTCCATCTATACCTATTATTATTCATTAGAAGATACGATTGATTATTATTATGGTAATCTACTGCCCAGCACCGGCTTTATCTGGCTGTTCGACATTGTGAAATATTACGATGGGCTGTTGCTTCGCATTCCCAACAGGCAAAATCCTAATGTATTGGAAGAAGTCGTCAAGCAGGAAAAAATGCTGGATGTATTTAAGGAACATCTGCGTTGGAATTATATCATGGGATTAAGCAATGTCGGTGATTTTAATCTCGCCTGCGAAGAAGGACATGCCACCGATTTAATCAACGTAGCAGAAGCACTGCAAGAAAAAAAGATAGCTCAGATTGCCGATGATATCTATAATCGGGGCGAAAATGGCAACCGTGTAAAACTGGTACTTATCTCCGGCCCGTCCTCTTCAGGTAAGACTACCTTCAGCAAGCGTCTTTCCGTACAACTTATGACAAATGGTCTTCGCCCATACCCCATCGCCCTGGACAATTATTTTGTAAACCGCGAAGACACTCCGAGAGACGCTAACGGAGATTATGACTACGAATCGTTGTATGCACTCGATCTCAAAAAGTTCGAGGAAGACCTGAAAGCTTTGTTACGAGGCGAAGAAATTGATCTACCGAGTTTCAACTTCTCTACCGGACAACGGGAATACAAAGGGGACAAGTTACGGATTGACGAACATACCATCCTCATCCTGGAAGGTATTCATGCATTGAACCCGGAACTCACTCCGCAGATACCGGCAGAAAACAAATATAAGATCTATGTATCTGCCCTGACTACCATTTCTCTGGACGACCACAACTGGATACCCACAACGGATAACCGCCTGTTGCGCCGTATCATCCGCGACTTCAACTATCGGGGATATTCGGCACGCGAAACCATCTCCCGCTGGCCCAGCGTGCGTGCCGGAGAAGACAAATGGATCTTCCCTTACCAGGAGAACGCCGATGTGATGTTCAACTCCGCACTACTGTTTGAATTTGCCGTATTGCGTTGCCACGCTGAACCGATACTGACCAGCGTCCCACGCAATTGTCCGGAGTATGCCGAAGCATACCGGTTGCTGAAATTCATCAAATACTTTACTCCGGTACAAGATAAGGAAATCCCACCAACATCACTTCTGCGTGAGTTCCTGGGAGGAAGCAGTTTCAAATACTAATCCTTGCCATCTGTCCTACCCGAGCCGTACCTGCACCGTACCCGCTCCGTAGTTGCTCCGTACTCTATAGATACGAAGGAGGTACGGAGCGAGTACGGAGAAGATATGGAGATAACACGGAGAAGATACGGAGATCATACGGAACAGTATATAATTCCATGTACCCTAATCATCAGAAAAATGAGATAAGTCAAGTTTTTAAGCGCTTTTCTTGTACAACCTACAGAAGAATGTCTTAACTTTGTAAGCAAATAAAATGAATCATATATGAGAAAGATAATTACCCTACTCTTCTTAGCCGCTTTCTGCATTTGCAGCCAAGCCTATTCACAGAACCGTGCCGATGAACTAATGAAACAAGCACAGGAAAGTCTCGCAAAAAAAGAATATATCAAAGCCCGCTATCTTTTCCTCCAGGCTTACAATGCTTTTTCCTCTCAGGCAAAGTATGATAAAGCAGTAGAATGTGGTGTCAACGCCAGTGCTCTCTACCATCGGGAAAACTATTATAAAGAAGCTTTTGAACTGTTGCGCGGTGCCGAACTATTGGTTACAGACGGTGAGCAGAAAAGTGGCAAGACGATGCCCGACCTGCGTTTCCGTATCAATAAGGAACGCCTACAAATGTATATCAACCTCAAGAATCCTGCCCGTGCCAAAGAACAACTGGTCAAATTGGAAGAGACAGCCAAAGCAGCCAAAAATGATTCACTCAACAATGATTTGCTTTACACCCAAGCCAATTACTACTATACCTTTGGGATGAACTCACAAGGAGATGCTTATATCAACCGTCTGATCAGCCAATATAAGGAACAGAAGAATTATGCAAAGGTAGACGAGTCATACAAAACCTTGATCGATATTGCCCGCAAGGCAAACAATGCCGGACTGGTAGCCCGTACGTACGACAAATACATTCTTTGGAGCGACTCGGTAAAAGCCCTTACCGCCCAAGATGAACTAAACGTGCTGAAACGTAAATATGACGATAGCCTGAAAACTATTGAGGAAAAAGACAGTTCACTATCCGCCAAGCAGTACATTATTATCGGACTTTGCATCCTTGCCGGACTACTGGCCACCGCACTGGTATTAGCCGGTATCGTATTGCTTCGTTTTGTCCTTCTTACCCGGAAACAAAAGAAAGCCATACAGATAGCCAATGAGCACAATGAACTGAAAACTAAGTTTATCCAGAATATCTCCTCACAAATGGAGCCGACACTGAATACTCTAGATACTACCTTACCGGGCGTCCGTGCACTGAAAGGCTTTGCTGAGCACATTCAAGAGTTGTCCGATTTAGAAAGCACGCTCTCTGAAGCATACGAAATGCGTGAAATCAATATCAACACTTTCTGTGAAAGTGTTATGGATAAGATAAAAAGCGGCCTGAAGCCAGACATAGCCACTGCCGTGAATGCTCCGAAACTCAGTGTCAAGACCAATCCGGAGCAACTTGAACGTATTCTTCTCCATTTGCTGAATAATGCAGCCGAGTTTACCCCTGAAGGTGGTAAAATCTGGTTAGACTTTAAAAAGCGCGGAGCACACACCCACCAATTCATTGTCAGTGATACGGGAAGTGGTATTGCCGAGGAGGAACAAGCAGACTTGTTCAAACCTTTCACTAAAGTGAAAGACCTTACAGAAGGGGATGGTTTAGGATTGCCCATTTGCTCTCTGATTGCCACAAAAATGAATGGTAGCCTGACATTGGACAGTAGCTATACCAAGGGCTGCCGCTTCGTGCTGGAGTTACATACCTGACAAAAAAACATACTTTAATTCAATACCCCCCTATTTATGAACTCAAGTTCATAAATAGGGGGGTACTTATTTTACAGACTGACATTACATTGTTTTATCATTAGAAACGGGTACTTTTGCAGGCTGCAACAACAAATGATAAACCAATGAAATCCAACACATTAGCCATACTAATACTCGCATATTGCATATTAGTGGCTTGTACTCGTACCAGTCCAAACGCCCAACTTGTACAAGCCGATTCTCTCATGCAAAAGTTTCCGGACAGCGCTTTACGTTTTTTACAAAAAATTCGACCGGAAGAACTTAACTCATTAGAAGATCGGGCATATCATGCACTACTGTTGACAGAAGTCAAAGACAAGAATTTCATACAGCAAACGGAAGACTCACAGATACGTATTGCAGTACAATACTATGACTCCATTAAAGATATACCTATGCAGGCAAAATCATATTATTATTGGGGATGTATTCGAAGAGATCAAAACAATCATCCGGAAGCTTTAAAGAAATTTTTCACAGCCATTACTCATGCCCAAAACATTTCTGACAATAAATTAGCTGGATACATATACAACAATATTGCTAATTTATATTTATTACAAAGATTGAACGAACAAGCCGATTCAATCTATCAAATTACAGAAAGATTAGCCATTCAAGAAAAAGATTCGAATCTTTTGGCAGATGTTTTATCACAACGAGGCATGATTGACATTAACAGAGGGAAAGAATACTATAGTGAAGCAGAACAAAAGATACTCCTTGCATTCAAAATATCACGCCACATTGCCCAAAGAAACTTGATGGCCAAAACAGCTTATTCATTAAGTCTGCTATATGGGCGCATGAATATGGGAAAAGAAGCCGTAGAATTTGCTAAATTGAGTCTTAACAACCAAGATAATGTAAAAATGTTGTATAGGGGATATTTACTTCTGGGAGATGCCTATTACAAAACCGTTCAATATGATTCCGCCTTGATTTATCTCAATAAAGCACTATACAGCAGAGACCACTCCACTAAAGCAGGCATTTATATGCGTTTGGCCGATATTGCCCAAAAGCAAGGAAAATTAGAACAAGCACTCGAAATGGAAAGAAAATATTCCGCCTACCTGGACAGTGCTCAACAAAAGCAACAAGGTGCTGCAATCGTCATAACTGAAAAAAATATATTAATACAGCGCAAACAGTCGGAGTTCAAAACAAACTTAGGACAACTTTATTATTATATAACCACAGGAACAGCGTTTTTTCTTGCATTATTTCTTGTATTATTAAAGTGCTACAAGAAAAAAGTGATCTATTACAAACAAAAAGAAATAGAAATGGGCAAAAAGTTAGAAGAAGTGCTCCGACAGAAAAATCAGTTTTCTACAAAAGGAGATAGCACTACACCACTATAGTCAAACTGAAAAGCAAACTTTAAAGGAAGAATTACACATCTTAAAAACAGAACGGCAAGCATTATTGAAAGAATCTTATGAGCATTCTGAAGTGTGTGTGAAAATGAAACGTATCATCCAATCATATAAAAAAACCGATAAATCGAATGAGCGTTTTGATGAAGAAGACTGGAAACAGCTGATAGCAGAAACTGATATACGCTGGAATGACATTACCATCCGCTTGGCTGCAAAGTATCCTTTGTCTCAGGACGAGATATACCTTTGTTGTCTGCATTTAACAGACATACCCACCAGCCATTTCAGATATCTAATGGAATGCAGTAGAGATGCCATATATAAAAAAGGCAAAAGAATACTGGAACAAAAGATGAAATGCACTGATAAATCAATCTCACTCCGAGAATTCCTAGAACAATTTCTATAAAAATAAGGGAAAATGGTCCGATAACAAGATGTTCCCCTACATTTCTACACTTTTTATACACTTTTATTGGATAAATTCTCTCTAAATTTGCCACCGTCATAACAAATTAAAAGTATATCTTATGAAAAAGTTATTATTTGTATTTTTCGTATTAGCAGTAGTTATGGGTAGCACATCTTTGCACGCCCAGAATTTTTTTCTGACCGATGATGACGAAAGAGAGATTCCTCTATTCCCATCTGGTTCAGAAGAAGGGGGTCCTGTAGCCAGGAGCATCATTATTCAACCCGAGTGCCTATATTAATAATGATATAGTCACTGTAGTTTTCAACTGTGATGCACCTACTGCAAGTATTACAATCACAGATGCTTCCGGAGTAAATGTTTATTCCGGAACAAGTATTAATCCTACGCTAATCACTATTGAATTAAAAGCAACAGAGCCGGGAGAATACTATCTGGAAATTGAACTGGGAGAAGCCCGGTTGAGCGGATACTTTACACTTTAACAAAGAACCTAACCTAAACTTTAACTATAAATCAAGACTATGCTGGGAGTTGACAATGCCACCAGTGAAGTAGTCCATCACTTTTTACGGTCACTGACCGTAAAAGTGAGCAGGACTACCGTATGCCGTTTGCTCGACAGTCCGTTGGGCAACACGATGCAAGATATCAGCGATGCCTTAAACGCACTTCATGTAAATAACGTAGTTTACCAACTTCAACCGAAGTATCTGGAGAAGTTACACGGTCCGTTTATCACCCAATTGGAAACAAGCCATTCCACATTCTGCCTTGTCGAAAAGATAGAACCGGACCGGCTCATCATCACGACTGCCGAAGTTAGCCACATGCCCATAAGCAGAAAGCTATTTGCGCACCAGTGGACAGGAACTGTCCTGTTTGGTGAAACAACTTCGAAAACAGTCTGTGAATCTCACTGCTTGCTCAGCAATATTCATTATATGTGCCGGCAACATAGGATACTGATTGCGGGAATTATATCCGTCCTCTTAGTTTTTTCTTCAATCTGGAGTAGAAACTACCCCACAGGATTACCACTTTATCTTTCCGCGCTGGTCTGTGGTATTCTCATTTCTACTATCATTCTATACAGAGAAATGGTAGATAATCACTTTCTACACCGCTTCTGCCACATAGGGAAGGTTATAGATTGCAATGAGGTACTCAAATCCAAAGGCGCAAATATTGCAGGAATAGGTATTGGAGAATTATCGTGGATGTATTTCACAACCATGTTCTTTTTCACTGCTGTCTGCCCAAAGGAATTCCATCTTCTGGCAGCCCTGTCTGTTTTCATTGCAATTGCATTCACCTTGTACTCCGTCATATATCAGATATTCTTTATTCGTAAAGCGTGCCTGTTTTGTATGCTCACCACCTTCTCGGTCTGGCTGACTGCCGTAGCACTTTATATCATAAGAAATAATTTCGAATGGAGGTTTTCAATCCGAATTCTTTTCTCAATGATTGCAGTCAGCACTATCTGCGTGATTTTCTGGATACAGGCTAAAGCACTTGTTTCTTCGGACAAAGAGAAACACTTTCTAAAAAACAAGCTATCCGGTCTGCTCAATCCGATCACTTTTCAGAAACTCCTGGCTTTGAAACCTAAAGTCAGAACGATGATTCACCCGGATATAGCTCTGCATAACTCTGCCGATAGCACAAAAGACAGGTTAATGGTAGTGGTAAACCCCAATTGTAAAGCATGCGCCAAAGTACATCGCCATATCCGGGAAATATCAGCAGACATATCCATCTCTTTAGTCATATATACCAATGACCGGCTCAGCGTACACATAGCACAAACCATCCTCTCCGCATACCTCTCGGAAGGCTGGGATAGGGCTATTTACTTGCTGGAAGTATGGTTTGAGGTTCAGGAGATACCGGACGTGGAGAAATACGAACTCAACGATACGGCACAGTTGCTCTGGAGGCAACAGCAGGAGTATTGCGAACGGAATAACATCAGCCATACACCGGCAACCATTATTAACGGGCACTATATGCCGAGCGTGTATCAGCTGGCGGAACTAAAGTATCTGTTGGCACCTGCTACATAGAGTTTATTTGGGAGATTGAAAGCAATCAAAAAATAGTTTCCTGATATGGCACTACTTGTTTCCCGGCATGAAACGGTTTGTTTCTCCGCGTGAAACAACTGCAGTCACCAGAACGCCTCCATTTGTAAAACAATATCCAAACCTGCAAATATCCTGCATACAAGAAGTTAAGAGTTTGTCGACAAGGAGTTAAGAGTTTGTCGACAAACTCTTAACTTTTTGCACGCAAGAAACGAATACTTTGTAGTTCATTGGCAGCCAGGCAGATACAGAAGCATCCAAGCAGAAGAAATGTATCATATTATTACCACAACTATTTCTTGGTAACATACATTTAAGTCATCGCCACTTCATCGTAGTACAAAATTGAGATTTTATAATAGAATTCTTACTGATAATCAGATGAAATAAATATATTTGCAGTTAACCAAA
>OHWE01000987.1_pt1 | contig 10704 bp, 7 predicted proteins | sample 1579661 | NCBI WGS metagenome assembly OHWE01 (sample SAMEA3882552, study PRJEB24775) | human gut metagenome | biome: human-associated habitat; feature: intestine environment; material: feces | place: Netherlands | collected 2009/2010 | reverse complement strand
CCAGGGCCATGGGCGGCGGCGCGATCAGCAGGAGCCTCCCCCGCTCCAGGTCCAGGGCGGAGAGGAACCGTTCCATCCGCTCCGCCGCCGTCTCCGGGCCGCGGCCCTGGAGCAGGTCGTTGGTGCCCAGCATGACGGTCAGCAGGTCCGTGTCCGCCGGGAAGGGCACCGGCCCGCCGGGGATGGTCCGGCCGTTCTGCCCCTGGTTGCGGACGTCCCAGCCGGTCCGCGCCGCCAGGAGGTCCACCCAGCGGCTGTCCGGGCCGTAGCGTCCCCCCAGATAGGACCGGGGGTCATAGCCATAGGTGTTGGAGTCGCCGAAGCAGATGACCGTTTTCATGCCGTTCCCTCCTCAAGTTGCTCCGCAGCACTTCCGCGCCTTCCACCCGGATGGCAGCCCGGCCCTCATGGTCGGCGCTTTTGCTGTAACTGGCGGCAAAATACTGGATGTGGCCCCGGAGCGCCGGGCACAGGTACTCATGCTCCATGCACCAGCGCAGGTAGATGGCCATGTGGTTGTAGGCGTTGATCTCATCCACCGGCAGACTCTTTTCCTGAATGGTCTCCAGATGGAAGGCTCCGTCATCCATTTCAACCACATCATCCTCACCGTCATCCGGGTCATCGCCGCCCTCGTCCGGGCCGTCTCCGCCGGATCTCCAGGAGATCTTCAGGGTCATCTGCTCCTCCGGCAGAGAGACACCGGGACTGCGGATGATGGCATGCTTATCGTCCGCAGAAAAGCCGATAGTCTCCCCATCCTTCAGCGTAACATCACACGCCAGCACATAGGAGGCAAGGCTTGCCAAAAAGTCCCGCAGTTCCTCCGGCTCGGCGTCGGTGTTCAGCACCTCCATCTCCTCCTTGCCGAACACATCCATGCCGTAGGTATAGCCGTTCAAGCCGCCCTCGCTCCGGTACAGGCCGAACCAGATCCAGTTGAAGATGGGCAGTTCGTCCTCTTTCATCATATCAGCAAAGCCCTCGTAGAAGCGGGGCTCAAACACCACGCCGCTGGTGTAGATACCGGTGGCGTATTGTTGGCGGCAGCAGGCAGCCGCCAGCTTGGCGAAGAGCTTGCCCTTCTCCAGAACCTTTTTCTCCTTGCCCAGCACCGCCACCATGATATGGGCGCGGTGCTCCCGTGCGACTTGGACGGCATCCTCCCACATGTAGTTGTTCTCTGCGTTTATTTCCGCTTCGCCGTTGGGGATGGGATAGGTCGCCAGACTGACAGCGGCGAGCATATCACCTACCTCGAACACCAGCGCGTCGTCGTCCTTCTCCTCACTGGCGTCGTACTCCTCCACGGAGATGTTCCATTTTTCCTTCATGTCCCGGATGAACTGCTCTTTGTCCCATTCTCCCTTGGACAGGAGAACAAAGCCGGTGAAGACGCCTGTGCGGTCGGTTTCCTCCCCGTCAGCATCATCCTCCTCAAAATCGCCCCCATTTTCATCCGGATCGTAGAGGGCTTCATGCTCCAGTCCACGGACAAATTCCTCAAAGCTGTCTGCCAGATGGGTGATCTTGTAGTCGTTTTCCTGATCCACATGGACTACCGCAGGCTCTCCCTGGGGGCCGCAAGCCCGGTAGTCCAGGAAGATCATATCGTGTCCGGCGCTGGGACAGTCGCAGATGGCCACGCCGATGGCAGGATACGCCCACTCATCGATCATAAACTGGCTGCCCAATTCCCCGCAGAGGGAGCAGCTCTTTTCTCGCCCGATGCCGAAAATTCCGGTGATGGCCACATGGTCTTCTGCCCAACAGGTAGGCTCATCGCAGGGATAGCAGGTATTCACCGGAATGCCGCCGTTGTGCTGCTTCATCAGCCAGATGTAGGAGGCGGGAAGTTTGTAGCCCAGTTCCTCCTCCACGCTGGCGATCAGCTCATCGGAAGGCGGATCACTGACGTACTCTTTCAGCGCATACATACTGTCGTCCCAGAAATTGGTGAGGTCGAAGCCCTCAAATGGAGTATCACCGGGCACGAATTTGGCCTTCTTCTTCCGGCTGCGCTGGCGTTTCCGGATCTCCGCCTTGCACTCCCGGATCACCACCGGAGCGTCCTCGTCCTCCGGGTCCAGCTCCGCCCACCGCCGGGCATAGGGGATGGCCTCTTCCTCCTGACCGTGGAGATACTGATATCCGTAGGCCATCCGCATATTCCACTCCGCCTTGTCCCGGCCTTCCTCCCGGACGGACTCCAGCACCTCGATGGCTCGAAGCAGAGCCTTGTCCCCCTTGTAGCTGGGGGTTCCCTCATTGTGGTCGCCCAGAATTGCGTAGTTCTCCAGCGCCCGGGCCAGGGCGTAGGCGGTGCGGTAGTTCCGCCAGTCCTCCGGGATGGCATTCAATGCCTGAATACAGCGGGTGTACTCGTCCTCGTCGTTCCACTGCTGGAGCTGTGCGAAGAATGCCTCTGCATTCTGCGGGGTATAAGGGATATAGTCCATGCCCGTCGGCGTCTCGTCCAACTCGGCGGCCTGCACCTCACCGTCCGGCTCCTCATCGGGCGGATTTTTCAGACTCACAGTGCCCGCTTCACGGCGGAAGGTATGGAAGCTGGCCCAGGGGATGTCGCTGTCCTTGAAGAATTCCTTTGCCATCTGGAGTGCCGCCCGGATATCCCAGGCGATGAAGTCCACATAGCCGCAGTAGAGTCCGGTGGCTCCGCCGGTGAGGGTGACCACCTCCGGGCCGTCCCCGGTGGTGAACACTTCTTCCAGTTTGTCCCGGAAGTCAAAAATCTTCTCCGTTCCTTCCTCCTCCCGCAGGGTATCCAGGGGATAGCAGAAGAAGCCCGCCACCGTGCCATCGGCATGGAGATCGTCCATAAAATCATTGTCGGCATTCAGATAGCCGTTGATGAGCGGCACACAGCAGGTGGAACCGGCCATTACATCCAGCCGCCAGTCAGCATCCGGGTCCTTGTTGGGTTCCATTTTGTAGCCAAGGTAGCTCTCCAGATAGGCTTCCGGATCGGTGGAGAGGTTCGCTCCCTTTTCCTTCAGCTTGTCGGGCAGTTGGGACAGGAGGAAGGACGGCTCCGCCTTGGGCTCCTCCAGCACATCAAAGCTGTCTATGTATCTCATGTGGGGGATCTCGCCCAGCACCTGGTCGGTGAGGGTGGTGAGCATCCACCAGGCCCTACTTTCCTCCTCCCGGAGCATAGGCAGCAGCTTTTCACAGTAGGCGGAGATGGAAAAGCTGTTTTCGCCCTGCTTCTCCAGCCAGATCTGCACATCCTCCCCGGAGATATCCCAGCCATCGTCGGTGCGCAGTCCGATGTTTCGGATGGGCTGACGGCCCACAAGGATGTTCCAGTGCTCCAGCACCTCCTTGGGGGCATGCTTCTGGAAGTAGATCAGCTCAAACAGTTTGACCTTATCACCCTCCGGGGTGAGGATCAGCTCGTACTTCTCGCCGTTAAATCCCATTTCAAAGGAGATTTCATCAAAGACCAGATTCAGGGTTTCCTGCATTTGGGCCACGAGTTCGGCACCGCGGGTGTGATCTTTGTCCTCATCCATCATCTGGCGCAATTCTGCTTCCATTTCCGCAAAGGTTTCCCACCAGTCCTCTGTCCGCTCCCGGAAGCACTCCGAGAACTGCGGCAGGGAAATGCCCTTCTGGCACCAGTCAATCAGTTCCTCAATGTCCTGTTGGGTGTTGAGCTTAGGATCATCACCGGGATGCAGTTCCAGAGCTTTTTCAAAATACCGCAGAGCGCGGCCCTCCTGGTCCAGATAATAATAGGCATACCCCATGCGGAAATTCCAAGAATAAGTTTCTCCCAGTTCCTCCTCGTGGGACTTCATCAATTCCAGTGCCCGGTGAAGCAGCTTCCTTCCCTCCGGCTCACTGGGGTCCGCCAGGTTGTTGTAGGCCCGGGCCAGCTCCATATCGATTTCCGGGGTACGCTCTTCGGCAGGAATAGCCTCCAGCGCGTTAATGATCTTCTGGTGTTCGTCGTTTTCATGCCACTTCTGGCACTGCTTCAAAATATCCATATCAGGCTCCTCCTCATCCTGTTCCGGTTTCCAGCCTTGAATCTGCTGAAACACACCACTCTCGTCCCGCTCAAAAGCGCAGGGGGCGGGCGTATGCAACAGCGAAATGATGTCGGGATCGTCGTTGCAGATCGTATTCAGCTTGTAAATCCCGGCATTGTTGGGATCATCCATGTACGCCTCGCTCTCGTCACCAGCGGTAAAGCGCCAGCCGCTGTCCCAGCCGCCGTCCGGCTCCTCCCTGTAGCAGTAGCCCACCTTGCGGCCCTCTACTGTGATGCGGTTGGTGGCGATACAGCCATCGGCACCCTTCCAGTCGGGGAGCAGATCTTTTACATCTTCCGCCTTTACATGGTAGTTCCGATTACGGCCGGAGGCTTCGTACAGCTCTTTCCGCAGCATCTCCACCTGATAAGCCATATCTGTGATCTCATCCTCGCCCATCATCTCGCTGATGTCGTATTCCAGCGGGGCATGGACAAAGTCCGCCAGGGCCTTGTCCATGGCGTCGTGCTCCTCTGGCGTGGCGGTGATGCGGATGCGGCGGGAGGGGGTGTTGTACTCGTCCAGATCGTGGAGGTTCACACTGCCGCTGACGCTGCACTCCAGCAGGATGGCGGCCAGGTCGGTGACCACATCAATGGCGAAGTGGAAGTCCATCTCCACGCCATCGGAATGTGTAAACTCCAGGTACTCCACGGTTTGGCGAAAGTCCCAGTTCTGCTTGTCCAGACCGATCTTGGCGAAAATCTCGCTGAGGGGGATCTCCTCCTTTTTCTGATCCTCTAAAAATGCCACAAGGTTCAGACTGTCATCGGAACCGCCAATAAAGTTGCCCCAGTATTTTTTGATATACATTTGTCGTGCCTCCTGTTCTGAATCCAGTCGATCAATGAGCTGATTCAAGTGTTCCAACCACTCAGGAGCGATCTCACCGCTATCCTCGTTCTTCCAAAGATCCACAATCTCACGGATGCCGTCCTCGTCCGGCACCTCGTTTTTGATGTCGGTGAGCTGCCGCAGCAGGAAAGCAAGGGCTTCTTTGGATGCTGTGAAACCGGTGACTTTATCCCATATAGCTTCTTCATGATCGTAGTCCAGCTTGCCGTTATCCTTCCATTGGAAATACAGCTCCGCCAGAGCCATCGCAGTATTGTCAAAGAGAAAGTCGATTTGTGAGAAGTCAGATCCCAGCATGACTTCCTCTTTCATCAGTTCAATCATCTCGCCCAGATCCATTACCGGATGCTCCGGTACATATTCATTTTTGAGGATGTCCAGTACATCCAGCCCTTCGTCACGCTCTAATGCTTTTATACCCCATGCTCCCATGTCGGCACCTCTCTTTCTTTATTTCGTATCAAGCTTCTATTGTCAATCATAGTTCTCCAGCCGAATGATAGGCCGATAAAAGTCATAATCTCCGTTTAGTTCATTGTCCTCCTGCACTTCCGGCTTACAGTGGGGCGAACAGGGTAGGAAACCGAGAAATGGGCCCAGCCCACCACAGATATTGCATCCGCCGTCACCGCCGCAGGTGGTAAGCCTATCAGCCTGCACCACTTCCCGCATATAGGGATCGTAGGCGATGGACAGGCCGAAGAAGTTGGGTTCCTCCATGTCATAGGGCCGGTTCTCATCCTCATCCATGTCCTCAAACCAGTGCAGACGCATGGAGTAGTCTAACCCATCTCCCCATGGAAACAGGGTCCGACATCCGCCGCCACACAGGTAGGCCCACTCGTCCGCCGTGGGCAGGGAGAAACCCTGTTTTTGCAGCCGGTTTTGAAAGTCCGGATAGTCTACCTCGTGATAGAGGCTTGCCTGCCAGCTGTCGCCATCCCGCTCGAAACGGGCACGGCCTACCAGAGTAAGACTGTTCCTGTCAGTCAAAGCGAATTGGCGAAAATCTTCCAACCATTCCGGGCGCAGCCGTGGGTCATCCAGCTTGACCGGCTCCCAGTTGATCTCCTCCAGCTCCCGGCCCACCAGCATGGGGCCGATGGCCGCCCGCCGGACAGGGGCCATGCTCTCTCCAATGAGTTCTGTCGGGTCTCGCTCCATTTCCCATTCCCGGAACAGGTACTCCAATTCCTCGCGGCTTTCCTGATTCAGTCCTGCGGCAAACTGTTCCCAGCCCAGTATGACGGTATCGCCGGGGACAAAGACGAACTCCCGGCCATCTTTTTTGAAGATTCCGGTGGTGCAGTGCTGTCCCCAGCGGCCAAAGTGCTCCATCCGCACAAAATCCAGGCGATACTGTGCTGCCAGCCGCTCCATTATGGGCCGCTTTTCCTCCGGGGAGAGTCGGTCAAACTGAGGGCGAAGCAGGAGGCTTTCGGTATCGGAAATGCTGTTTGCGCCATCCTTCGGCGGCTCTGGTTCTTCGCCCGCAAGAAAGATGGGCAGATTCGGGTACACTTCTTTGTACTCTCGCCAAGGTTCTAGCTTTTTGGGCTTGTTTGCCGTCCGAAGAAAACCCCAGAAGTCGATGGGATAACGAAACACCGGCCCGACCCTATCCCGCCGGGTGACGATGACCACTGTGCCATCGGTGAGTATTCCAATGTGCTGCATTTTCTCCCCGCCGAACATTCCCGGACGGATACGCAGCACTTCACGGGTGTTCATGTTGATGAGCTGGGCAAAGTCATCGGAGAGGATTTCGCCGTTTCCCTGCACCAGCAACCAGTCCCCGGTAAACCAGCGAAGTTTCAGCTCCTCGCCCAGGCCGGGCAGAGGGGCGATGCGACACCGCCCGGTGTCCATGTCCAGTTCCAGCAGGCATTCTTCCATCCGCCACTTGCCACTGACAGAGTGTATCATATAGATACAGTTGGTGCCGGGAACGGGAACGGCCTCGGAGAGATGGTCGTATCCATCCAGAGAGAAGGTGTGTTTTGTTACCTTGCCGTTTTCCCAGCGGTAGATCTGTCCCTTGTACCACTCGTTGGAAAAGTAGACCCGGCCCAGCCCGTCTGTCACGATGCCACAATGGTATTTGGTGCTCCATCCATCTTCCGGCAGGGGCCAGTTTTTCACATCCTGACAGGTGCCCCGGTCGGTGAGTTCAATCCGTGTGGCATTGGTGGGATCGCCCACCCAGAGGGAGTTTCCCACCCACCGGAGAGAATGGGGCGCCCCCTCGTATCCGATGGGAGAAGGCTCAAAAAAATTAAGTGTACTGGGGTTTTTGCCAAGCAACACCTTTCCGATCTGCCCGCTTGCAGAGGCTCCGGAGGCGGCATACACTCCGGCTTGATCCGAATAGGCGAGGTGCCCGAACTGGTACAGGCTCTTGGAGCGGGTCACTTTTGGCGGGCGGCAGCGCAGATCTGCCACACAGCCGTATTTCCATTCCTCCGAATGGCTGCTTTTCCATTCTCCCGCTGCAAAGTCTCCTGCCAGAGAGTTGAAGAAATAATCGTACTCATCTTGGAGTATGTATTCCTCGCAAGGCATCAGCTTCCCAGGGTCCTGCTCCTTGGCATGGTCGCCCCATTTTCGTCCTTGCTGTTTCATCAGGTGACAATATTGCCCCTGCTTTTTGCAGTAGCGTTCCCATCCGCTGCGTTCTTCCGCTGGAATTAGGACAAACAGATACTCGTCCTCCTCGTCCAGGTCATACAGCGCCCAGCCGAAAGTGGACAGCTCCTGTCCCAGCGCAGCCACGCCCATTTCGTGGGGTAATTTCATATACTGAATGCCGAGCGTATCAAAGCGTTCCTCCAGCAGCGCCGGGATCTGCCCGCTCCATTTCCGCCGAAGCTCCGCCAGCGTGTCCTGTACGGCTCCGTCAAATTTCAGAATGTCCAGCGCATCGGATATAATTTGTGCCCAGTCTGACATAATAGAGTCTCCTATTTCGAGCGATTCAAAGTTTTCCATCCAGTGCCTCCACAGGTTTCATGGCAGCGGAATCCAATTTGCACTGCCGCAGTTCCCGCTCAATCAGGGCAAACACATCCGGAAAGCACTCAATCTCATCCTGATATTCATATTTCGCGTACAGTTTCCCGCACTCGGAGATCCAAACCTCTGCCGGGTAGTAGTAGCCGATATGACCGATGGGCTGACATTTTTCACCGGCAGCCTGTTCGATCTCCGCCAGCTCACAGCCGGACATATCCCGGAAATAGGCTTCTTCCAAATGGTTTTTGATCCCGTTGACCAAGTAAGGAAACAAAGCGAATTGAAAATCAGCCGCCCAGTTCAGTTTTCTCTGCTCCAGGTACCACTCACAGCACAGGCCGAAATACTTGCGGTAAAACCGCTGGGTGGTCTTCATCATAGGGACGCCATGATCGGCGTAATACTTCTCCGCAATGGATATGTCCACGTTTCGTCCTTCCTGCCAGCCGGCGTACTCCATCAGCCGCTTGACCTTGCTTTTGAGATCGCCGGAAATGGGGATGCGTTCTTTCGTCACGGTGGCCACCTCCATTATTTCTCAAGTGGATAATACCAATCCTCCGGGCCATTGTAACTGACCTCAAATGCATCTGTATCAACATTCAGTTCTGATTTGGCGGTTCGATAAGCTACAGCGGCAATTTGCTTCAGAAGTGGGGTGGCATCTTCCCAGTAGACGGATGATGCGTCATCTTCCAACTCAGAATCTTCGTCCTCCTGTTCTTCCTCAAAATTCAAAGAAAAGGATTCATTTTGAATCTCTGCGTAGAATGGAAGTTCAAAGTCCGCAGGATTGGTAATCCGGATTTCTCCGGTGAGGGTATACATCTCGGCCATACTCAGATTGCCAGCCTGTAGATATTTCTGATACTGTTCTGCTTCCTTTTTGAGATACCGTTCCGAGGAGGCCCGGCTGTCAAAGTGGACGGCGCTTACCCCGGAGGCGAAGTCCGTTGTCAGGCTCATGGTGAACACCTCGTAATCCGGATGCTCCGCTTTCAGCTTTTTGATGGCGGTATTCACAAGGGACAGCATTTCAAGCTGGTAAATGACCGTATTGAAATTTGTATCCATAGTCGCGTTCTCCAATCATTCCATCAAAGTTCATGTGGATACCCGATCTTATCCAGGCCCGCCTTGATTTCTTCCCATTCATTGCGCTTAGGGTTCAACGCAGTGACCAGTTCTTTTGTCACCGGAACCCCATCAGCAAGCTGGCGCACAGCTTCCAAAGGCAGATCGGCCGGATAAAACCACTTCCCGTACTCCACATAGCTCAACGGATTGCCATCAATCGTGGAGAGCAGATCCTTGGATGCGTCCTCGCTGTCCATGGGATTGCAGTGCCATGTGGTGCCATCTTCCGTCCAGACGCAGAAGGTGCTTTTCATCTTTTTGACTTCACGGCTGCCCATGAGTTTTTGCAAAGCAGGGGGCATCCCATCTGTCAGGTCTTCGATACGGGGAAGTTTTTCCTCCCAGTCGTAGAGTTCGGAATCCACGCCGTTGATGACACAGCCTTCCGGCGCAAACATGACGATCATGATCTGGTCACTGCCATCAGTGGCAAAGAATGCCTCCTTGCCTTTTCGCCATGCGGGGTTGTATGTATAGTGGCGGATGAAGCTCCATTCCTCCTCCACCATGATGATGTCCAAAGCCGCCAGCCCTTTGCAGAAGTTTTTCAGGCGCTCCGCATTGGGCAGGCCGGATAAATCTTTTGTTGAAATCATGTGGGCATCCTCCTGTCTTTCGTCACCACAGCCGGTCGATCTGGGTATATATCTTATTAGGTTCTCTGTCCGTAAAACTGGTCAATGAGTCGGTGGGTTCTGTAAGCGGCATCACATTCAAAATGTCCAGCACATAATACCAGATTCCTGTATCCCAGTCCCGGAACCGCCCATTGCAGACAGCTCTCCCATACTCACCGGGAGCCAAATCCAATGCCAGCTCATTGAGGGGCTGTTTTTGCCCGGTCTCATCGTAGGTATATCGCTCCGGCATTGCACCGATGTGCCAATCATTGCGGTAACGCACATGGAGTCCGGACTCCTTCTGAATCAGTTCAAAAGGATGAATTCGCATTGAGCCATTCGGCTTCCATTCGATCAGCCTGCGACAGTCCTTATCGATCTGAAATCCATTGGGCCTCTGTAAGATCGATACAAAGTGTGTAGGCAGGCCAAAGGAATAATACGAGAAGAAGTCTTTCGGCAGCCGCATGGCTCTGGGATACTGGTTCCGCTGTGCGGCGGCGTTTCCGCCCCGGCAGTCTTTATACCATTGCAGGCGGATCTGCTGGATTAGAAGCGTGGGCAAATGCTTCGCCTGATTACTGTTCTGTCTCATCGCCGCACCTCCTTTCCTGGCGTCACCTTATGAACGATTGGCCTGCTCCAGCCGTTCCATCAACAGTGGGATTGCCGTAGCCTGCCAAAAATCTCCGCTTATCCAGCCAGTGGACATTCCTACATGAGTTTTGGCAAATTGATCTACATAGTAGTGTTTGCCCGGCTCCGGCAGCTCGCCGGTCAAATCAGCAAAGATGCGAAGGATTTCCTCCCGGAGAACATTGGGTGGATACGGCAGTTCCACTGTCTGATACCGCTCCTTCAGAAGCTGCCACAGGAAAGGGTCGCCCCGAAGCCCCCACTGGATTGGTTCCGGCTCGAAAATATCGGCAACAAATTCAGCTTTCATGGGTAATACAGAAAATCTCCTTGTTCAAATCAAAGTAGATTACCATCAGTTCGTCGGTAATCTCCGGGTTAAA
>OHWE01000986.1_pt1 | contig 10705 bp, 5 predicted proteins | sample 1579661 | NCBI WGS metagenome assembly OHWE01 (sample SAMEA3882552, study PRJEB24775) | human gut metagenome | biome: human-associated habitat; feature: intestine environment; material: feces | place: Netherlands | collected 2009/2010 | reverse complement strand
GACCCCTTCATTCCATACATACTTGTTGCTTTTGGAAATAGCATACCGTAAATCTGATAAGGTTTGGCTCAATTTACTTCCCAGTCGAACGGTATCTTCGACCCATGAAAAATCATTTATTAGAATATGATCGATTGCGGATAGTTCTTGTTGAAAGGTTGTATCGACTTCAAATGCACCTAATTCATTAATCCATTCCGACAGGATTCGGTTGCGTTCCGCTTTTCCAGCGTGTACTACGCGCGGCAACAAACCGAAAAGCTCATAGTCAATATGGATAGTCGTATCAGCCATAGCCGGGTGATGATATTTCACAAATCCCCAAACCCGAGCCAGAGTTTCGAGATTATCCAATACTAATGGATCATACGCATCGAGCGAATCGAGTTCAAACCCGGAAGACGAATTGTAATCAGGATAAATGCGTTGTTGCGAATAGCTAACAAAGGTACCGCAGAATAATAAAACTATTAATAGACGATAAAAACGGGACATACTATAAATAGATTAATCAACTAAGTATAAAGAAATTCAGCCATTCAGTATTTTGAAGGGCAGGTATATATAAAGACAATAATAGTAATCCGATTCCTGCAACTCCTTCCAAAAGTCCATATTCATTTACCCAACCTCCGTATTCAGCCGTATGCCATGCTCTATATCCGGCCAATCCATCCTCCATGTTACCTAATTCCAAGGTACCGTCAAGCCAGTAATCACGGGTTTCTTCAAACAGTTTTTCACCGGTTTGCATATACACATAGTGAAACATCATACACACGCTTGCAGCTCCATGACATAAACCGGCATCGATAACACCGGCATTTTGGAAATCCCTACGCGAAGTCGAAAACCGCAGCACCTCCAATGCTTTTTCCTGCCATTCCCGGTTATGCAACGCTTTTCCTGCCTGCCACAACGATGTCGCTACGCCCAAATCGCCATAGCACCAACCCAAACGACTTTGATGATTTATTTGCTCCGGATCGTTCTCTAATGATTGACTGGGAAAATAATTGCCGTGTTGTTGCGGATCGATCTCCTGGGACAGAATATAATTACAAGTATTCCTGATGATCCGATCCCGTTTCTTCTGATCGATCCCTTCGCTTCCCAACAAGCTCAATACGGATACGATACTCGACATCCCGTGTGATAGGCAGATATTGTATCCGACGCCTCTGTCCAGTCCCAGCGAAGATTTCCATTTGTAGATTCTATCTCCTTTTTCAGCGGTTTGCTCCAATGCCTCCAATGCCCGGTTTACAAACTCTGCGTCGTCGCAATAATATTTGACGATACCCAGTCCGCCATGCAGGTAGTCGTAATTCCCGTTTAGAATACTGTTTATAGCGAATGTTTGCAGCAGCTCCCGGTAGTTTTTCTCCACATCGGAATAGTCGATCTCCAACAACCGCTCACGGTTCAGGTATTTCAAACCCTCCAAAGCGCCGGTAAATCCGCCGCAGTATGTCAATAATCCTATTTCAGAGGTTAATTTATCGAAATACGTTTCGAGGAAGCCCTCTAAAATTTCCTCTTGCTCCGAATTGGGAAATACTTGCAGATAGTGTTTGCAGAAGATAATAATGCCGGTCTGTCCGGCCAACAACCCGACGCCTTCGTTGTCGAGTTTACCGTCTTTCATATCCCGAAACAGCACATCGGCTATTGCATGGATTTTATGTTCGATTCGCGTTTTCATTTTACCGAATAGGAATGAATACTTTCATTGTTTTTCCACAAGCCGCTTTGTCCGTGCGATCGCCGACTCGAAATACTTGGTTAAAAAGTCATAAATAACCAATTCGAACTGCCGGTTATTGGTACGGAACCAACGGTTCATCGTCATGTGCGAAATGCTGCCCAGCAACTCGTCGATCGTAGGTACCGCCAGGCCGGAGGATTGGATTCGGGAAATTTCCGCAGCGACTTTCCCGATTTCCGACTTGCGAGGTTGTAATATGGCTTCGTAATCCGTAAACATCTCGCGGTCGGACAACGCTTTTTCGATGTCCGCTCGGTAACGGCGGTACTTATCATTGATCTGTTTCGTGAACGAATGCGAGGTGAATCCGAACTCCTTCTTGAAATTCTCGGCCATCCGGGAAAACAGTGCTTTTTTCTCGTCCGGTGTTTTTCCGAAGGCGGTCATCGTATCATCCAGTAATGCCAGTGCCAACTGCCAGCGGGTCGTTTCCCTCGTGTCCGTAGGTAATTCCTCAATCTTTTCGAGTAATTTCAGAATCGCACCGCTGTCTATTCCGAACAATCGTTCGACCGGCTCCATAGTATCTGCCCCGTACCGTTCGATTTCACGGACGTAAGTATCGCATAAAACCCTTATAACAGCCCCGTTTTCCACCAAAGGCTGAAACGACGCTTCGAAACGCCGGAAGATAGGGGCGTAGTTCTCGAATCGGTCGATGTGGAGCCGCAGACGGATATGGAAATCCGGGTCGTTATAACGAATAAAGAAGCTGCCGTCGATCCATCGCTCTGCGTACAGTTCCCGAAGAAATGGCCGTATGGTATGCGCCAAAACCTCATCGGCTGTTTTGACACCTGTGTATATTTTGAAGTATAGCCATTGGCTACCGGGTATGAACTTTCTCTGTATCATGTTGCTCGTTTTTATGAAAGGCGAAAATCACCTCGTTCGTAAATCGGTCTTTTCCCCGGCGGACAATACCGGAGTCGTTACGAAACAGAAATTCCTCCAATACGATCTGTTTGCGTTTGGCGATCTCTTCCAGAAGAAGTCGTTGGCATTGTGTATCTTCCAAATTCAAATAGAGTTCGTTGTCGCTGTCGGGAATAACGACTTCCGTCGGCATTTGTCGTTTCTGTAAAAAATCCCTGAAGCGGACGGAAAGTTCCGAATCGGATAATTTGTCCATCCCTTCGACCTCTTCCTGTTTGATTCTCCACAGTTCTCTCGAAAGAATAATGTTCTTGTATTGAATCCGAGGAAGATAATCATAAGCGGCTAAAAGTCCCGACCAACCGCAACTCAATCCGCCGGTTATCCGTTGGTGTTGAAGATCGCAGAGGAAACGGTAAATCGGAATGGGACTCATCGAATAGTTATGGGCACACGTTAAGCGGGGAACGACCTCTTTGTCGTATTTTTTGGAACGGAGAAACAGACGTCCCTGCCGAATGGAAAGCATCAAGTCCGATATGGGAATATCCGTTCCGTCGTGTTCGCAATTCGACAGATAATGCAGCGTATGTTCCCTAAATACCGGGCGCGAGGCGATATTTCCGATGCGTGATTCGGGAAGATGCGATATTTCGGCGAAGATAACGTCCGGAGTTTGCCGCTGCTCGAAATCGGCGATCTCTTTGACCAGAGCCATAATACTCTCGTCAATATGGCAGAAGCGCCCCAAAAGGTTGGCCGCACATACTCCGCCGATCGATTTTATGTCGATTAGATCGTTATCGAGCAGGCTGCACATAACGGCAATCGTATCGGGAAACTGATGTTTGTAGTCCAGTTTCTCGAAATCCTTGTCCTCCAGCAATACGACGTGGCCTCCTTTGCGGGCATTTTCGATATATTTCCGGAATAAAACTCGAGCAGAACTTTGATGACTTGTCGTAATATTAGAATATTGAACAGGGAAAACGAGATCGTTAATCAGAGGATTGACGTCGCCGCTACCCGATGAAACCGGATAACCCAATCCCAACTCCCCGTCCAATGCCACAGCCAACGGAACTTCGGCCTCTTCGTACCGGCTTTGGAATGCCTGAATAAAATTTTGCAGCGTGGGATGTTCGTTCGGTGGTGTAATCTTCGCCAGAAAGTCGATCAAACGAACGATTCGAGATACGGTTTTTTCATCCACCTGTGCCCGATGCACCGGTTTGAACATATCCGTCTGAAACAGATATTTCGGCTCGTAGCCTACGCCGATATTTTTTACGGTCGATAAAATCTCATCATATAACGGCAGTGTCGTACCTACCGGTTGTGCGTCGATTCGGTTCAGAAGCTCCTGGATTTGTCGGAGCGGTTGCAGGATCGGAACATTTTGCAGGCGGGAGAGTTTATCGATAAGCGTATCGAGTACGTCTTCACCGACGACACATGGATCGAGTTCGCTTTTCAGCACTTGCGAGGCGATAGTCTCGATGACATATTCATGCGCTTGCTCCGTGGTTATCTCGTCATAGACGAGTGCTTGCACCAGTTGTTCGATTGTCGCTCCGTCTGCCGCCGTGTTCAGGAGCGTGGCCAGCGCTTCGTCGATTTCCAACGAAGCAACCGTATGCTGGCGCTGCGATTTCTTATAGCGATATTCGACATAGCGATATTTTCCGCCGATTTCATAAAGGCTATCATTCGGGTAATATACGAGTTGCTCCCGCACGTTGGGGTCACGCTCGATCTCCTGAATCAGAGCACACAGATATTGCATGTCCAACCGGGTGCGGCGTTTGTTGTCCTTCGTAGCCGGTAATTCGATCGATGTACTGTTCGCAATCTTTCCCGTGCTGCATCCTGCGAATAAACCGAACGGAGTACACCGTGTCATCGCCCGATGCCGGTATTTCAGAACGGAATGTTCGAATTTAGTCTGCTTTTTTCGGTCTTTCGATACACAACCTTCATACAGCTCCGGCGAGGCTAAATAGAGCGCTTCCCGAAATTCAGGACTCAAGGTCGTATCTTCTGCCGGAGCATCCAGCGGAAATAATGGCGTCCTGAAAACAAAGTCGGGAAAAGGGGCAAACGTCGGTTTCATTATTTGGGTGATTGTTCAGTTAGTAATTCTGTTTCCTTTTATCTTTTTACAAGATACAGCCAGAATGATATATTGGCAACTGTTTTTAAGAATAAATTCATTTGGCATTTATTATTTTCAAAAACATGTGACAAATAAGGAAAAATTCATTAAATTTATTGGTTCGTTACGATCTAAATAAAGCAGATACAAAATATCATATCTTTTATCGGTACATAACTTATATTAGAAAGCTCCCCCTCTCGTATTAACGAGAGGGGGAGCTTTCTAAAATTTACTTGCTTGCTTGGTTCCTATTCGCAATTGCAAGTCAATGCGTAAGTGTTCAGACAATCGCATTTAGTTTGGATACAACTTCCTCCTGAAACTATACAGTCATTTTTGCTTACTTCTACACAGGCTATAACATTATCCGACTTACATGTAGTAGCAGATACGCACAACCCCAGTTGATCTTTTGTTGCGCAATTTTTTTGAGTTCCTGCACAATAATTCGTTGCAGGAATGATAGTAGTCTGTCCTGCACCACCTTTAACCATTGCACTCTGCTCCCTGTCAAGACGGGATACCACGTCTTTTTTAAGTTTTAGTGTTTTCATAATAAAGCAGTTTTATTAGTTGGTATTCGAAAGTTATAAAAATTCATCAAACAATGCAAATATTTTATTGTTTTTTTTATAACTTTACCTTTGTGAGAAAGAATTTGTGTGATGAATCGGTGTAAATTGTCCTTTGTTATATTATACCTCTGTGTCGTCACATGGCCATTGGTATTGTTGCACGCGCAGAAGAACCCGTTTTTGGAGCAAATCCGTAATTTTCCGCAGGAGAAGATCCACGTGACGACCGACCGCGACGCCTATATCGCGGGCGACACGGTGTGGCTGCGTGCGCACTGCGTCGACGCCGCGACGCTCGAACCGCTCACGTCGAGCCGCTACGTCTACGTGGAGCTTCGCACGACGGACAACCTGCTCGTGCGCCGCATCAAGATTCTGCAACGCGGCGGCGTCTATGCCGGCTACCTGCCTCTGCCCGCGACGCTCGCGCAGGACGAATACGTGCTGTGCGCCTACACGCTCTACATGCGCAACCTCGGCGGCGACTATCTCTTCTCGAAACCCCTTTCGGTCAATCCCTACCGACAACCCGAAAAACGACGGCGCCGCACGGCGGCAGGCCCCTTCGACGTGGCCTTCTTCCCCGAAAGCGGCTACCTCATCGACGGACAGCCCTGCCGCGTGGGGTTCAAGGCCCTGGGCAAGGACGGACTTTCGCGGCAGGTGACGGGAACCGTGCGCGACGACCGTGGCCGCACCGTCGCGCGTTTCGCCTCGCGCCACGCCGGCATGGGGTCGTTCGAGTTCACGCCGCGGCCCGGCCGGCGCTACACGGCCGAATGCGTCCAGACATCGGGCGGCAAGTCGCGGCGCTTCGATCTGCCCGAGGCCAACGACTTCACCTTCGTCCTGCGCGTCGAGCCCAACGACACCTCCTTCGTCGTATCCGTCCGTTCGGCTAAAAAGTGGCGGCCGCAGGGATTGAAGCTCCTCGTCCACCGCTGCGGCACGCAGTGCTACTACAAGGAGTGGAACCCGCAGCACGCATCGCTCACCTTCCTGCGCGACGAACTGCCGGGCGGCCTCTACCAGATCCTGCTGCTCAGCCCCACGGGCGAAGCCTACTCCGAGCGGCTGGTCTTCAACCGCCGCGACGAAGAGACCGAGGTGACGATGCGGCAGGAGGGCACGTTGCAGCAGCGTTCGAAGGTAACGCTGCATTTCGAGGTGCACGACACCAAACGCCGACCCGCACAGGGCGACTTCGCCGTCGCCGTCACCGACCGCAAGGCGGCGGCTCCCGTAGCGACGGCGGGCATCTACTCCACGCTGATGCTCTCTTCCGAGCTGCGCGGTGTGATCGAAGACCCCGACTGGTACTTCGCGCCCGACAACGCGCAGGGCGACGAGGGGCTCGACGAACTGCTGCTTACGCAGGGCTGGCGCAGGTACGACGTGCCGAAGCTCCTGCGCGACGAATACAAGGAGCCTTATTACCCGTTGGAGGCGGGACAGGAGATCGCGGGACGCATCGAGCGCACGGCCATGTTCTCCAAAAAGAAGAAGCTCGACCGCTACACGATGCGGCTGCTGGTACCCCAGAGCGGCTACGCCACCTCGGCTCCCATCGCCGAGGACGGGTCGTTCGCACTCAACGGGTTCGACTTCCCCGACAGCACGACCTTCGTGCTGCGCCCCACCGTCCGAGGGCGGACGATCACCGACGCGCGGATTCTCATCACTCCCGATTCGTTTCCCGAATACCGCACGCTGCCACGCCTGCGGCAGCCCGATCCGACCTACGTGGCGCAGGCGCGAAGGTATATCGAGCAGCGCGGCACGGCAGACATGCGGAATATCGTCATCGACACCGTGGTCGTGACGGCAAAACCCTGGGACGACGACATCGACGAAAACGCGCCGGAACACCGCCTGGCCGCACGGTCGTGGAACGCCGAGCAGATCAAGGAGGTCAGCGCAGGGACGATCCTCGACTTCATCGAGAAGATGCCCGGAATGCAGGTCATGGGACGAAGGGTATTATACCGTGGGCACAAACCGGCCTTTATGGTCGACGGAAGATTAGAGGAAACGGTTGGTATGTTATCTGAAAAGCAAGATGGAAGGGAAGTAAATAGTTTGGATTACGACTCTGGCAAAGCAATCTCCGCAGGTGCTTTGAGAGCTTTGGTTGCAATAGGAAATATTGCACGGAATGGCGGTTCTGCTTCAGATCTCAGACAAGCAGCTGCAGACTATAGAGAAAAAGTACAAAATGACGAATGGAAACGAGGTATGCAGTATTTCGATGATTTTGATAATGTCCCCGATTGTTTGTATTACCCGATCGAACAGGTAGCACGTATCGACCTGATCGACCGCAACCAGACGACCTATTGGGGGACGAACCTCAAAGGCGGCATCATAGCCATTACCATGAAAAAGGGAAAAGCGCTGGCCGAAGCGTATGCCGCTGCACCATCGCCGGACGTAAGCGTAGTGACGCCATTGGGTTATCAAACCCCTGCGGAGTTTTACTCTCCGACATACGACACCGAAGAGAAACGTAGAACCAATACACCCGACTATCGCACGACGCTTTACTGGAATCCTGTCGTCAAGCTCGATGATCTGGGGCAGGCTACCGTCGAGTTTTATACCACCGATGCTCCCGCCGATTATGACATCTCTATCGAGGGCGTATCCCAAAGCGGGAAAATTATCTCTTTATCGAAATCGTCTGTAAAAACAGAATAAGGATATGTACACGATTATGTATAGTGCGTTATATTCATTTCTCGTAATATCGACTTTCTGAAAATAAAAGTACCCGAAAAACCTCTACTCGGCTTTTCGGGTATTTTCGAATTTATCGGACGAAGCGAAACCGCTGATCTCTTACCGCCGTTTTACACCGTGTATTCGATTCGGCGGCACGGAGGGAACATGCAGGTCCGGAATGTCGTCGTACTTGTTCCGATGCGGTTGCATGCCCCGTCTTAGGGGATAGTTCTTTTTCAGTATCTCAGCGGCCAACTGTCGGGTTCGTTCCTGCAACTTCCGCTGCGCCGCCGAACTTTCCGCTGATGTTTCGTATTCGCGTGCCAGCGTTTCGAATGCTTCGGCACTCGGGAAAAAACCGTTCATAATCCCGTACACCATTCCTCCGCCCATTCCGTTCTGCTGCATCGTCTGTAAAACGGCGATGTCGAAACTGTAGTTGCCGTAATGCGGGGTGTGCGGAACGTCGTCGATCAATTTCTTATAATTCTGTACCGTCGGCGCCAGATCGAACGTGTCGGTCCGTATGCCGTACGCCAGCAATGCTTTCGGGGCGAATATTCCGGGCGGTATCTCGTCGAAGGCATACCGTCCCTTGTCTTTGTCGTCGCGTTCGAGCCGGAATAGATCGACATACTTCTGCCAGCCGGTATCGAACTGCGGGAGCCGATATATCTGTAACTGCGTATCCTGTAATTGAGGGTGGAAGAAGTGCAGCAGATAGTAGTCCCACATCTCTATGAAACGTTGTGCTCCGAGGGGCGTTTCGGTAAATAGCAGCAATCCCTGCCGAGTCTCTACGGCTGTCAGGGTGTCGAATCTTGACAGCGGTTTCATCCCTTTGTCGAAGCCGAACATCGCACGCTCGTAGCCGTCGTGGTACCGGAGCCGTTCCAACTCCGCCTCGGGCGAGAGGTAGGGAATATTCATCTGCCAGCAAAAGGCGGCATCGAGCAGGCGCACGATGCGCTGCGGCGCCACACCCTCTTCGAGCAGAATCGGCAGGCTGTTTTGCAGGAAGTCGGGGCCGATGAGCCGCTCCTGCTGGCGGATCCGGAGGAGCACGTCGTCCGGAATCGTGTACTGAAAGAGCCAGTAGTCAGGATAGTTTCCTCCCGAGCGCTGTCCCTCGACATTGCGTTGGATAAACTGCTCGAACCCTTCGCCCGTATCGTTTCGAATGGCGTAGTCCCGTACTTTGCAGTGGGTATCGAGCGTAAAATAGAACTCGAATCCGTCTTTCTGTGGTCGTGTCATAGGTCTTCAATGTCGTTTCAGATGAAATTCCGCGCCTCGGACCGGCTCGTCGCGCCGCCTCTGATATGCTTCGAGCAGCTTGTCGGGACGGAAGAGCAGATTTATGGCGTCGAAATTCCGGAAGGTGTGGATTCCTTCGGCCTGCATGGGAGGTATCTCGGACGAAGGCCGACGCCGTATCGGGAACTTCCGGTCGAGGATGTAGGCGGCCAGATTGTACTGCTCCTCGCGCTTGGCCGCCCGCCCCTCGTCCGAGAGGTCGGAGGCGTACTTGCGTTCGATGTTGTCGAATCCGCTGCGGAAGACGAACTCCCGGTTCCAATACCTTTCGGCATTCTGCATAAGATACCCGTAGCCGCGCTGCATGATGATCTGCAACCCCGTAAGGTCGCGTATGCCGTTGGAGACATACAGGTTCTCCCCGTGCTGCGGATCCACGAAGGCCCAGAAGTTGTCGGCCGTAGCCCGCATGTCGTACTCTTTGAGGCAATATCCGCGACGCAGAACCTCGGCATCGACGAAGGGATGCTCCGGGACCCACATCATACCGCCTGCCGTGGGCAGCACCTGCGGATTCACCTTGTCCCAGAAGCCGTCGGGATCGGCCTCCACCTCGTACACGCGCAGGGTTTCAACCCCCAGATCGGGGTCGAAGAAACAATCGGCGTGATGCTGCATGTAGCGTTCGCAGGCCTCCCGACCGTCCGGCTCCTGCGTGAAGAGCACCGCACCCCGCTCGGTCTCCACGGCACGGCAGCGCCGCAGGTCCTCACGGGCGACCGGTGGCAGCCCCTCGTTGCGGAACTGTCGGTAGTCGGCCTTTGTCGAGAGCATGTTGCCGCAGTTACCCTCCGCAAGGGGGTCGAGGTCGTACTTGTAACAGTAGAGAAGGTCTTTCAGCGTTACAGCGTGCCGGATGTCCAGCTTCTCGGTGACTGTGGACGGATCCAGCAGGTAATTGTGCTCCGCCGCTTCGATGCGGGGCAGCAACGCGGCATCGGTCGTGCGTATGTCGAAAAACAGCACCGAGGGAATCGCCCCGCAATTGGCGGCGTAGTCCGTAAATTCGTCGAGCAGGGCGCGGAATCCTTCGTCGCCGCGACGGGATCGCTCCATAGCGATAATCTTGTTGCCGTCGTCCACGGCGACGTACAACGCACCCTGCATCTGTTCCTGATCTTGTTCCATCGTCATTAGTGTTTGAGAATGTGACAAGGCATCTCTCTTCTGTCCCTGTCGCGTTCGTAGCGCTCCAACAGCCTCTCGGGTCGGAACAGCAGGTCGATAGAGAGAAAATCCCTGTAAAAGCGAATGTCTCCGCTCGGCAGCGGACACGGCGGCTCCTCCCTT
>OHWE01000979.1_pt1 | contig 10775 bp, 8 predicted proteins | sample 1579661 | NCBI WGS metagenome assembly OHWE01 (sample SAMEA3882552, study PRJEB24775) | human gut metagenome | biome: human-associated habitat; feature: intestine environment; material: feces | place: Netherlands | collected 2009/2010 | reverse complement strand
CTATTTTTTTCTTCCAATCCATGCTTCTGCCCTCCTCATTAACGATCCGGTGTCAGATGAATGTGGTTTCCCACTCAGTCTCCCTAAAACCGGAAATATAAAAACGGATGTACCGAACTTCCCAGCAAAAATGCCGTTGCAAGCACCAGCCCTGTCAGTATATAACAGCTCTGTAACAGCCATCCTGACTTTTTCCACATGTTTGTATTTTTTAATCTCTGAACCCACATCGCAGGAAACGGTGTCGCACCGGCGCACGCGATGAGCAAAAGTATCAGATAGCTCTTTGTCTCATAAGCTGCCATCGGTGTCATTGCATTTCCGTAACTTCCGGCTAATCCTAAAAGCTGTTCTTTTATCTCACGGACACTCTCCACACGGAAAATGACAAAACTAAAAAGGACGACCAGAAGAACATAACCATGTTCTATGCTGTTTCTGGCACAGATCAGAAACATATTTTTCCTGTTACCACCATTACTGTCATTATTTGCGGATATGTCTGCTATTTTAAAGGATCTTTCTTTCCATTTTTTTTCGATTAATTTCTCTGCACTTAAGAATACGCCAAAATACAATCCCCACAGCGCAAAATTCCATCCTGCACCGTGCCACAGCCCACTGAGCAGCCAGACAACGAACATATTAAAACACCATCGCAGAACGCTCACCCGGTTGCCGCCCAGTGGGATATACACATAATCCCGGAACCACTGCGAAAGGCTGATATGCCACCGGGCCCACAGCTCCTTGACGCTGGCAGAAAAAAACGGCTGGCGGAAGTTTTCCGGCAGGTGCAGGCCCAGGATCTCGCCCATGCCCAGCACAATATCCGTGTAGCCGGAAAAATCGGCATACAGCTGGAACGAATACATAACCGTGGCAAAAATCAGCTGACTGCGGTCAAAGGACGCCGGGTCCGCAAAGGCGGCGCTGACCACAATGGCCGCACGGTCCGCAATGGCAAACTTTTTGAAATACCCCCACGCACTGCGCTGCAAACCGCTGACCAAACGCTGGGTTTCAAACGTTTTGGGGGCGGCTTCCAGCTGGGGCATCAGGGTATTATAGCGGTTGAACGGCCCCTGGGTGAGCGAGAGGAAAAAGCCCGCATAGCACCACAGCCGTGCATAGCTGGGCGTGGGTGCCGTGCGGCCATGCCACACATCCAGCAGATAGCCCGCCAGCTGCAAGCTGTAATACGCAAGGCCAAAGGGCTTATACAAATCCCGCAGGCCCGGCACCAGCATGCCGCTGTATTTGAGCACCAGCAGCGGCAGCAGGGCTGCGGCCAGCCCCAGTGCCAGCCACCCACGGCGGCTGGGCTGCTCTGGCTGCGCATACTGCGCGGCCTGCCACACCACTGCCGTGGCAAGTGCTACCGCAAAAAACGCGCCGATATCAATGGAAAGGCAGAACACTGCGTTGGCTGCCAGAACCAGCTTCCAGCGGGAAGGCTGGGGCACGCGGTACCACAGGCAGACAAACAGCGCCATAAACGGCAAAAAGCCAAGGGATGTAACAGAAAACATCAGTTGCCCTCCCCCTGCTGCACGGTGCTGTCCGGTGATGTGGCCAATTTTTCGGCAACCGTATCATAGAACAGGCTGCTTACATCCTCGCCCGCAGCACTGCGAGCGGCCACCGTGGCGAACGCCTTGCTGAACGTTTCTGCTCCCTGCCCGTTCAGGTGGTGCATATCTGAAAAATCGTCAAAGCCAATGGGCAGCAGGTCGGTATCCTTAAAGAGCGAAAAATCCCAATACTGGGTGCCGTTGGCCGCGGCAAAGCTGCGCATGGCATCCACATAGGCCTGGTAGTTCTGGGTATCCTGCACATAGGCGCTGGGCAGCGGGGCGGTGACCAGCACCAGGCGGATGTTCTGCTTTTTGCAGAACTCGGCAATGCGGGTCAGGTTCGCCCGGCCAAACGGTGAGATTGGCGCGCTGGCATCCACGTGCATCAGGGTGCCGAACCCCCAGATGCTGGTACCCTCGGTATAGACAAAACCGCGGTCCCGGTAGGCTTCGCCCTCGTTCGGGTAGGTGACCCAGCCATAGTTCCCCGCGTTATAGCCGCCGGTCAGCTTGCCGCGCCACAGGGTCGGCAGCTCACCGGGGTCAGCAATAGCATGGCGCGCCGGGAACACCAGATCCGCAAACGCCGCGGCACCGCCCATCTCCCACAGATACTGGTAACGGTAGGGCGAGGACGCGCGCATGTAATCGGTGATCAGGTAGCAGGCCAGCGGAACATTGCTGGATTTTTGCTGATTATAGCCGGTATAGAAGGTTTCCAGATAGACGGTTTTCAGCGGGCTGTTGGCGGCGGCTTCCCGAATAAGCCAATAGGAGCCATCCGGCTGCTGCTGGCTGGTGCCAAGGTTAAAGCTGTGGCTGCCCAGAATGGGGTCAATGGTATCCGGGTCAAAGCTGCGGTAGCTGTGGGAGGAACCCACAAACACAGTATCCACCGCATCCGCTTGGGCGTAATACTCCCCCAGCGTCACACGGGAATAGGCGTGCAGGTCATCCACCAGCAAAAAGTTCAGCAGCAGGCAGAGCGCCGCCGTGATGGCCGCAAACAACACAAACAGGCCCGCCTTGTGCAGCGGGCCGGGAATGCGGCTGGGTTTTGGGGTTGTATGGGGCATGTAGCTTCCTTTACGTTTGCCATCTGCCGCGCGGTATGCGCCGCGGCTCAGGTTTCAATTTTTATATGGGGGCAGCGGGGATTGTAAGCGGCAAGGTCCAGGCGCCAGGTGGTGTTGCCATCGGCATCCTCGGCCGTTTTTTCAAAGCCGTACCCAGCATAAAATTCCCGCACCATAGCGTTTTTGGCGGTGGGGTAATAATAGCCCTCCAGCGCAGTATACCCTGCAGCGGCAGCTTTGGCGGCAAGGGTGTCCATCATGGCGTCTTCCATGCCGCGCTTGAGCACACGGCAGCTCATCAGCCACAGGCGCAGGCAGAGCGTTTGGCCCTGGGCCTGCCCTGCCACAACGGTAACAACGCCGTTATCCGCAAATTTATCCACCAGCTTGCCGTACAGGGTGATCCAGTCCGGCTTTTCTGCCATGGAACGGATGCCATCCTCAGTGCAGCGCAGAGTGGTCAGGTTGAACTGGTTGCTCTTGTTGGTCAGCTGAGCAATGCGCTGCATATACACCGCCTCAAAGGGGCGGATGGTCGCCGTCATTTCCAGGCTGTCCAGATACTGGCCGTAATCGGCAAAAGCTGCCTGGGCCTGGGCGGCCTGGGCGCGGGCATGGTACTGCGCGGTCTTTTTCAGGTCGTCGCCGGAAAGGATCGTCGTTTCAAAGTACCCGCCGTGGTCCAGCATCTTAATGTAGTTTTCGGCACCATCCAGCACCGGGGTGGCCACGCCGGGCAGCTGGGCGGCCACAATGGCACGCTCCGCCGGGTTGTCATCAGCAAACACAAAGCTGTCGGCGCCAAGGCTGAGCTCTGCGGCGATGGCTTTCAGGTTCTGATCTTTGGGATCCCAGTTGGCCTTGATGCAGACAAAATCATCCGGGTGCAGTACGCTGTCCGGGTGGTTCAGGCCGGCCAGGGCGTTGGCTTCGTCATTTTTGGAATCCACCGCCAGCACCACGCCGATGGTCTGCAGGGCTTTGCAGTAGCTCTGGAACTCGGCGTACACCTGGCCTTCCGGCACTTCGGGGCCAATGGCAATGCCGTCCACACCGTCATCGCCCACAATGCCGCCCCAGAGAGTGTTATCCAGATCCAGCACCAGGGCTTTTTTGTTGCGGCCATACAGGGATTTGATGATGTTTGCCACGCTGTTTGCCAAAGACGGGATTGCATCCAGGCACATGGCGTACTTATACATGTGCCAGAAGAACGCATCCCCCCAGGCAGTCAGGCCGTAATCTGCGCTGAGATAGTCAATATCATTGATATAAAAATCCTCATGCGCGGCGGCATAGGCGTAAAAGCGCTGGTTCAGGCGGCTGAGATAGTTGGAGCGGCCATGCGGGTCCCAGATATCGCGGTTGCCCATCAGGCGGTAGTTGGGGCGGTCAAAGTTATTCTGGATGACGGGGCAGTGGAATTTGGCTTCCAGCGCCTGCCACATCTGCTCAAAGCGGCTGTACTCGGCATTCAGCATGGCGTCAATTTCCGCCTGCGGGGTGGCCGTTGTGGGGAAATTGATGATGTTGCGCCAGTTGGTGTGGATATAAATGACATCGGGGTGGAACCCATCCAGCTCCGGCGTGCCGAACATGGCGTCCTGCCAATATTGGCCATACTCGCTCTGGTAGAACTCCGCCTGAATGCCGTATTGCAGCAAAAACAGGCCCAGCTGGTCTGCCACCTCATTGGTGGTGGAACCGCCCAGGATGGCGATGCGCTTTTGCAGCGGGTGCGGGTTTTGGGCCAGCAGTTCCTTGCGCAGGCGGCGCTTTTTGCGCAGCAGCGTTTCGGTATCCAGCGGGTAGTTAAAACAATCCATATCGGCGCTTCCTTACAAATAATATTCAGGGCTTACAGCTTCTGCAGGGCCTCTTCCAGCGTAATGGCGATCTGGTCCGGGCAGCTGGTGGGCTTGGAGCCGCACAGGGTGCCTTTCATGCGCTCAATGGCGTCCTCAGCTTTCATGCCTTTCAGCAGCTGGCAGATGCCTTTCAGGTTGCCGTTGCAGCCCCCCAGCACCTCAACAGATTCAATGGTATGGTCAGGGTTCAGTTCTACTTTGGTCATCACCGAGCAGGTGCCCTTATTGCGGCGTTCGTAAGTCATAATCGTTTGCTCCTTTTTATTTTCTTGCTCCGTTTTTTGCTGTTGATTGCTTTACTTTTTGCGCGCTTCGGCCAGCGCACGGATGCGGGCGATCTGTTCGTCCGCGGTGGTGCAGGTGCCAACCGGGTGCGGGGTGTTGGTGTTCATGCCGTGGTAGTCAGTGCCGCCGGTCACGATCAGGCCGTACTCCGCGGCCAGCTGTTCCAGCTCGGCTTTATCCTCCTCCGTGTTGCGGGGGTGGTCGATCTCCACGCCGTCCAGCCGCCCGGCTGCAATCAGCTCCCGCGCCAAAGGCATGCTGTGGTAAACGCTGGGGTGGGCCAGTACCGCCACGCCGCGGCATTCTTGGATGAGGTTCAGGATGGTATCCACGGTTTCATACACCGGCGTGTGCAGGATCTTGCCGCGCACCGGGCGCAGACCGAACAGGCTGCGATACACCGTGTTGTACATTCCATCCGAAAGCCCATACTGCCACAATACACGCATGACATGGGCCTTGTACAGCGTGCCGCTGTCCTTGGCAAATTCCAACGCTTCCTCGGTCTTGAACTGGGGGCAGATTTCCTCCAGCTCCTTGCAGGACTGGTACACGGCATCATAGCGGCGTTTGTCCATGACTGCAGTATGGCGGGCCAGAGCTTCGCAATCGTCCGGGTAATAGCATAGGATGTGCACGCGGTGTTCCCGCCCATAATCATAGGCCGTCAGCTCCACCGCCGGGATCAGCTTCACACCGTTTTGCTCCGGGTGGGCGTAAGCATAACGCACAGAGCGGTTGGTATCATGGTCGCTGATGGCAAGCCAATCCAACCCCGCGCAGGCCGCCAGCCAAGGCAGCTTTTCGATGGGGGTAGAACCGTCCGAACAGGACGAATGGGTATGCAGATCACCGGGCATAGGCTGAGCTCCTCCTTTCCTGCTGAAACTTTATTATATACCTTTTTTATATTTTTGAAAAGAGGGATATGACATTGCCAAGTCAGCACAAGTCCATCTTCCCCGCCCCGCCGCTCACTTTTGCCGCAGGCTGGCGGCGTAAGCGCGGGCGCGGGCGGCAAACTGGCGTGCAGCCGGGGAAAGCGCCCCCCGCGCCAAGCAGGCCAGCCCAATGCTGCGCGTTGCAGCGGGTTCCAGCCGCAGCACCTGGCAGCCGTGGGGGTCGGTTCCGGTTTTGAACATCAGCTCCGGCATAATGGCAAAGCCGCGGCCACAGGCCACCATAGCGATCATGGATTGGTCATCCACGATATAGCAGCGGCTGTCCACCCGCAGGTCGTTGGTTTTGAAGTAACTCTGGATATCGGCATCCACGTCCGCCAGCTGGCTGACGAACGGCTGGCCGCGCAGTTCCTCGGCGCTGACACAGCCGGGCCGGGCCGGGCGGTAGGACGCGGGTGCGATGCAGACCAGCTCGTCATCATATAGCGGTTCAAAATCCAAATCCAGCGCGCTGGAATTGGAAAGGAAGCCGATTTCCGCCGTGCCGTTTTTGACCCAGGCGCAGATATCCGCATAGCTGCCCTGATAGATCTGCACATCAATACCGGGGAAATCCAGCTGGAACTGCGGCACCAGCTGCGGCAGCCAGGTCACGCAGGCAGAGTTGAACACCCCCAGGCGCAGCACGCCTTTGTGCATGCCGTTGATCTGGGCGATGGACTGATCCAGGGATTCGCTGGAAGCCAGCAGCCGCTGGATGGCGGGCAGCAGGTTTTCGGCGGCGGCAGTCATGGTAACGCCACTTTTGGTGCGGGTAAACAGTGGGAAACCGCATTCCGCCTCCATGGTAGAAACCGCATGACTGATGGCGGAGGGGGTCAGGTGCAGCTGCTCCGCGGTACGGGCAAAGCTGCCCTCGTGCGCAATGGTGGAAAAAATCTGGCAGGCTAACAGGGTCATGATGAACCGGATACTCCTTTTATAATTGGGAAGTAAACTTTACTTTCTTTGTTTTCTGATGCGTCTTGATGAATCTCGTTCATCTTTCATGTGAACTTTTTGAGCTTTACTTCACACAAATACTGTACTATTATAATAACATAAAGTCAAGGCCCGCACAGCCTTGATGGATTTTCTCTGTATAGAAAACATTCCTTCCTCTATTTTCCTCTCCTACCCGCCGGTCCGCACAACCGGCGGGTTTTTGTTTTGCCGTTTTTCCGTGGGCCGGGCTGCGCCGCGTTGTAAAAGCGCCGCAAACGTGTTATTATTGTTACTGGTATCATCTGCCGCGTTTTGTGCCGGAATTATATGGAATGTATCTTTATATAGTACAGTGAAAAGAAAGAGGAAGTATTTTGCCAAAATCAACACTCTCCAATCCCCGCGGTGTACGGGGGGCGGCATCGCTGTGCGCGGTGGCCGCGCTGGCTTATCTGTTTGTACAGGATCTATTGACTATTTTTGTTTCCGCCCTGATGGGTATGCGGGTGCATGGTGCCAGCCTGCGCGACCCGGTCGGATTCAGCGTGGCCGCGCAGGGGCTGCTGGGCATTGTGGTGGCAGCGGGTTCTATTGTGCTGCCGCTGTGGTGGCTGCTGCGCGCCACCCGGCTACAAACGCAGGATCTGCGCATTCTGCTGCCTGCTCCCTGGAGCCCGGCGTTCTGCCTGGTGGTGTTTTTGGGGCTGGCCAACGCGGGCAACCTGTTCGGCGGGCTGCTGGCCCGTGGGCTGGGCGTTACCACCAGCAGCACCGCGCTGCCCGCCGGTGGCCTGGATCTGTTCATTCGTTATTTTAGTCTGTGTGTAGTGCCCGCTGTGCTGGAGGAAATTTATTTTCGCGGGGCGCTGCAGGGCATTATGCGCCCCAGCGGCAGCAGCGTGGCGATTTTTGCCCCTGCCCTGCTGTTTGCGTTGCTGCACCTGGATCTGGCACAAAGCATTACCGCGCTGGTGTGCGGCATCTTTTTGGGCTGGCTGGTTGAGCGCAGCGGCAGTATTCTGCCCGGCATGCTGCTGCATTTCATCAACAATACCCTGGCGTTTCTCAGCCTATATCTGCGCCAATATGCGCCGGAGCAGCTTGCCGTGGTGTATGAGCTGATTTTGCTAGTGGCCCTGCCGCTGGCGGCGCTCTTTCTGGTATGGCGGGTCAAAGTGCAGGGGTTCAGCTTTTCCGCCGGGCTGCGCGGCGGCATGGAGCCGCTGGCCGTTTTTACCAGCCTGCCGTATACCGTATGTGTTCTGTTTTTGATGGGCCTTACGGTGTACCTGTACCGTGTGGGGTAACGCAATGACCGATGAACAACTGATGCAGGCCGCGCTGGAAGAAGCCCGCGCCGCTGCCGCTTTGGGTGAAGTGCCCGTTGGCGCGGTGGTTGCCAAGGATGGCGAGATCATTGCCCGTGCCCACAACCTGCGAGAGAGCGGCAAAAATGCCATCTACCACGCCGAACTGCTTGCCATCGACGCAGCCTGCAAAGCCCTTGGCGGGTGGCGGCTGTGGCAATGTGAGCTGTTTGTTACGCTGGAGCCCTGCCCCATGTGCAGTGGGGCCATCATCAACAGCCGGTTAAAGCGGGTCGTCTATGGTGCCCGCGACCCCAAGGCCGGGTGCTGCGGCTCTTTGACGGATCTGTTTGCTTTACCATTTAACCACCACCCTGTTATGGAGCAGGGCCTGTTGGAAGAGGAAGCCCAGGCACTTTTACAAGAGTTTTTTGCCGGACTGCGAGCCAAACGGCTGAAGCTGAAAGCCGAAAAGCGCGCCCAGCAGGCAGCCCCGCTGCAAAATGAGGAGAATTCCCATGAATGACCATGTATTGATTACCGGCGGCAGCCGCGGCATTGGTGCCGCCACCGTTTTGGAGTTTGCCCGCGCCGGGTACGATGTTGCCTTTACCTGGAACAGCCGCGAAGATGCTGCCCTGGATGTTGTGCAGCATGCACAGGCGCTGAACCCCGGCGGGCGCTTTGTGGCTCTGCACGCCGATGTGAGCGATTCCGCCCAGGTGAATGCCGCGGTACAGGAAGCACTGCAGCAGTTCGGCAGCCTGCAGGCGCTGATGTGCTGTGCGGGGATTGCCCAGCAAAAGCTCTTCACTGACCTGACCGATGAGGACTGGCACCGCATGATGGGGGTAGATTTGGACGGCGTGTTTTATGCATGCCGCGCCGTGCTGCCTGGCATGATCCGCCAAAAATACGGCCGCATTCTGCTGGTAAGCAGCATGTGGGGTCAGACCGGCGGCAGCTGCGAAGTACACTATTCCGCCGCAAAGGCCGGTGTAATCGGCCTGACCAAGGCGCTCGCCAAAGAGGAAGGTCCTTCCGGCATTACGGTGAACTGCGTGGCTCCCGGTGTGATTGAAACCGACATGATGGCCAGCTTTACCGCAGAGGACAAAGCTGCCTTGGCGGAAGAGACCCCCGTGGAGCGCCTTGGCACCCCGGAAGAAGTTGCCCGCACGCTGGTATTTTTGGCCAGGCGCGGGGCCGGGTTCATCACCGGGCAGGTGCTCGGCGTAAACGGCGGCATTGTGATTTAACGCGTCCCTGCTTATTCAGCGCCGCCGCATGAATGCGCCGGCAGCAATTTCATAAGATTCACTTCCCTCTCCTTTCCAGCATAACATGCTGTAGGATACACCTGCACGGCAGGCAATCCTGGGAGGGGGATTTTTGTATGGCTTTGTTTCAGGTGGGGATCGATGTTTCCCGGTATCAGGGCAGCATCAACTGGAGTGCCGTTGCCGCGGCGGGCAAACAGTTTGCCATTGTACGCATTGGGTCCAGCAACAACAACGGCGCGTATGTGGACCCCTATTTTCTGCAAAACGTGAACGGTGCCCATGCCGCCGGGCTGCGGGTTGGGGCTTATTATTACACCTATGCCCGCACCGAAAGCGCTGTTGCCAGGGAGCTGACCACCTTTTTGAACGCGCTGGAGGGCTTACAGCTGGAATACCCGGTGTTTGTAGATGTGGAGGCCCGCAGCCTGACCAGCCTGGGCAAACCGCAGCTGACGAACCTGGTCAAATACGCCATGGATATTTTGAACCAGCGCAAATGGTACGCGGGCTGGTACAGCTACACCAACTACATCAACTCGTATATGAATGCTTCCGCGCTGGCAAACTATCCGCTTTGGGTGGCGGATTACCGCTCCAGCCTGGGGTACACCGGGCAGTACGGCATGTGGCAGTATTCCGGTTCCGGCACCGTCAGCGGCATTACCGGCGCGGTGGATCTGGATTACAGCTATCAGGACTATCTGCCCACGATACGCGCCGGGAATTTTAACGGGTATGGCAGCGATGGGCCAGACATGACAGCCGTGAGCGGATATAAGCTCACGGTTTTTGGTTCCAATACAGAATATTTTTATACCGCCAATCTGAACGATGTGGTGGGCTACCTGCCGCTGGGCAGCTACCCGGTTACCCAGATCACCAAGGAAAAATACAACGGGTACGATTGGGTCGTGTTTGAATATAACGGTGGCCAGTATTGGACCGCCCTGATTGGGGACCGCAACCGCCTAGAGCGCGATGACACCACAGACGATTGTTCCCGCCAGCTGGCTGAAGCCAACGCCAAAATTGCCGCCGCAAAGGCAGCGCTAGAATAAGCGATGCGGTAATGACAAAAGCCTGCGGAACCTGCAACCCCTGTACCCGTATATCAATTTTGCCGCCGAAAGCATCGCCGCATGGCTGGACGGTCTTGCCTGAGTGCTCCCCTTTTCCGTATAACTTAAACGCAAAGCCGCCCACACAATTTTGCTGTGCGGGTGGCTTTGTATTATGTCTTGCTTTTTTGCAGGGTTGCGTTTATAATAATAGGGCAGTTGTACTCCTGCATCGCGCACAGCTGCCTGATTCAAATTGTCTCAGTAGCTCAGTTGGATAGAGCACACGCCTCCTAAGCGGCAGATGGTTCGATTCCTTCGAGCAATGAAAATTGCATAAATCTTAAAAATGTCTCAGTAGCTCAGCTGGATAGAGCACACGCCTCCTAAGGTTGCGTTACAACGGCCACCTTGGAAAAACTTCATATAGGATTC
>OHWE01000978.1_pt1 | contig 10781 bp, 10 predicted proteins | sample 1579661 | NCBI WGS metagenome assembly OHWE01 (sample SAMEA3882552, study PRJEB24775) | human gut metagenome | biome: human-associated habitat; feature: intestine environment; material: feces | place: Netherlands | collected 2009/2010 | reverse complement strand
CTTCTGATTTCACTGCTCCGCGGCACGCCGGTCATCGTACAGCTGTACGTTGCGTTCTTTGGTATTCCCATGATGTTCAAGGCAATCAACCAGCAGTTCGGAACGAATCTGGCGGTTGCCAATATTTCCGGTTTCGTCTATGCGATGATCGCTCTGGGACTGAACCAGTCGGGCTTTATGGCTGAGATTATCCGTTCAGCCCTGCAGTCCGTTGACCCGGGCCAGATCGAAGCAGCACATGCACTCGGCATGACGTATCCGCAGACACTGCGCCGCATCATTCTGCCGGAGGCCTTTGAGGTTGCGCTTCCGACCCTTGGAAACTCTTTTATCAGTATCATCAAAGGAACGTCTCTTGCCTTTACCTGCGCCGTTGTCGAGATTACCGCACAGGGCCAGATTATTGGAGGAAGAACGTATCGCTACTTTGAAGTTTACGTTTCACTGGCCATCATTTACTGGCTGGTAACGCTGGTGATCGAGCAGATTATCCGCGTAATTGAAAATAAAATCCGGATTCCGGACCAGGTAGAGCTGGCGTCCGCAAACGGGGAGGGTAAGAAAAATGATAAAAATTGATCATTTATCAAAAAAATATAACGACAACGTGGTGCTCGACGACATCAGCCTCGAGATCAAACAGGGCGATGTTGTGGGAATCATCGGTCCTTCCGGAACCGGAAAATCAACGCTTCTGCGCTGCGTCAACCGCCTTGAGACACCGGAGAAGGGAACGGTGACGATCGGGGACAAGGTGATCGGCCTTTCCGAGCGGAAACCGAAAGAGCTTCTGTATTTAAGACAGAACACAGGAATGGTGTTCCAGCGGTTCAATCTGTTTGAGAAGAAAACCGCACTGGAAAATGTGATGGAAGGCCTGATTGTTGTCAAGAAGATGAAAAAAGACGAGGCCAGAGCCATTGCATTAGAAGAACTGAAACTGGTCGGCATGGAGAAATGGGCAAACCACTATCCGAAACATATGTCCGGAGGACAGCAGCAGCGCGTGGCGATCGCGCGGGCACTGGTCAACGACCCCGCCGTCATCCTCGCGGACGAAGCGACGGGCAACCTCGACACCCGCACCAGCTTCGAAGTGCTGGTGCTCTTCCAGCAGCTCCACGCCCAGGGCCGCACGATCATCTTCGTAACGCACAACCCCGAAATCGCCCGTTACAGCAGCCGCAACGTAACCCTGCGCGACGGACACATCATAAGCGACGTCCGCAACGAAGAGATCCTGAGCGCTGCCGAAGCTCTGGCGAAACTGCCCGCAACCGACGACTAAAACAAACCATCCATCCGAACCCGAGCACGGAAACACGAGCAGACCATGAACCTCACGAATCTTTTCAAAATAGCCTTCAAAGCACTCAGCAACAACAAGCTGCGCGGATTCCTCACCATGCTGGGCATCATCATCGGCGTGGGGTCGGTAATCACGATGCTGGCGATCGGACAGGGATCCAAACGGAGCATTCAGGCCCAGATCAGCGAAATGGGATCGAACATGATCATGATCCATCCCGGCGGCGACCGGCGGGGCGGTGTGCGGCTCGACGCGGCGGACATGGAGTCGCTCAAGCTCAAGGACTTGGAAGACATTCAGACGCAGGCACGCTATATCAGCTACATTTCGCCTTCGGTCAACAGTTCCGGGCAGGCCATCTTCGGTGCCAACAACACGCCGACGACCGTTTACGGTATCAGCCCCGAATACCTGGACATTCGGCGCTACAAAGTCGAGGACGGGGACATCTTCTCGGAACAGGACGTCAAGACCGCCGCCAAGGTATGTCTGGTGGGCAAATCGGTCGTGGACGAGCTTTTTCCGGACGGAGAAAGTCCTGTGGGCAAAGTGATCCGTTTCGGAAAGATTCCGCTGCGCATCGTCGGCGTACTCGAGAGCAAGGGTTATAACAGTATGGGTATGGACCAGGACGACCTGATTCTGGCCCCCTACACCACAGTTCAGAAGCGAATCCTCGCCATCACCCACCTGCAATCGATCACCTGCTCGGCATTGAGCGAAGAATATACCGACCAGGCCATCGAGGAGATCACGCAAATCCTGCGGACCAACCACAAGCTCAAGGCGACCGACGAAGACGACTTCACGATCCGCTCCCAGCAGGAGCTTTCGTCGATGCTCACTTCGACGACCGACATGATGACCCTGCTGCTGGCGGCCGTAGCGGGCATTTCGCTGCTCGTAGGCGGCATCGGCATCATGAACATCATGTACGTTTCGGTGACCGAACGCACCCGGGAAATCGGCCTGCGCATGAGTATCGGAGCCAAAGGGCGCGACATTCTGGCGCAGTTCCTGATCGAATCGATCCTGATCAGCGTCACGGGCGGCGTGATCGGCATCCTCGTCGGCGTGGGCGCCGCCGTACTCGTCAATATCTTCGCGGCATTCCCGATCTATATCCAGCCCTGGAGCGTTTTCCTTTCGTTCGCCGTCTGCACCCTTACGGGCATCTTTTTCGGATGGTATCCGGCCCAGAAAGCCGCGATGCTCAACCCCATCGACGCACTGCGCTACGAATAACCGCTTTGGGGATAAGGTGCCGACCCTATTTTTCGGAAAACCGGCCGAATCCGAAACAGCCGTCGCCAGACAGAAAAAGAAGCATGAAATACCCGGATAATTCCTATATTTGCAACAGGATGACATCCCTGCAATCCAGACATACGGGCTTCTGGCTCCACCTGGCGGCCTGGAGCGTGGTTTTCGGCCTTCCGCTTTTCGTACCGGGCGGCCGCGAACCCGTTATGAACATGCAGGAATACGTGCGGTTTCTGGTGGTTCCCCTCTCCTTCATGGCGGTATTTTACGTGAACTTTCTCCTGCTGATCGACCGCTACCTTTTCACGCGGCACGTGGGGCGATTCCTGCTCGCCAATGCGCTGCTCGTGGCCGGAGTCATGCTGCTCGTACACCTTTTCTTCCGCTTCGGAATACCGCCGCGACCCCACCATCCGCCGATGGAGCGTCCGTGGCAGGATACGATGTTCTTCTTCCTGCGCAATGCCATGCTCTACCTGCTGGTAGTCGGAGTAAGCGTCGCCATCCGGATGACGGGACAGTGGTACCGGGCCGAAAACATCCGCAAGGACCTGGAGCGGAGCCGCTCCGAAGCGGAGCTGCAAAACCTCAAGAGCCAACTCAATCCCCATTTCCTGTTCAACACGCTCAACAACATCTATTCGCTCATCCAGCTCGATCCCGACCGGGCCCAGCAAACGGTGCACGACCTGAGCCGCCTGCTGCGGTACGTACTCTACGACAGCAGCCAGCCGACGGTACCTCTCAAGGCCGAAATGGACTTCCTGGGCAATTACATCGAACTGATGCGCATCCGCCTGCCGCGCCATGTGCGGCTCGATGTTTCGCTACCCGAAAATCCGTCGCATACCCTCGTGGCGCCGCTGCTCTTCATCTCGCTGGTCGAAAACGCTTTCAAGCACGGCGTAAGCAACGACCGCCCTTCGTTCATCGACATCGACATCCGGGAAGAGGAAGGAATACTCGCCTGCCGGATCGAGAACAGCTTCTTTCCCAAATCGGAGGCCGACCGCAGCGGCTCGGGCATCGGGCTTGCGAACCTTTGCCGGCGGCTCGAAATGATCTATCCCGGGCGTTACGAAATGAAATACGGACAACACGGCGACACGTACGAAACCCTGCTCCGCATTAACCTGACCGACCGATGAAACTGACCTGCGCCATTATCGACGACGAGCCGCTGGCGGTCGAACTGCTCGAAAGCTACGTGCGGAAAACCCCCTTTCTGGAATTAAAGGGAGCTTACAACGGAGGCATCACGGCACTCGAGGCCCTGAAAACCGAACCGGTGGACCTGCTTTTCTGCGATATCCAGATGCCGGAACTCAGCGGCATGGAGCTCTCGCGGATGCTCCCGACCCGGACCCGGGTCGTCTTCACGACGGCTTTCGACCGATACGCCGTCGAAGGATTCCGCGTGGGTGCGGTAGACTACCTGCTCAAGCCGATCAGCTATGCCGACTTCCTGACGGCCGCCAACAAAGCCTTCGAATGGTTCGAACTCAAGCGCCGCAGCGTCGGCAAACCATCGCCTGCAGGAGCCGGCCCCGAAAGCATCTTCGTCAAGACCGAATACCGGCTTCGGCAGATCGAACTGGATAAAATCCTCTACATCGAAGGACTCAAGGACTACGTAAAGATTTACGTCGAGGACGAACCCCGCCCCGTGCTGTCGCTCGCAAGCCTCAAATCGCTGGAAGAACAGCTCCCCGCCGAGCGTTTCGTCCGGGTACACCGCTCCTACATCGTCCAACCCTCCAAAATCCGAATCATCGAGCGGGGCCGGATCGTCTTCGGCAAAACGTACATCCCCGTTTCAGACGGCTACAAGGAGGCTTTTTACGCATTTCTGGAAGCCCGCTCCCTAATGCCCAAAAGCGATAAATAAGCCTGTTTCCACCCACGAAAAAAGGTCATCGTTCCCGCGATGACCTTTTCCGTACCGATCCCTTCGGATCAGCGCCGCCCGATATCTTCGTAAGTGGTCTGCAACATCGCCTTGCCCCACTCCAACCTTTCGGACTGCGGGCCAGTTTGAGAAAGCACCGTTTCGCCCGTATTGTCATAGACCGTTTCGCCGTCGGCGTCGATCACGCCGAACCCGTCGCTGAAACAGTAATAACCGAACTTATGGGGCGGAGTCGCTCCGAAAATATTCTTGCTGTAATCGAATTCGTCGTGCGGAAGGCCCATCTGCGCCAGAAGCGTAGCGCAAATGTCGATTTGCGAGGCATACGTATCTACTGTTCGGGAGGCGGTCGCAAGTGCGCCTCCGAGCCAAATCATCGGAATCCGGTGTCGCAGCGGAGCGTTGTAGGCCAGATCGTACGGATAGGGATAGCCGTGATCGGCGACCAGCACCACTAATAAATTGTCCCACACGGGCGACTCCCGCAGCCGGTCGATCAGACGTCCGATCTGTGCATCGGAGAAGGCCATGGCATTCAACAGCTTGTCATCGAATTTTGCGAACGGCACCTCGAACGGCTCATGGCTCGAAAGGGTCAGCAGACCCGCCAGAAACGGTTGTTCCTCTCTGCCCAGCGCTTCCACCTCGTCCCCGAAAAGATCGACCACCACGTCGTCGGCATAGCCCCATTTCGAAGTCGGGGCATCGAGCTGCATATCCTTCTGCCAGATCAGCTCCTCCCAGCCGGTCGAATACATGAACGAAGCCTGGTTGGTGAAGTTCAGGTCGCCGCCGTACATGAATACCGAACGATAACCTTCCCGGCCGAGAGAACGGGCCAGCGAAGGCAGCGTGGCGCTTTTTCGCGGCAGCTTCATGATCGACATGGTCGTTTGGGCCGGAAATCCGCACAGGACGGCCACCTGTCCCCGGTCGGTACGGAACGAATTGGCGAAGAAGTTTTCGAACCAGACACCCTCCCGCTTGAAACGCTGCATGTTGGGCATCACAGGCTCGCCGTTCACCGTTTCGTCCATGATCGTTCGGCCGAAGCTCTCCAGCAGGATCAGTACGACGTTCGGCCGGTCGCTGCGCAGCAGTCGGGGCGTACCGGCATCGGCCCCGGGACGGTTGCCCCGCAACTCTTCGAAAAGAGTCTTCCGCCGCTCCTCTTCGAAGAACGGATAAGCCTCGGCATAGTTCTCATTGTCCCCGACCGAGGAGAGAAACGAAAAAACGGGGTTCGTCGCAGCGTGGTTCAGGAACATGTTCGAGCTGAAATAGACCTTGCTGACATTCGCCGTGGCGACCGTCACGCCACCCCGGATCGCCAGAAAAGTCAAGCCGCCGATCAGCAGCGCCGCAACCGTCGGGACAATCCGGCCCCGCAGGGGAACGGGTTCGACCCGGAAAAGCCGTAAAATCCGCCGGTAACTCCAGATCATCGCCCCGGCATAGACCAGCATGATTAAAATCTGCCGCAGAACTTCGCCCCAACTGGCACTCGCAAGCGCCTCCCCAGGATCGGAAAGGTAGATCAGCACTGAACCGTCGAGCCGAAAGCCCCAATAGCCGTACAGGTTGAGATCGACGGCGAAGATCGCGGCCGTCACCAGTGCGATCAGCGAAAAATAGACCGTCAGAACGATCCGCCACACCCGCTGCGAAAGGGGAATCCAGAACGATACCAGCACGACAAGTACCGGAAAAGCGGTGACGTAACCCGCCACCGTGCAATCGAGCGAGAGTCCATGCCAAAGAACTCCGAGCCACTCCCCGAAAGAGGCCTCTACTGCCCGGGCATGGTAGAAAAGCAGGAAAGCCGGCTTCTGCAACAGCATCCAACCTACTGTCGTACAGAAAACGGCCCCCAGAAACAACAGGCGTCGCACGTCAGATCTTCTCACCATAAGCCAGATCGCCCGCATCGCCGATACCCGGCACGATATAAGCCCGCGAAGTCAATTCCTCGTCCACCGCAGCACACCAGATCGTGGTCGTGCGCTTGGGCATATTCTTCTCCACATATTCGACCCCCTGTTCGCTGGCGATAACCGCCGCGACATGGGTATGCGCGGGCTGCCCGCCCCGTTCGCACAGCGCATTGTAGGCCAGCACGAGGGAAGAACCGGTAGCCAGCATGGGATCGACCAGCAGCAAAGTCTTGCCCTCCAGCTCGCCACACGAGATGTATTCGACCTTGACGGTAAACTTGCCGTCCTTGGTACTCTTGCGATAAGCCGAAACGAAAGCGTTCTGCGCGTCGTCGAAGTAGTTCAGGAATCCCTGATGGAAGGGAAGTCCCGCACGAAGGATCGTAGCGATCACGACCTGGTCGGAGATCATCGCTACCGAAGCCTCGCCCAGCGGAGTTTCGACCACTTTCACCGCATACTCGAACGTTTTCGATATTTCATAGGCCATGACCTCTCCGATACGCTCCAGATTACGGCGGAAACGCATCGAATCCTTCTGAATCGACTTGTCGCGGATTTCGGCGACAAACTTGTTGAGAACGGTGTTCTGACTGTTGAGAATGTGCAACATAAGGTTGTATTTATTTAACTTTTGTTTCAGGTCAATAGAGGAAGTTGTTGAATGGATAGCGGCCCGAATGGATTTCACGGACCATGCCGTACAGATCCGAACGCAGCTTCTCGATATTGATCTTCTCGACCGCCGAAATAAAGATGCAGGGCGTATTGGCCCGGGCGATCCAGCTCTGTTTCAGGTCTTCGAGCGAACGATTTTCACGTGTGGAAGGCGTCAGGTCGTCAGGCTCCTTCTCCACATAAGTATAAGCGTCCACCTTGTTGAAAACCAGATAAACCGGTTTATCCCCGGCACCGATATCCTGTAACGTCTGCTTCACCACGGCGATCTGGTCCTCGAACTGCGGATGCGAAATATCGACCACGTGCAGCAACAGGTCGGCTTCACGCACCTCGTCGAGGGTCGATTTGAACGACTCGATCAGTTCGGTCGGCAATTTGCGGATGAAACCCACGGTATCCGACAACAGGAAAGGCAGGTTGTCGAAAACCACCTTTCGCACCGTCGTATCGAGCGTGGCGAAGAGTTTGTTTTCGGCGAACACCTCGCTTTTCGAAATCAGGTTCATCAGGGTCGATTTGCCGACGTTGGTATAACCCACCAACGCCACACGCACCATCGAACCCCGGTTCGATCGCTGGACAGCCATCTGACGGTCGATCTTTTGCAGATCCTCCTTGAGTTTGCTGATCCGGTTGCGGATGATTCGCCGGTCGGTCTCGATCTCGCGCTCGCCGGCACCGCCGCGCGTTCCCGTGCCGCCCCGCTGCCGCTCCAGGTGCGTCCACATACCCGACAGACGCGGGAGCATATACTGGTAATTGGCCAACTGCACCTGGGTCTTGGCATAGGCCGTCTGCGCCCGCGACATGAAAATATCGAGAATCAGACGCGTGCGGTCGAGAATCCGGCAGGGCATGGCCGCCTCGATGTTGCGCGTCTGCGACGGAGAGAGTTCGTCGTCGAAAATCGCCACGTCGATCTCCTCCTCCTTGCAATAGGCAGCGATCTCCTCCAGTTTCCCCGGACCGACATAAATACGGGCCGACGGCTGCGGAAGGCGCTGCGTAAACCGGCGGACACCCACGATTCCGGCGGTTTCGGCCAAAAATTCCAATTCGGCGAGGTACTCTTCCGCCTGACGCGGATCCTGTTGGTCCCGGATGACCGCGACCAATACGGCCCGCTCGAACCCGGCCCCGGAAGCGGGTTGGTCGTTCTTCGTTACAATCTCTTTATTCTTATTCTGTTCCAATCTGCCATACGATTTCTGCACGACTATGCGCCTTCGGAAAGACACATCTTCCTGCACGGTGAAAATAAGGGTATCCCGGCTTCACGCAGGATACCCTTATCAAATGTTTCAAACAAACCTTAATCCGAAATACGGAAATCGATCGGAATGACGAACTTCTGACGAACCGACTTGTTACGCTGCTTGGCGGCGGTCCATTTCGGAGAAGATTTGATAATACGTACCGCCTCGTCCGACAAGGTACTGTCGGGGGTTCTCAACACCTCGATATTGGATACGGAACCGTCCGTATTCACCACGAACGAGATGATTACCTTCCCCTGGATACCGTTTTCCTGAGCGATCGCGGGGTATTTCACACGCTGCTGCACCCAGTTGCGGAAAGTACCTTCGTCGCCGCCCATGAAAGACGCTTTCTCCTCCACGACGATGAAAATCTCCTCTTCGAAGACCTCCTCGGTCTGGACGGGAGCCACTTCGATCGCCTGGTTCATATCAAACTCCGCAAAATCGATCTCCGTTTCGATCTTGGTATCGTTGGTTACGACTTCCAGCATGTCGCTCACGACGGCCATATCGACTTTCTTGGGAGCTTCGGGCGGCTTCTGGTCCTCGCGGGTAACCTCGACAATTTCCACTTCGACGGGAGCATAGCCAAGATCGACTTTCTCGATACGATGTTCCTTCGGAGTCACGGCGAATGCACCAATAACAAGTACCAACGCCACGACCAAACCGATTTCAAGGAAAAGACCCCGTTTGTTCTCCAGGTCGGCTTTCGGTGATTTCTTAATTTCCATTATTGTTCCTGTTTATTGTTATCCTTTCAAGTGACCCGAAGGCACACTAACTACCGACAAATATAGGGATAAAAAATCAAAAACAGCGCTTTCGGTCTGAAAAATCTTTATTTTTGACTAATTTTGTTCCCGAAAACTCCCTCACGACCGCTTTCCATGCCCCGACACGAATATCTTTACGGACAAACCCTGCCCCAATTGGAAGCTCTCTGCAACCGGTTGGAGATGCCCCGTTTCGCGGCGAAACAGATCGCACGCTGGCTTTACGACAAGCACGCGACAACGATCGAGGCGATGAGCGATCTATCCGCCCGGCACCGGGCCCTGCTCGCCGAAACATACGAAGTCGGACTCACCGCTCCCGAAAAAGTCAGCATTTCAACCGACGGCACGAAAAAATACCTCTATCGTACCTCGCAGAACCATTTCATCGAATCGGCCTACATCCCCGACGGTGACCGGGCGACGCTCTGCATCTCGTCGCAGGCGGGCTGCCGTATGGGCTGCCGTTTCTGCGCAACCGGACGACAGGGGCTCCAGCACTCCCTTTCGACGAACGAAATCCTCAACCAGATCGAGTCGCTGCCCGAACGGGAACGGCTCACCAACGTCGTTTTCATGGGCATGGGCGAACCGCTCGACAACCTGGACAGTCTGCTGCCGGCGCTCGAAGTCCTCACTTCGGCGTGGGGATTCGGCTGGTCGCCCACACGAATCACGGTTTCGACCGCCGGTGTAGCCTCCCGGCTCGAACGATTTCTGGAGGCGACCCAGGTGCATCTGGCCGTGAGCCTGCACAACCCCTTTCCGCACGAACGGGCCGAAATCATGCCCGTAGAGAAGGCATGGCCGATCCGCGAAGTCGTGGAAATCCTGCGCCGATACGATTTCACGCACCAGCGGCGGGTATCGTTCGAATACATCGTCATGAGCGGCCTGAACGACTCTCCGCGTCACATCCGCGAGCTATGCCGCCTGCTGGACGGCATCAAGTGCCGGATCAACCTGATCCGTTTCCATAAAATTCCCGGATCGCCTTATTTCTCCCCCGACGACCGGGCCATGATCGCGTTCCGTGATGCTCTGACCGCCAAAGGCATACACACGACCATCCGCACCTCTCGCGGCGAAGATATCCAAGCGGCCTGCGGCCTGTTGAGTACGGCGCAGAACGAGGCGGCACAATTTTAGCAGCACCCGTTTCGTTATTCTTAATAAAATACGAAAATGAAAAAAATTCTTTTTACCCTTTTACTCGTGCTGGGCATCAGCGCCGCAGCCGACGCGCAGGTACGGTTCCTGGACTCTTCGACCGATGCGGTCCGCAAAGAGGCCATCGCTCAAGACAAATTGGTTTTCATCGATTTATACGCCACCTGGTGCGGCCCCTGCAAGGCGATGGAGCGCGACGTCTTCTCGAAAAAGGAGGTGGGCGACTTTATGGACGAATATTTCGTCGCGGCCAAGTACGACATCGACAAACCGACCGGGAAAGCCCTGGCAGGCAAACACGGCGTACGGTCGATCCCGACCTACCTCGTATTCAATACCGAGGGCGACCTGCTGGGCAAGATAACAGGATCCATGCCGGCCGAAGAGTTTACCGCCGCCCTTCGGAAGATCATCGCCGAAACCGGGAAGAAATAGCGACCGGCGGATGTAATAAAGAACGGAAACGATTCCTGTATGAGG
>OHWE01000955.1_pt1 | contig 10972 bp, 8 predicted proteins | sample 1579661 | NCBI WGS metagenome assembly OHWE01 (sample SAMEA3882552, study PRJEB24775) | human gut metagenome | biome: human-associated habitat; feature: intestine environment; material: feces | place: Netherlands | collected 2009/2010 | reverse complement strand
TTATCATTCCAACAATAATCGAAAAAACGATAGCAACAAATACAAGTGTTATATTTTTTTTCTTCATTTTATTAAGTTCCTTAGAGTTATATATAAGTCTTTAGAACTACTATATCATATTATTTCACGTTAAACCAAATAAAAAAAGAAGAGCAATAAGCCCTTCCATCTTCTTATTCACGTATTTATTCCACCAATGCTCTCACTGCATTGATAATTCTCTGTTGCTTTTCTTTCGGTAGTTTCTCTATCATTTCAGATAATTCATTCGTAACACCAGTAACCGAATGTGTCACAACATCAATCAATAGTGTATCTGCCGAAACATCTAATGCATTTGCAATCGCAATAAAGGTATCAAGTTTTGTTACTTTCAGTCCTCTCTCTATAACACTTACATGAGTTGGACTCAAGTTTACCAGTGCTGCCAATTCTTCTTGTGTAAGATTCTTAGCTTCCCTTGCAGCTTTTATTCTCTGGCCAACCGCCTTTAAATCCATTGTGACACCTCCTTTAGAACGATAATTCGGTCTAAAATTAGTATAACGATTGATCTTTAAAACATACAGAATCTACAGATTGTCAACTTATTCTTTAGAACTATTTTAAATAAAAAACACAAGAGATAAATAAGATTGCACTGACAGCTCAATTATTCTCTTCCAAATCTTCCCAAGGTTTCAGACCCATTTCCTCCCAGGTGACACCATACGGTGCACCTCCGGAGGTATAACCGGCAATAAAGAAAAATCTGTCATCTTGCAAGATGACAGATTTTGTAATCTTCATATTTATTTTACAGTGTCAAAATATCCAATGATTCCAATGTATCCATCCTTCTTTAAAGGCGACCACAATGTATGCAATTTCATTCTATACATCTGACTGTTATTATCCACCGTCGCTTTTATCGTGGCAGATATTTCTTTATTTTGTACAGATGTCTGATGTAATAAGACACGAATACATTGAACATCTTCTTCATTTACTCCAAATTCTTTGAAAAAATTGAATTTCGGATTATCTCTCTGACATAAAATCTGATGTTCTCCGTTTAAGATAGTAAATTGGCCTGAAATTGCATTGTAATCAATTGAGTTCATTCCACTGTTTGATTTAAAGAAATCGATCTTTTCCTGCATGACCTTGACAACACTCTGTGAATAATTTTGATTCGGCAAAGATCTGTCGCTAAGTATTTCATTAGAAAGTCTCTGTACTTCATGGTAATAGCTATTTTCATCCATTTCCTTATCATTAAACATATTTGAAAATTGAAGACTCAGTTCTTTCAAACATTTTAGAAGGATGGGGTTAAATTGTCCGCATTGCCCATCCAGGATCATTTGAATCGCTGTGTCATGATTAAATGCTTTCTTATAACATCTTTCACTTGTAAGTGCGTCATAAACATCGACAATTGATACCACCTGTGCAGAGATTGGTATTTCTTCACCTTTCAAGCCATCCGGATAACCCTTTCCGTCCCATCTTTCATGGTGCCATCTGCTGATTTCCCATGCAGTATGCACCAGTGGATGATCTTGCGGAAAGTCCATATCCTTAATTATAGCTGCGCCAAGCTCACTATGGGTTTTCATAATCTTAAATTCTTCATCTGTAAGTCTGCCTGGCTTATTCAATATTTCCTCCGGAATACGGATCTTACCAATATCATGAAGGGAAGAAGCAGTTGTAATCAAAGCAATATCTGCCTCTGTCAAAGGATAAGCATCTGTTACTTTTACCAGTTGTCTCAGCATCATCTCCGTTGCTGTTTTTATATGCAGGATGTGTTCTCTGCTCTCGCTGTTACGGGATCCCAATATATTACTCATAATCCGGATCATGATATTATTATTTTCTTCTTTTTCGTAAACCTGATTATAAACCACATTTATCAGATGCTTTTGGTTCATATAGAGGCCCAAGGTATTCTGAACTCTTTTCTTTACAATCACAGAATCAAACGGTCGTGTGATATAATCTGTGATTCCCAGCTCATATGCCTTACGCATAGTATCAACAGCATCTTCAGAAGATATCATGATTACAGGAGTTTCAGCAATACACTGGCTTCTTTTCATTATTTTCAAGACTTCAAAACCATTCATCTGTGGCATATTGATATCCAAAAGCATCAGATCAATTCCAATATTTTCTCCTATCATCTGGATTGCCTGATTACCATTTTCGGCTTCCAGATAGTTATAAGCATCTCCAAGAATCTCCTTCAATATATCCCTGTTAAATTTTGCATCATCTACAATCAGTATTTTTTGTTTTTTATCCACATTTTTCTTTCCTTTATCCACTCTTTTTTTATGATCTTCCAAGCACTTGATTCAAGGCAGAAAGTCATGTCGCATCACTTAATACTACAGCCCCTTCTTTATTTCTTCAATTGTCATCTCATATACTTCTGTTACTTTTTCCATTGCTTCCGGTATCCCCGGCTGCTCTCCGGTTCTATCTCTCAAAAGTTCTGTCAACTCATGACTAACCTCATACAGACGGTCAAAGGAAAGATTCTGACACACCCCTTTCAGTGTGTGTGCACCGCGAAAAGCATCTTCATAATTTTTATTTTCCAATGCCTGTTTTAACTGTATATAACTCTGATCTTCAAGGAACTTTAATGCAAATCTCCGAATCAGTGCTTCGCTGTGAAGGCGTTCCAAGACAGCTTCATAGTTTCCTCCAATAGCTTCATAACACTCTTGCATTGTCATATTTTAGTCCTCCTGTCTATATTTCACCGCTTATTTGACACTGCTCTATCAATCATTCACCAATTTATGAATTACTTTTATCAGTAATTCCACATCAACTGGCTTAGCAACATGTTCATTCATCCCTGCTGCTTTTGCTCTTATTCTGTCCTCCGTGAACGCATTTGCTGTCATTGCAATGATCGGTACCTCCTTTGCATCCTCTCTGTCTAGAGACCTGATCATCTTTGTAGCTTCATAACCATTCATTACCGGCATCATAATGTCCATAAGAATGACATCAAATTCACCAGGTTCACTATTTCTGAACAGTTCAACAGCTTCCTGACCATCCCAGGCTTTTGTCACGTCAGCACCTTCATTCTGAAGCACAAATTCGGCGATTTCCATATTCAGCTCATTATCTTCCGCCAGAAGAATATGCAGTCCCTTTATAGATTTTTCGGATACCTCCTTCTGTTCTTCACGTTTATCCGCATCCGGATCTATTTTAAATGGAACCCGGATCACAAATGTCGTCCCTACGCCTTTTTCACTTTCGAAAGTAATGGTACCACCCATTTTCTCGACCAGTTTCTTTGTAATCGGCATTCCCAGACCTGTTCCTGCAAATTTTGTGCGGCTTCCCGTATGCTCCTGTGCAAATGGTTCAAAAATATGTTTCTGGAACTCCTCAGTCATTCCGATTCCTGTATCCCGGCAAACAAATTCCATTGTCGTCATTCCTGGCTGTTCGGATGGGATTTCCATGCAGCTGATATAGATATGTCCGTTTTCTCTGTTATATTTCACCGCATTGGACAGGATATTCATCATCACACGTTTCACATACCCCGGGCTTCCAATAAGATCCCGGTGTGTGATTTCTTTTTTCTCCCACATAATCCGAATATTCTGTTCTGCAGCCATCTGCTCGATCACAGCAAGTACTTCCTCTGAAATACTGCTCAGATTAAATGGGATTTCTTCCAGAACTACTTCATCCGACTCCAGCTTACTCATATCCAGAACTTCGTTTACCAGTTCCAGCAGCAGATGGGAGGCTCCTTTGATCTTTGCTCTATATTCTGCCTGTTTCTCCATATCGTCTGCATAATGTTCTGCCATATCAATCATACCGCAGATTCCATTAATCGGAGTCCGGATATCATGGCTCATCCGCTGGAGAAACTCCGTTTTTGCCTCATTGGCGGATTCTGCCTTTTTTGCAGCTATCAGAAGTTCTGCTTTATATTTTTCATCTTTTTCCTGTTCCTTTTTCTGATGTGCCTGATTGGTTCTGTATGTCCAGAACCAGAATATACTGAACATCAGGAAATAAAGAAAAATAACACTTATCACACTTAATGGAAGATTATGAAACACTTCCATATCCGGAAGATATGCGTAGATATAATAATCACGCTGCTTCAGCATGATTCCGTAACATCCGATTCCTTCCTTCCTCAAATGATAGATATGCTGACTGTCTGTATGCTTTTTCATTGCCTGAACAACTTCGTTGTCAGCCGCATTCTGCCCTAACAGGCTCTCATCATTACTGGCAACAACGATTCCCTCGTCTGCAACAATGATCGTTCCATCTTTCTGGACACTGTAGCCATTTAAAAGCCCCTGTATCGTCAGCGTATAGTTTCTGGCAAATTCAGGAGATGTGTAATAATAGGTCGCAACGATACCCGGTGCATCTTTTCTGGCACAGGCTGCAATGTCAATATGTGATCCGTCTTTCCTGTTAAACCGTTCTGAATAAGTTCTTTCTTCATATCCGGTAAAATCCATGATAATGTCTTTTTGCAGATACGCCGTAATCTCACCTGTCAGAGACTCATCCGTACTGTATTCGCAATCCGTCTTTCCCTCGGCATCCAGTACAATGACACCATCCACCCAGAGAGTCTGCCGGTTTTCTTTCAGGAACTCCTGACTTAGCTGACCGCCGTTTTCTATTTCCGTATCGATATTCGTACTCATCTGTCTGGCACTTTCAATGGCGCGGAGAAGACTTTTGGATTCCGAAGATTCATTATAATGCGTGTAGGTGGAACACTGCACTTTCACATAGTTTACAATCTCTACCATTCTTTTCTCTGCTTCCGCTTTTTCTGCGTGAAAGAAATAACACAGAGATACTACAGCCACACAGACTCCAATCAGACCGCCGAACAGCTGGATTCGTTTTTCTTTTTTCTTTCTCTTAATATCCAAGATCATCCACCTCCAGATACTTCTGGGGATCATCCAGATATTTTTCAATGATTTTCAGGGATGTGCCATCCTGACGCATTTCTTCCAATGTCTGGCTCATCTGCTCACAGATTCCTCTGTCATCATCTTTTGCAAAAGCGACACCTATTCCGGTGATCATCAGAGGCTCTTCCAGAATACGGAAGCTTGCATCATAATCCTTCATATACTGAACAATAGATTCCTCGTGTGCTGCAACTGCATCTACATATCCTTTTCCCAGAAATGTATAGATCAGCTCCCTGTGTCCCAGGCTGATCAGATTGCCCAGCTTTGGGATTCTCTCATCCGTCCGGTTCAGAAAGATGCCTTCCGGTTTGGTCGTGGACTGAACAGCCAGGTTCTTTCCCTCCAGATCACTCAGTTTATAGATATCACTATTCTCATTTACAGCAACCACCTGACGGCTTGCTATATATGGTCCCGCCCAGCGGTAATCATCAAGACGCCCTTCCATGGAAAAGCAACCCATGATACAGTCAATCTCTCCGCTCTCCACCAGTTCTTTTTTCTTCTCCCAGTTGATCTGGGCGACCTCCACCTGATATCCCATTCTTTTGAAAGCTTCTGTAGCCAGTTCTACATCGATTCCCGTCGGTACACCATCCTCATTCAGATAAATGTATGGTGGATAGTTGTCACTGCCGAGGGTAATAACAGGCCTTTCGGTTTCTTCTTTCGTGTTATCTGTGTTTTTGCACCCTGCCAGGGTGACTGCTAAAATTCCCGCAAGCAGAATGCCTGCAATCACTCTTTTTCCTTTCATTTTCTGTCTATCCCTAACTATCCTTTTTGATTCTTCTATGTCCGGTTACTTTCCATTCGTCACTGTACAGTGACCTGCGGTTCGGTACCCCCCCCACCAGATTTTATGCTTCTGATCGTCTTTTCCAGCACCTTCATCTCAACCGGTTTTGAAACATGTGCATTCATGCCAGCCGCAAGGGAATGCTGAATGTCTTCTGAAAATGCATTGGCCGTCATAGCAATAATCGGAATCGTCTTTGCCAGTTTATGGGAACCTCTGCGGATTGCCTTCGTTGCCTCATAACCATTCATAACAGGCATCTGCACATCCATTAGAATCATGTCATAATCACCCGGAGCAGACTGTTCAAATGCTTTCAAAATCTCTTCGCCATTTTCACAGATGGTACATTCCGCACCTTCAATCTTTAACAGTTCCGTCAGGATCTCTGCGTTCAGCTCATTATCCTCTGCACACAGGAATCTCATTCCTTGAAGGATATTACCATCCTGCTCATCTGTTTCTTCTTGTGCCGCCAGAGCAACCGTTCTATCCTCTGCAATTTTCAGATCCAAGATAACCTCAAAACAGCTTCCCTGTCCCAATTCACTCTCCACATCAATGGTGCCTCCCATTGCCTCAACCAGATTCTTAGTAATCGCCATTCCAAGTCCGGTTCCCTGTATTTTATTTGTAAGGGAACTTTCCGCACGGGTAAACGCATCAAAAATTGTATCCTTGAAATCTGCCGACATTCCCATACCATTATCGCTAACTAAGAAACGGTACTTTGCATAGACAGATGACTTTGTCTCACATTCTTCTACAAAGAACTGAATTTTCCCACCTTCCTGGGTATACTTCACTGCATTGGAAAGCAGGTTGCTGAAAATCTGCATCAGGTGAACCTGATCACCATTCACCCACTCATGCTGAATATTTTCTTTTATGATTGTAAGGGTCTGCTGCTTTTCATATATTTGAGTATGAAATATAGTGTCAAGTTCCTGCATAAAATCCAAAATAGAAAAGTCAGCATACTTGAAGACTGTTTTTCCTGCCTCAATCTTACTCATATCCAAAACATCATTAATAATTCCTAACAGATGCTGTGATGAACTATCTATTTTATCTGCATACTCTATAACTTTTGCTTTATTACCTGCATCATGTCTGATCAAAGATGTGATACCAATGATTGCATTCATAGGAGTACGAATATCATGTGACATATTAGACAGAAAATCCGTTTTCGCCTTATTTGCATTTTCAGCTGTCTGTAAAGCCTCTGTTGCAACGTTCTTTGCCTTTTTCAGTTTTTGATTGACTACTTCCATTTCCTTCATTGTTTGTAAATGAAGTTCATTCTTTCTTTTTTCATATTCTGCTTTTTGATCTGCAAGACTGAGTCTGGAAATACTGTAGGATAATCCTACAAAAAGTAAAAGTATAAAACCTGCCATGAGTATTGTTGTACACAACACCGTTTTCTGGTAATCCCTCAGCACATTGTCAATAACTCCCCTTGCCACAATGCATACCAAAATGGTGTTGTTGCTTTCTATCGGGCAATACCCCAGATAATAGGGATTCTGTTTTCCCAAAAGTGCAACTCCGGATTCTCTGTTATCAAACTTCTTTTTGAACAAATCAGCCTCTTCTTCTGTAATAGCCTGTTCCCCTTTTAAATGTTTTAACAAAGAATAATTACGCAGGTATTTATCTCCACTCTGGTTCGTATACGTAATATTTCCGTCATCATCCAGCATGAAAAAATATGCTTTCCCATCATAACCTTTCAGTTTTAACATGGAATCCAGTTTCGAATGATCATACACAGTTCCAATTGCCGTATAAGTTTCCCCATTGATCGTGTATTCCTGACATGGAATCGCAACCAGATAACCGTCTTTTTTCTTCTGATCATAATCAAGACGCACCAGTTTTCCAATATTGTATCCATTCTTTAAGTCCAGCAGAAGTTTACTTGGCATATCAATCCGCATTTTTGTTCCACCTGCTGATATTGCCTGACCATTTTCCTGAAGGAATATAAGGGTGCTTTCCGATTCTTTTTCCCATGCCTCAAAGAAATTTTTGTTCGTATCCGTTTCAAGAGACAGCTCCCTCTCATGAAGTAAAAATTCCTCAACCAACTGCAGCTGGCTGTAGTATCCACTCACTTGAAGATCATAGGTCTGCTGCATCTGTTCAACAACAGCTCTCATACTGCCTTTTCCATTTTCGCTGATATACTTCTTAGACTTACTTATCAGATACTTGATACAGACTAAGCTTAAAAGAATTGTAAGTAGTATAAGCAACAGTTTTGTTATTTTTTTTCTTTTATTTACCGCTTGTTCTATCTCCACTTTTACTGTTCAACCTCTATATAATCTTCCGGTGCTGACGGCTGCTGTCCTTTTGACATTGCTTCGGTCCATGCACTTGATAATGTTGTATCTTTAAGCTGCTCAATCTCACATTTCGGATTTATTTTTTTCAAAACAGACATTGTGGTGTCTGTAAGAAGAATAGAGTATTCCTTTTCTTTGTCTATTTTCTTATCATTAACTGTTAAGTCCTTTAACAAAAATCCACTTTCCGCTTGATTGACGATCATTTTCATACCGGATGCAATTGGTAATTCGTATTTATTGGTTACATAGAAATTCTCATCAGTTTCGGCGAGATAATTTTCCACGAGTTCATAAACCTGTTTACCATTCATTTTCGCAACATATAATGCTGTATCTGAACTCTTCGCTGTCATCATCCCAACCCGGCTGCTGGTGCATTCTCAGTCGGTCATTTTTTGCGGACAGTTCATACATGCTATCCTTTTCTGTTCTCTGCTCCTGCGTTTGCTCTCGTTTGATTTCTCCCTCCGTATCTTCTTGGCACAAGCAGGACAATACCTTGATGCACCAGAGCCCGGGACATATTCAACGCCGCACACCGTACAATTTTTAGCGGGCATTGCTGCCCACCGTTTTGTAGGTATGATATGTAATTCATCGACAAAGCCGATGAATTTATAGTAAATCTTGATTTCCTGCTTCACTGTTCCGTCTGCCATCTTCTCACGCTCCGAAACAAGTATCTTGTCTATGAGTGCGTTTATAACTGTTGCATCCAGTTCTTTTAAGCCTTGATAATTTCGGATAAGGGCGAGGAAGTCACGGATTCCCCGTGATTTCTCGTAGCTTTCATTAAGAGTTTCCGTCACCTCTTTCAGCCTTGCTTCAATTTCAAGCTGCTCTTTCTGGTATTTCCCCGACATCATCTCAAAATTCCGCTCGGTAATACGCTCCATGACCTTATCCTCGTAGAGAGAGGAAAACAGCCTGTCCAGTTCCGCAAGGCGTTTGTTCAGCTTCTTACGTTCTTTCTCTAATGCTTTCGCCCTGCTCTGGTCTGTTTCCGTGAGCCGCTTTTCTATGGCCCTGACCGCCTTTTCATCATTCACTGCCATATCCGCAAAACAGTTGATGTCGGCAAGAACGGCATTGAATAAATCCCTTGCTTCTATATTGTGGGCACTACACTCGCTTCTTCCGTTTCTTGCATAATTATTACATGAATACTGTACACAGTCGATAATCTCTGGGCGTTTCCTCCTGTGTACGTTCATTGCCCGCAGAGCACATCCGCAGTCCACACACTTGATAACGCCTGCAAAAATATTTACAAATCCTCCCTTGTTCTGTGGAAGCCTACGACTTGTAATAAGCTGTTGGACAATATCAAATTCCTCCTGCGTGACTATTCCCTCATGGGTATTGGGTATCACTTCCCATTCTTCGGGCAGCTTAGAGGGGCGTTTCTTGCTTTTCATATTGGCGGCAATCCGTTTGTAGCCTACAAGATTTCCCGCATATATCGGGCTTCTTAAAATGCTCCTCACGCTGTTCCCACTCCAAATATAGCGTTTGTCCTCGTTCCCCTCAAAATGACGTTCAAAGCCTGTTTCGCCACGCTCCGCCGCATAAGCGGCAGGGCGTAGGATATGCTGTTTATTAAGATGTCTGCAAATTTTGGCAACTCCATTCCCTTTTAATGCAAGGTCGAATATCTCTTTTACAACATGTGCCACTTTATCATCTATCAGCAGATGGTTGTGGTCGGCAGGGTCTTTGATATAGCCATAAGGGGCGGTAGTTCCCATGAATTTCCCCTGTTGAAACCTCGCCCGATATGCCGATTTTATCTTAACAGATATGTCAGCGGCATACATTTCGTTTAAAATGTTGCGGAAAGGCGTGATGTCCATAGCAGATTTATTCAAGGTATCTACGCCGTCATTGACCGCTATATACCTCACGTTATGCTCTGGGAAGAAAACTTCCAGATATAACCCACAATCAAGATAGTTTCTCCCCAGACGGGATAAATCTTTCGTAATCACGCAGTTTATCAGACCGCTTTCAATGTCTTTTATCATATTCTGGAAACTTGGTCTTTGGAAAGCTGACGTTAGATAACGATACTTTTGAAAACACTGGAAAATCAAGGTTTTTCGAGCGACGGACAAGCAGGGTATTGTACTAAAAACTGAATACGACGCAGAAGCGGCGTTTCTTACTCTCTACATGGGAGAACAGGAACGCCGCTTTTTTCATGCCCTTTGTTACGCAGTAGGGGCAGAAAAAGCCTTGCTACAAGCGGTTTTCCGGGCGCGTATCTGGCGCGGAAAGGGATTTATACCTTATCCCCCGAAACCGCGCTTCTACTGCGTAACAAATCCAAAGCAAAGGAGCTATGAACTATGGCAGTTTTCAGAGTGGAACGAAACAAGGGCTATACCGTAATGAGCAACCACCACCTACGCAACAAGGAGCTTTCCCTAAAGGCAAAGGGGCTGTTGTCGCAAATGCTGTCACTCCCCGAAGATTGGGACTACACCTTGAAAGGCTTATCCCTTATCAACCGGGAGAAGATAGACGCTATCCGCGAAGCCATTAAGGAACTTGAACGCGCCGGGTATATCGTCCGTTCAAGGGAGCGCGACGAGAAAGGACGCTTGCGGGGCGCGGACTATGTGATATTCGAGCAGCCGCAGCCGCCTACGCCGGATTTACCTACATTGGAAAATCCAACATTGGATAATCCAATGCAGGAAAAACCAACATTGGAAAAACCTACGTTGGAAAATCCAACGCAATTAAATAAAGATATACAAAGAACTGACTTACCAAAAAAAGAAAAATCAAATACGGATTTATCAAGTACCCATTCCATTCCT
>OHWE01000921.1_pt1 | contig 11256 bp, 8 predicted proteins | sample 1579661 | NCBI WGS metagenome assembly OHWE01 (sample SAMEA3882552, study PRJEB24775) | human gut metagenome | biome: human-associated habitat; feature: intestine environment; material: feces | place: Netherlands | collected 2009/2010 | reverse complement strand
AGATCGCCCGTTTCGGCAAGGAAAAAGGGCTTGTGCTCTCCTGCGGCGGCGGCGCGGTGAAGCGGGCAGAGAATGTCCGCGCCCTGCGCCAGAACGGCCCTGTGCTGTGGGTGCAGCGCCCGGTCGAACGGCTGGCAACCGGCGGGCGGCCGCTTTCCACCGGGCTGGACGCCCTGCGCAAGATGGAAGCCGAGCGGATGCCGCTTTACCGCGCAGCGTCCGATGCCGCGGTGGATAACACCGGCCGCCTGGAAAACACAGTAGAAACCGCCGTGCAGGCGTTTGAAACAACATTTGATGCCTGAACGGCACGAAAGAGGGGAACACCGTGGAAGCAACCGTTGCAGCCATTGAACCGGGCCGCCTGGCCGGAACCGCTGCCGTGCCGCCCAGCAAAAGCGCGGCACACCGCGCTGTGGTGTGCGCGGCCCTGGCCGCCGGTACCAGCCACATTGGCAATGTGGAATTTTCGCAGGATATTCTGGCCACGTTGGGGGCTGCCCAGCAGCTGGGGGCCAAGGTGGAGCGGGGCGAGCATGAGCTGACCATTACCGGCCGCGGCAATGCAGACGGTTTTGCCACCATTACCCGCCCGGTGTTCTGCAACGAAAGCGGCAGCACACTGCGGTTTATCCTGCCGCTGTTCAGCCTGACGGCCCAAAAAGTGCGCTTTACCGGCGCAGGCCGCCTGATGCAGCGCCCGCAGGAAATTTATGCCCAGCTGTTTGAGCGCCAGGGGCTGCGTTTTGAACAGAACGAACAGGGCATTACGATTTTTGGCCGCCTGTGCCCCGGTACCTTTACGCTGCCGGGCAATGTGTCCAGCCAGTTCATCAGCGGGCTGCTGTTTGCCACCCCGTTGATGGAAGCCCCCAGCACCATTGAGGTGCGCGCTCCCTTTGAAAGCCGCAGCTATGTGGACCTGACCACAGACGCGATGCAGAAATTTGGCGTTAAAGTTTCGGTCCGCGCCCGCAAGGATGGCTCCGCCACCTACAAAGTGGCAGCGCCGCAGCATTATGCGGCAGCAGACATGGATGTTGAAGGCGATTACAGCCAGGCGGCGTTTTTGGCCGTGCTGGGCAGCACTGTGGGCGGCATTACGATAACGGGTCTGCCCTCCGGTTCCCACCAGGGAGACCGGGTGATCCTGGATATCTTAAAGCAGTGCGGCGCAAAGTTTGAGCGCAGCGGCAGCCATGTGACCTTCCATCGCAGCCTGCTGAAGGCGGTGGAGATCGACCTGGCCGATTGCCCAGACCTTGGCCCGGTGCTCATCGCACTGGGGTGCTTCTGCAGCGGCACCACCATCATCCGCAACGCCGGGCGGCTGCGCATTAAAGAGTGTGACCGCATTGCCGCTATGCAGGAAGAGCTTGCCAAGATGGGCGGCACGGTAAAAGCGGACGGCGATACCCTGACAATTGAGGGCTGCGCCCTGCACAAGCCCACGGCGCCGCTGAACGGCCATAACGACCACCGCATTGTAATGGCAATGGCCGTTGCTGCCCTGGCCGCAGGCCAGCCGGCGGTCATCGAGGGGGCCAACGCGGTCAACAAAAGCTGGCCGGATTTCTTTGAGGTCATCAAGGGCCTGGGGGCCCATGTAACAAATCAGGGGTGAAAGCAAAATGGACGGGATGGATAAAAACAAAACGTTTTTAATTGTGGGCCTGGGCCTGCTGGGCGGCAAATATGCCCAGGTGCTCAGCCAGAAAGGCTACCGCGTGACCGGCATTACCCACAGCCAGAGCACGCTGGATTATGCGCTGGAACACGCCTATATCTGCGAGGGTCGCAACGAAAACTTTGACGACCTGGTGCAGAACGCGGATTACATCATCTTTGGCCTGTACCCCACTGTGCTGCTGGAATGGGTCAAGCAGTACGGCCACCTGGTCCGCCCCGGCACGCTGATAACTGATGTTTCCGGCGTAAAGCGCGGCGTGGTGGAGCCGGTGCAGCAGATGCTGCCGGAGGGCGTGGAGTTCATTGCCAGCCACCCCATGGCCGGCCGTGAGACCAGCGGCGTGGCCCACAGTGCCGAGGTAAACTTTGCCCCGGCAAACTTTATCATTACCCCCACCGAAAAAAACACCCCGGAAGCCATTGAATGGTGCCGTACCCTGGCCCGCACACTGGGGTTTGCCCGCATTAGCGTGCTCAGCCCGGCAGAGCATGACCACATGATCGGCTATGTCAGCCAGCTGTGCCATGCCATTGCCGTCAGCCTGATGTGCGCCAGCGATAACACCGAGCTTGCCAAGTATACCGGGGACTCTTTCCGCGACCTGACCCGCATTGCGCGCATCAACGATAAAATGTGGGCGGAGCTGTTCTTGTGGAACAAGGATAACCTGATTAGTGAGATCGATATGTTCAGTGATGCACTTGCCACCATGCGCCAGAAACTGGTGGATGACGACCGCGAAGGGCTGGAAAAAATGTTCCGCCTTTCCACCGAGCGCCGCAAGGCATTTGATAAAAAATAACCGGGAAGCCGGTCTGTTTTGCCGGAAGGGAGGCGGCCTTTATGCCCCGTAAAGAAGGACAAAAATTAAAGCTGCTTACGTTGTTGGAAATTTTTGTGCGGGAAACCGACGAAAAGCACCCCATCAGTGTGCCGCGCATGGTAGAACTGCTGAAAGAGCGCGGCATTGTGGCAGAGCGCAAAAGCGTGTATGACGATATCCAGACCCTGAACGAAATGCCGGATACCCCCTTTGAGATCGTGCAGCAGCGCGGCCGCGGGGGCGGGTATTATATGGTGGATACCCCGTTTGAACTGGCGGAGCTGAAACTGCTGGTGGACGCTGTGTATGCCAGCAAGTTCATCACCGCGCGCAAAAGCAAGGTGCTGATCGAAAAGCTGGGACGGTTCACCTCCCGCTACCGCCAGGAGGAGCTGGACCGCAAGGTGCTGGTTTCCGGCCGGGTGAAAAGCCAGGAGGAAAAGATCCTTTACAGCGTGGATACCCTGCACAGCGCCATCACCGCGGGCAACCAGGTGCGGTTCAAATACTGTGACTGGGACCTGCAAAAGCAGATGGTGCCCCGTCATGAAGGCCAGCTGTACACCGTCAGCCCCTGGGTGATGGTGTGGGAAAACGGAAACTATTATATGATCGCCTATACCGAAGGCCGTCTGAAGCACTACCGCGTGGATAAAATGCGCAAGGTGGAGCTGCTGCCGGATACCGAACGTGAAGGCGCTGAGGAATACGCCGAATTTGACGTAAACCAGTATATGCAGCAGATGTTTGATATGTTCAACGGCCCGGTGCGCAAAGTGACCATGCGGTGCGAAAACCGCCTGGCCGGGGCGATGATCGACCGGTTTGGCACGGGGGTTACCCTGGTGCGCAACCCGGATGGCGACCACTTTAATGTGGTGGTAAATGTGCAGGTCAGCCCCCGGTTTTACGGCTGGGTGGCCGGCTTTGGCACAGGGATCGAAATTCTGGACCCACCCAGCGTGCGTGCAGAAATGAAGAAAAAGCTGGATGAGCTGGAGGGCCTTTACCGCTGATGCAGACAGCAAAACAAAAGCTCAAACGCGCAGCACCGTGGCTGTTTTTGCTGCTGGTGCTGGCCGGGCTTGCCGCAGTGCGCGGTCTTGCCGCCAATTATGAGATCGGGTACGAGATCATGAACGGCGACTTCCAGAATTATAACCCGGTGCGCCATCTGCTGGCCGGGCAGGCACCTTATCGTGATTTTACCGTCTACCTTGGTGCGGGCGAGCTGTACAGCGTGGGCGGTTTGCTGCTGGTGCTGGGCAACAGCTTTGGCCGCAGCATGTTTGCCACAAACTTTTGCACCTGGTTCTATTTTGAGCTGTTGGTGCTGGCGGTCTGCCTGGTGGTCATCGGCACTGCCCGTGCGGCCCGCGCGGCAGCGCTGGCGCTGTGCAGCGTGTTTTTTGCCTATGTGCAGGGGGCAAACCTGCCGTTTGCCGGTCAGGTGAACACCCTGCTGAGCTATGCCGCCGCCAACGGCAACAGCGCCCGCATGATGCGCTCCGCCGCTTTAACACTGGCGGTACTGGTCATCCTGCTGGGACTGCATTTCTGGCAGCAGGATACAAGCAGGCGGCTGTTAGCCCCGGCGGTGCTGGTGCCCTTTGCCGCAGGCTTTTTTGTGCCTTGGAGCAATGATATGGGCGGCGCTGCCTATATTTCCATTGCGCTGGGGTATGGGCTGTATCTCATCCGGCTGTATCGCAGTTCCATCGGTAAAATTGTGGTGCAGACACTGCGCTACATCGTTACCAGTGTGGTGGGGCTTGGCGTTTCGGTACTGCTCATCAGCTGGGGGCACCCGCTGGCCTGGCTGCGCCAGACCCGCGGAACCAGCGCTTACCAGACTTGGTATTACGGCAATACCCTCAGCGACCGGGTGTGCAGCGTGGCAGACCTGCACTGGCCGGGCGCGGCAGTGTTCTGCCTTGCGGCGGCACTGGCGTTTGCCATCGGTATTTTTGTCTGCCGCAGCAAACGCTCTGCTGTGTTGGCGGCCGGGGGCTTTGCCCTGACACTGGGCATGGTGCTGTGGAACCTGCTGTACGGCATGGTCAGTGCCTCCAACAATGGGCCAACGGGCGGCGCGGCGGCACTGGCTGCCGTACTGGCCCCGGCGTGTATCATCAAAGCGGTGCTGCTGGTTTGCCAAAAGGTAAGCTTTCCGCAGGTTGCAGCGCACATTGTGCCCGCAGGCTGTGCGGTGCTGGGGGCCGCTGTGCTGGCCGTCGGCATGGCCGGGCAGGTGCAGACCCGCATTGGCGGGCACGAGGGCTATACCTTTGTGCCGGAGCTGGGCGGCTGGATCGGCGACCAGGCCGAAAAGCTGGCAACCGAAAAGGAACTGACGGCGGGCAAGCGGCTGTTTGGCACCTATTCCAGCGCGCTGGAAGCCATGACTGGCCAGCTGCAGCCTACCGGCACGGATTACATCATCCATGCCTTGGGGGATCGCCAACGCCTGGCGTACCTGCAAACCTTCCAGCAGGGGAATTTTGACATTGTCGTGACCCCCAGCCCCAAGGTGGCCCCGCCGGAGCGGTGGAGCCGCAACGCCAACTGGTGGTTCTACCGGGAGCTGTACCGTTACTGGCAGCCGGTGGCAAACACCTTCCAGTCCGGCGGCATGCACCTTTTCTGGGAGCGCACCGGAACCGATAACAATCTGAACGTGGAAACCACGACCGCTGCCACCCTGCAGGGAGATGGCACTGTGCTGGTGACCGTAACGGCGGCGGACGCGGATTTTTGCGGTGTGGCGGATGTAACGCTGCACTATGGGCTGGTCAGCTCTGACAGCATGGACCACCCGTTTGACCGGCAGTTCCTGCATGTGACCTGTGTGACGGAAAACGAACTCTGCGCCGCCGCGGAACGCGACACCAACCAGGGCAATTTCTACCTGCCCACCGACCGCGACAGTTACGAGGTGCCTATCACCATTTCCAACGGTGTGGGGCAAATTCTGCTGACGGCAAAATCCGGCAGCGGCACCATGTACCCGCAGGTAAACGCAGTTGAAGTGAATGCGACGTATCAGGATTGGGAGTACTTCTTCGAGTAACGCGGAAAAAACTGCAGGTCCGGCAGCGGGAGTGGAAAGTTGTAAAATCTGCTTCAGCGCCGCAGCAAAACCGCCGTTGGTTGAAACCGGATGGATTTTATGATATACTAAAATGATTGAAATGTGGCGTACAGAGAGGGGGCAGCAGGATTGCTCAGTGAAAATCAGCGTATCAGGGGCTTGATCAGCAGTGTGATTGATATTGTGCTGCTGATTGCCGCATACCTGCTGGCCAATTTCCTGCGCTTTAACTGGCTGCCTTTTTTTGAGGAGGGCGGCGCCGGCCCGGCACTGGATATTGCCCGCAGCCCTATGGTTGCCCTGGGGTGGGCGGGCTACGCCGTGGTGATGGTGCTGCTCTATTGGAGCCGCGGGCTGTATAACCCCTCCCGCCTGCGGGGGCTGTGGCAGCGCAGCACCACCATTGCGTTCGGCAACGCGCTGGGCGTGGTGGGCTTTATGGCGCTGCTCTTCGTTTTCCGCCTGCAAAACTTCTCCCGCGGGGTCATGCTGCTGCTGTACGGGTTCAGCACCGGCTTTTTGATCTTCAAGCGGATGATCAAGCGCTGGTATGACCGTGCCCGCAACCGGAAAGGGGAGGACCTGCGCCATATCTTGCTGGTCGGCGGCGGCGATATGGCTGCCGAGTACCTGCTGGCACTCGAACATAACCCGTATTATGGCTTCCATGTGGATGGCTACCTGGCGCCTTATGCCAACCCGGACCTGGATGTGCGCTACCTGGGCGGATATGACAAAATGGAAGTCACGCTGGATGAACCCGGCATTGACGAGGTGGTGGTGGCCCTGGATGCCGCCGAGATGCACATGCTGACCCGCGCCTTTGCCGCCTGCGATAAGCACGGCACCCGCATTACCATGGTGCCGTTTTATAACGATTACCTGCCCGCCCGCCCCACCATTGATGTGCTGGGCGATTGTAAGCTCATCAACATCCGGCAGACGCCGTTTGATAATATCCTGAACGCCTTTATCAAGCGCGCCATGGATGTGGTGGGCAGTCTGGTGCTGATCGTGCTCACCAGCCCCATCATGCTGGGGGTAGCCATCGGCGTCAAGCTGTCCAGCCCTGGGCCGATCATCTTTAAGCAGGAGCGCGTGGGGCTGAACAAACGCCCCTTTATGATGTATAAGTTCCGCTCCATGCGGGTGAACGCCGCCGAGGATTCGGCCTGGAGCACCAACAGCGACCCGCGCAAAACGCGGTTCGGCAGCATTATCCGCAAATTCAGCCTGGATGAACTGCCGCAGTTTTTCAATGTATTAAAAGGGGATATGAGCCTGGTTGGCCCGCGGCCAGAGATCCCGTTCCATGTAGAGCATTTTAAGGAAGAAATTCCCCGTTACCTGGTGCGCCAGCAGGTGCGCCCCGGCCTGACCGGCTGGGCGCAGATCAACGGCCTGCGCGGTGACACTGATATTGCGGAGCGTATCCGTTATGATATCTGGTACATCGAAAACTGGACCGTTGCACTGGATATCAAAATTTTATTCCGCACCGTGTTTGGCGGCAAAATGGTCAACGATGAAAAGATCCAGTAACCAACCAAAGGAGGGCTGAGGATGAAAAACGGCAAGCCGAAGGTAGCCATTGTGCATGACTGGCTGGTGGCATACGCCGGTGCAGACCGCGTGGTGGACTGTATGCACCATGTTTTCCCTGATGCACCCATCTATACCCTCGTCTATGACGAAAACAACATGCCTGCGTGGTTCAAGGATTATGATATCCGCACCACCTATCTCCAAAAGCTGCCTTTTGCCACCAAGCTGTACCGTGCCATGCTGCCGTGGATGCCCCGCGCGTTTGAAGCACTGGATCTTTCGGAATACGATATGGTCATTTCGTCCTGCTCTTCCTGCAGTAAGGGCGTGATCACCCGGCCGGACGCCGTGCATATCTGCTACTGCCATACGCCCACCCGCTATGTCTGGGATTTTTATTATACCTACCGCAACAATGCCAACGCGCTGGTGCGGGCGGTCATGCCCGGCCAGATGCTCAAGCTGCGCCAGTGGGATAAGTGCGCCGCGGACCGGGTGGACTATTTTATCGCCAACTCGCATTATATTGCCAAGCGCATCAAAAAATATTACCGGCGCGACAGTGATGTGATCTACCCCTGCGTGCATATCAACGAAGAACCCTTTGTGCCCAAAGAGGATTTTTACCTTGTGGTGGGCCGCTTTACCTGGTACAAGCGGATTGACCTGGCTGTGGCAGCCTGCACCAAGCTGAACAAGCCGCTGATTGTGATCGGCGGCGGCGGCGAGGGCGACAAGCTGCGCGCCATGGCTGGCCCGACCATCCGCTTTTTGGGCGGCGGCCTGAGCGACGAAGAGGTGCGCGGCTATTATCTGCGCGCCAAGGCGTTCCTGTTCCCCGGCGAGGAGGATTTTGGCATTACCCCCGTGGAAGCCCAGAGCGCAGGCACCCCGGTGCTGGCCTTTGGCCGCGGCGGCGCCTGTGAGACTGTGCTGGACGGCAAAACCGGCCTGCTGTTTGACGAGCAGACACCCGAAAGCCTGGAAGCCTGCATCCAGAAGTTTGAGACCGAAGGTGTGGCTTATCCCCCACAGCAGATCCGGGAACACAGCCGCAGCTTCAGCGAGCAGCGCTTTGAGGACGAGCTGCGGGATTACTGCACCCGCCGCTATGCGGACTGGCAGCGTGAGCTGGAAGCCTGCTCTCACCACGAAACCGCCAAGGAGGCCGAAGAGTGAACCCCATTGTGATCAATGGCACAGTGCTGTGTGACCCCATCACGGGCATTCCGCGCTTTGTGTATGAAGTTGTGACCCGGCTGGACCCCCTGCTGGAGGGTACCGGCCTGGATGTGCGGCTGTGCTACCGGGACGATGGCCGCCCGCTGCACCTGCCCGAACTGAAAAACATCAAAATTGTTCCGCTCAAGGCCATTAAGTATAGTTACAATCTGGTGGTGCTGCCGCGCTACCTGCGCAAACACCACGCCTTTTACGTTGGCCTTGCCAGCGATATGCTCATGACCCGCCGCAGCGTGGTGGTGCTGCATGATATCCGCCCCCTGGTAATGAAAACCGACCGTGCGTTTTTCCGCTTCAAGTTCTGGTTCCACTGCCTTTCCACCAAATGGTTTGCCCGGCGGGTGTTCACCGTCAGTGATAACCAGCGCCACCTGATCAGCGAGCGACTGGGCATCCCACTGGATAAGATCGGTGTGACCTATAACGGCTGGGAGCATCTGCAGAACGTCCAGCCGGACATGACGGTGTTTGACAAGCTGCCCGGCGTGAAGAAAAAAGAGTATTATTACGCACTGGGAAGCCTGGCCGGGCACAAAAACTTTAAGTGGGTGCGCGAGATTGCCGCCCGCAACCCGGATAAAACCTTTGTTGTGGCCGGCGGCAAGGACCTTGCTGCCTTTGGCAGCGCCGAAGCAGATGCTGCCCAAAACACCAGCAATATCTTTTATCCCGGCTATGTGACAGACGGCCAGAACAAAGCGCTGATGCAGAATTGCAAAGGCTTTTTGCACCCCGCTGTGTTTGAAGGGTTCGGCATTCCGCCGCTGGAAGCGCTCAGCCTGGGGGCACCCATCGCCCTGGCCCGTGCCAGCTGCCTGCCGGAGCTGTATGGCGATACCGCCCGCTACTTTGACCCCTATGACTATGATGTGGATCTTGATGCGCTGTTTGCCAAGCCTGCGGCCCCGCCGGACAAAGTGCTGGCCAAGTACAGCTGGGAGAAAACCGCACGGTTCTGGCTGGACGAGATCAAAAAGTGCGCGGAAGCGTAAGAGTGGTTGGGACAGCCCCCGAAAAATAGAAGCACATAACGGTTCGGCAGAGTGGGGCTGCCTCGCCCTGCAGGATAGGAAAATACCTCTTACGCAGGGGGACATGCGGTGCGCCTACGCTGTGCACAGATGTTACGTGCATCAAGCTGTATAACCCACCCCGCTGCATACCCCAAAATCACGCATCTGAAACACAAAAATCTACCCGCAAAAGGGAAGTGAATATCATTGGATAAAATAGCAGTTCTTATCCCCTGTTATAACGAATCTCAGACAGTACAAAAGGTTGTGATGGATTTCCGCCGCGTTCTGCCGGAAGCTACGATCTATGTGTACGATAACAACTCTACCGATGGCACGGCAGACTTGGCCCGCACAGCCGGTGCCGTGGTGCGCCACGAATACCAGCAGGGCAAAGGCAACGTCATCCGCCGCATGTTCCGCGAAATTGACGCCGAAGCCTATATCATGGTGGACGGCGACGATACCTACCCGGCGGAAGCGGCCCCGGAAATGGTCAAAGCCGTCACCGAACACCAGGCTGATATGGTGGTGGGGGATCGGCTTTCCTCCACCTATTACACCCAGAATAAACGCCCGTTCCACAATTTTGGCAACGACCTGGTGCGGTTTTTTACCAACAACCTCTTCGGCGGCCAAATCAAGGATATCATGACGGGCTACCGTGCGTTCAGCTACCAGTTTGTCAAAACCTACCCGGTGCTGAGCCGCGGCTTTGAAATCGAGACCGAAATGACCATCCACGCCCTGCACCGCAACATGCAGGTGGAAAATGTGATCATTGACTATCGTGACCGCCCCGCAGGCAGCGAAAGTAAGCTGAATACCTATTCGGACGGCTTCCGCGTGCTGCGCACCATTGCACGGCTGTATAAAAACTACCGCCCGTTCGGCTTTTTCAGCACCCTGGCTGCGGTGCTTGGCATTATCAGCCTGTGCTTTTTGGCCCCTGTTCTGGGCGAATATTTTGCCACCGGCCTTGTGCCGCGCTTCCCTACGCTGATCGTGTGTGCCTGCGTACTGGTGGCGGCGCTTTTGCTGTTTATTTCCGGCGTGATCCTTTCCAGCCAGCTGACAAAGGATGACCGCGATTTTGAATTCCACCTGCAGCAGGTGCAGCAGTGGAAAAACCGTTCCGCTGATCCGTTCAGCCATTCTGCCAAATAACAAGGAGGTTCCCCATGAAACAGTATGATTACCTGATCGTCGGCGCTGGTCTGTTTGGCGCAGTGTTTGCACAGCAGGCTACCAAGGCAGGCAAAAGCTGCCTGGTGATCGATAAGCGCGACCACATTGCCGGCAATATCTACACCGAAAATGTTGAGGGCATCAATGTCCACCGCTATGGCGCACATATCTTCCATACCAACAATAAAGAAGTGTGGGACTATGTGAACCAGTTCGCTGTGTTCAACCGCTATACCAACTCTCCGGTGGCAAACTATAAGGGCGAACTGTACAACCTGCCGTTCAACATGAACACCTTCAACAAGATGTGGGGCGTTGTGACCCCCGCCGAGGCCGAGGCAAAGATCGAGGAGCAGCGCGCTGCCCACTTTACCGCCGAGCCCAAAAACCTGGAGGAGCAGGCCATCAACCTGGGCGTGGACCGCCAGGAGATGATCGACCACGTGCTGAACGGCCACGGTTCCCCAGCCTACAGCGTCTGCGACAATCTGCCCTGGTACAATCCGGCCTCGGAGGTGTCCTACGACCCGGAGGGGGCCGCCGCCCTGCTGGGGGAAGTAAGCCGCAGCACCGCGGAACAGCCTGACCTGGACCTCTCCCCCACGCCGGGGATGGTTTGAGCGGCGCTCACTCTATAAGACTCTGTTAAGATGGAAACGGGATG
>OHWE01000905.1_pt1 | contig 11415 bp, 10 predicted proteins | sample 1579661 | NCBI WGS metagenome assembly OHWE01 (sample SAMEA3882552, study PRJEB24775) | human gut metagenome | biome: human-associated habitat; feature: intestine environment; material: feces | place: Netherlands | collected 2009/2010 | reverse complement strand
TCTGTACACCGATGAAAGATTTCGGGTAAAATGCATTGCATTATCCGGATTGTACTTGATTTCGGCAATCAACGTGTTTAGACTGTTGAACAAAAAATGGGGATTCAACTGATTCTGCAAAGCAATGTATTTGGCCTGTGTGTTCTCCATCTGCAATTTGGTCGCTTCCTGCCGCAACAGCCAGTTGGTCTGCAAAGTGCGGTTGGAAAGGAGCAATCCTATGACTACCATCTCGGCCAACCATACGACTATCAACAGATTCCAACCGCTACGCGAGAAGCTGAATACCGGTTCAGCATTGGCCAAGATTTTTGCAGTGACAATAGGAAAATTACTACTGCATAAAGCATCCCAATCTTCCATTTCCAGGATGCGTTAATAACGTATTGCTTATTTACCCAACCTGACACCCAAAGTGTAAAATATCCCACTAAATTGAATGCAAGTATAGTGAACACAAATGCTCCCCATGAATATAGCAATTCAGCCGCTTGTGGAGAAAAATCCGTATAGTTGACTATCAGGAAGTAGGAAAATAATCCCAATCCTGAAAACAGCAATGCATATGTCAGCGTACTCCATTTCATAGGAATAAAGATTCACAAGTTTTATTTAATTAAAATTTGTTCAACGCCTTAAGCAATTCTGAATAATAATTCTGCGCTGACACCTTGGCCTGTACATGATTCATCTGTGCCATCTGACGGTAAGTCTGTGCATCGATTACTTCAGTGACGGATGATTTTCCTTCATCATATCGGTCTAAAGCCATTGTTTCGTTCTCGCGTGCTTTATCCAGTGAGTTACGTGTCAGTACCACTTGCTCCATAGCCTGCCGGAGCGAATTACGCGCCGTCTGAATTTCCAGATTTATACCGTCCGTTACTTTGTTCAGATTATCAGTGGCCATATCCACCTTAAATGAGGAGGCCCGTTTCTCATTCCGACGTTTTCCCCATTCCAACAATGGTACGGAAACCTTGGCATATACTGCATAATTAGGGTCCATGTCCGTATGGAAATTATAGCCCGGCGATGAATAGCTTCCGTCAATCCCTACATAAAACTGAGGTCTGTATTTGGAAAGTGTCAGCTTCTTTTCACTTTCGGCTATCTTTATCTGCTCCATTGCTATTTTCCATTCCGGACGAACGGAACTGCTATCGCTCCAGAGTGATGCATCGTCCATTGTCACCATCGCTACGCTGTCTTCCACTTCGGTCTGCGTTTGAAGTTCCACACCAATAAGCGAATTGAGTGCCATACGACCGTTCTCCAGATTTTTCTTGGCTTGTAGGAGTTGGTATTCCGCTTCATTCAATTTCACTTCCATCATCAGTAAATCCTGTTTATCTGTCAGGCCGGCTTCTACCCGTTCACGGATGGTCTGTGCCAGAGAAGCAACGGAATTGCGATAATCGTTTGATATACGGACTATTTCCGTACGTGCCACCGTGTTCCAGTATTGCATATCCGTTTGTAAATAGATGCCCGAACGGATATATTCTTCCTGGAATCCGCTTACATTATGCCGATATTTGGCCATCCGTATGGTTTCCAACAAGCGTCCTCCTGTATATATGGGTTGCAGCAAGGATACGGAGGCGCCATATTTCAGGTCTTTTCCCTCAAAGGTTGAGGGAGCTTCCATGGATGGCAAATCCAGTGTCAGTTGTAATGGATTTCCCGTATACTGGAAATTTGCATTACCGGACAGTTTGGGATACAAATCTTTTTGAGCTGCCTTCTCCAACTCGATACTGGCAGCGATGTTCTTATCCGCAGCCTTTAGGTCATGGCTGTATTCAACAGCCATCGACCTGTATTTTTCCAACAGCGGATTCTGCTGGGCTACGGCTACGGAGGAAACACACAATGAAAATGAAAACAGTATATATTTTTTCAACATAATCACGACTCTTTTACTTTATAGAAGATGGAATACAAGGCCGGTGTGACAAACAACGTCAGCAGGGTGGCAAAAGTCAGACCGAAGACAATGGTTGCTGCCATTCCTCCGAAAGCTATGTCGAACAAAAGCGGTACCATTCCTAAGATTGTTGTAGTAGCCGCCATCAACACCGGACGGGTACGCGACACAGTAGCTTCTACGACTGCCGTATAAGGAGCTACCCCATCTTTACGCTGCACATTTATCTCATCCAACAATACGATAACATTCTTGATAATCATACCCAGCAATCCCAACCATCCGGCAATCGGGAAGAAACCGAAATCAAAGCCGGTAAGCAGCATACCGATGGCCACTCCGATAAGCGACAAGGGAAGTACGCACAAGATGATACCCGGTTCCCGGAAGTTTCCGAACAATGCCACGAGAATCACTATCAGCATGAGGAAAGCAAGCGGGAAGAATTTGGCCAATGCCTGTAAGCCCTCGTTCTGATCCTTGAACTGCGAATCCCAAAAGAACGTATAACCTTCCGGCAATTCCATGGCTTCAATTTCCTTGCGTATCTCTCCGTGTACTTCGGCCATCGTATGTCCCGGTTGTACACCGCACATGGCGGCCATGGAAAGTTGACGGTTGTATGTGCGTATCTGCGGCCACTCCCAATCGGTTTCTACCCCTTTGGTTACTTGGGAAAGCGGTGCAGAATGCTCGCCGTTCCAAACCGAGAAGTTCTCCAACGAATGTGCATCGGTTACGGTAGCATTCTCCGACTTCAGCAGTACGGGTACTTTCCGTTCATCATCCCGGTAGATGCCTACGGGCAATCCATCGCTAATGGATTTTACTGACTGCATCATCTGAGCTTTACTAATGCCCAATGCACCTGCCTTTACCGGGTCATATACCGGACGCATTACCATCGTCATGTTTCCCCATTCGTTACGCACATCGGCAGCTTTCGGGTTACGGCGCATGATGTCGGTTGCTACATTTACCAGCGAGTCCAACACTGCGGCATCCGGTCCCAAGAAGCGTGCTTCGATCATCGCCTCTGTCAACGGACTCAGTTCGAATTTGTTGACCTTGATCAGCGGTTCGGGGAACTTCAGACGGATAGAGTCTTGCAACAAGGCGTGCATGGCTCTTGCATCTTCAGACGAATGGCACTTGATCAATAACTGGGCATAATTCGATTGAGGCCCGAAAGCGATATTGGACAGATAATATCGGGGCGGTGTGCGGCCGATGTAGTTGGAAACCATTTCCACCTCCTTATGATTACGTACATAATCGGCCATCTCACCCGCAATGCGGTCTGTCTCGTAAATATTGGTACCTTCCGGCAACCACATATCCATCGTGAAATACTGTTTTTCCAACGCCGGGACAAAGACCTTTGGTATGAACTTGAAACTCCATGCCGAAAGAACCAGCATCACGACCAATGAAACAATAGTCATGGAACGATGACGCAATACCCAACGGAGGGAACTACGGAACATATTGTAATACTTACCGTCAAAAAGACCGGCCTTCAACTCTTCCGGACGCGGGCGGCGTACGAACTCCTGAATAAAGAAAGGGGTCTGGGTCAGGGCAAACACCCAACTGAACATCAAAGAAACACCGATGACAATCACCAGCGATGAAAGCAACTCACCGGTAATATGCGGGGAGTAGTAGATTGGCAAGAAGGTAAGAATAGCAATGACCGTAGCAGCCAGCAGAGGGAGCGCAGTGGATGAGCAGGCACGCATAATGGCAATACGCTTACGCATGCCCCGTTCCATATTGACCAATGCCGAATCGGATACCACAATGGCGTTGTCCACCAACATACCCATGGCTATGATGATGGCAGCCAATGACATACGTTGCAAGGCGATACCATAGGTCATCATGACTATCAGCGTGGCGAAGATGGAGAACACCAGTCCGCTGCCGATCAGGATACCGTTTTTGAATCCGATAAAGAACAGCAGAATCGCCACTACTGTGACTACCGAAATAATCAGGTTGAGAATAAATCCCTGATTCGCCACATCCGACTCATATCCCTGGTCGTAAATAGAAGTCAGTGTAAACCCTTCGGGCATCGTTTCCCGAAATTTATTCAATGTCGCCTGTACTGCCTTAGCCATATCCACCACATTACCGGTAGGGACGGTAGAGATGGCAATACCCACGGCAGGGCTTCCGTTAATGCGCATGATGTTGCCCGGCGGGGTCTGGTAACTCTCCTCGATGCTGGCAATATCGGCCAGTCTGAAGTGTTCGCCGGTACGTGAGACAATCGTCAATTCACGTATGTCATCCAGCGAATAGAAGTTACCGGTAGACTCGATACGGATACGGCCACTGCCTGCATCTACACCACCGGCATCCACCACCTTGTTCTGGGCTTCAAAGGCATGGGCGATATCGGCGGTAGTTATCCCGCTCTGCGCCATGACTGCCGGACTGATGGTCACATCAATGGTTGGGGTCTGAACACCGTAGATTTCCACTTTGGCTACATCCTTTACTTTCAGCAACTCGTTCTTTATCAGTTTGGCCTCGTCTTCCAGTTCACGGAACGAATAGCTGTCACCGGTAAGCCCGTAGAACACGCCCAGTACATCTCCAAAGTCATCGTTTACAATGGAAGGGCCGGCTCCGGCGGGTAATTTGCTCTGAACATCGTTTACTTTACGGCGCAACTTGTCCCAAAGCTGTTGCATCTCGTCGGCACGGATTTCCTTCTTGACATAGACCGTTATTTTGGAAAGCCCTGCACGGTTTTCCGTTTTCAGGTAATAAAGTTCACCCATAGACTGGATGGCTTCTTCCAAAATATCGGTTACCTGAGATTGTACTTCGGAAGAAGAAGCGCCGGGATAAGGGGTCAGTACCAACGCCTGCTTGATGGTGAAGGGGGCATCTTCCAGCTTTCCCATCTTGACATAGGAAAACAGTCCGCCGGCCAGTATCAAAACAAGCAGCAGGATAGTGACGGATTTTTTCTGCAAGAAATATTTTACAAACTTCATACGGTTCAATTCTTTTTAGAGGACAGTTCTACTTTCATGCCATCCGAAAGAAAGCGGAGGCCGCTTGTGGCAATCGTCTCATCGCCGGACAATCCTTCGGCAATGAGCACTTTCCCGCCGGGAAGCAGGCTGCCTTTCGTTACTTTTTGCATACTCACTTCGGAGGTCTCTTCATTGACCAACCAGACAAAGTCTCCTTCTGTCGGTCGGTGGCAAAGTGCATACTGCGGAATGGCTACCCCTGTCTTATTGTCTTTGACGGATGGATTTATATATACTTTACCGGACATGCCAGCCAATAATTTCCGGTCGGGATTGGGTAATAGGGCGGTCAGCAGGTAGGACAAGTTGTTGCGGGTAGTACCTTTTGAAACTTCAACCACTGAAGCCTTGTAGGTCCTGCCGGGATACATGTCAAAACGTACTTCTACTGAATCAAGCGATGGTGCGATAGCTGCAACTTCCTGTGTTACATATACTTCGATGCGAAGCCGGTCAATATCGATCAGTGATAACACCGGTTGAGCAGCCCTTACATCCTGAAATTTCTCTATGTATACTTCTCCCACATATCCGTTGAAAGGGGCAATGAGCCGTGAATCTTCCAGCTCGTTTGATGCCATGTCAAAAGCGGTTTTGGCCGTAGTGTAGTCAGCTCTTGTCTTTTCATATTGACTGGCAGAGATATTGTTTTTTTCGTACAATTTCTGTATTCTTTCGAATTCGGTTTTCATTTGAGCGTATACCGCCTCTGTCCGTTCTTTGCGTATGCGGAAATCACGAGGGTCAATCTCTGCAATGATACTTCCCTGCGGATAATAGTTACCGGCGTATACGTCAAACCTGTCTATTGGTCCGCCTACACGGAATGACAACTCCGATGTGCGGTAGGGGCGGGAGATAAAAGCGTATTCTTTCCCACTTCCATCGGAATATCGGACGGTTTTCTCAGTCTTAACAATAATTCCTGCTCCGGACTGTTCTTTTTTGCCAGTGCAGGATACCAACAGTGAAAGTACTGCGGACATCCATAAAAATGTTTTTATCCTCATATATTCAAAATTAAACAACGGCAAAATTAGAGAATAAAAAAATGTATCTTTTAAAAAAAATACTCAAGCCAGGGAAACGACGCATGAACTCAGATTATTGCATGCTGAATAGTAAATCACAACAAATGAAGCCGTTTCAAGAAGGCGGTAAAAGGGAAATATGCTTTTGCCATATTGAAAAAATGGCATACTTTTGCCTCATGTTAACGTCTATTGTTATCTCAGACTTAATCAATATCAGAAAGAAGAAATAGCACGTAAGAATAAGGGGGCTCTTATTCTATCACTAACAAATAAAATTTATAAAGATGAAAAAGATTTTACTATTATTATGTGTAGTAGCTTTTACAGTCTCGGCAAAAGCACAAGTGTATCTGGGTGGTTCATTTGGTATCACTCATGATGATGACATTGATGCTACGAATTTTACACTAGCACCGGAAATTGGTTATAAGTTGAATGACACCTGGCACTTTGGAATGGAGATTGGATACACTCATGCAGGAAAAACTAAAAAAGGTGAAGATTTGGATGTAAATGCCTTCCACTTTGCACCATATGCACGATGGAATTATTTTGAAAGGGATTTCAACATATAAGGTGGAAGACCATGACAACCATAATGGTTTTGAAATCGGAATCAAACCGGGAATAGCTTTAGACATGACCGACCATTTTTCATTTGTCACCAAGTTTGGCTTTCTGGGATACCGTGATGACTACAAGTACGATAACAGCGTATCCGGACTTAGTCTGAGCACTGAAGATTTGTCAATAGGTTTCGTATATTCATTCTAATTGGGAACATCAGCCCCCTTTTTAACAGCGGTTGTATCAAAATGATGACTGACACATTATCTTGTCATTCTTAAATTGATACAACCGCTGTCTCTTTTACAAGCCATCTACGCTTCTGCTTATTCCGAAGCGGTTATTTCTCGTCGTTCTTCCGGATTTCCACACGGCGTATCTTACCGCTGATGGTCTTGGGAAGTTCGTCAACGAACTCTATGACACGGGGGTATTTGTAAGGAGCGGTCACTTTCTTTACGTGGTTCTGCAACTCCTTGACCAGTTCCTCGCCGGCGCGGTTCTTATAGTCTTTGGACAGTACGATGGTGGCTTTCACCACTTGTCCCCGTATTTCATCGGGAACTCCGGTGATGGCACATTCTATAACTGCGGGATGCGTCATCAGGGCGCTTTCCACTTCGAACGGGCCGATGCGGTAACCGCTGCTCTTGATAACGTCGTCGGCGCGGCCTACAAACCAGAGGTAGCCGTCCTCGTCCTTCCAGGCAACGTCGCCGGTGTAATAGATGTTGTCGTGCCATGCTTCGCGGGTGCGGTTGGCGTCGCGGTAATATTCCTTGAACAGACCGAGCGGCTTGCCTTTGTCGGTACGGATTACAATCTGTCCCTGCTCACCGGCTTCCACGGAACGTCCTTCGTGGTCTATCAGGTCTACGTCGTATTGCGGATTGGGCAATCCCATGCTGCCGGGTTTCGGTTCCATCCACGGCATGGTGGCAACGGTAAGGGTCGTTTCGGTCTGTCCGAATCCCTCCATCAGCTTGATGCCCGTCAACTTCTTGAAGGTCTCGAATACGGCGGGGTTCAATGCTTCTCCGGCGATGGTGCAGTATTCCAGACTGGATAGGTCGTACTTCGTGAGGTCTTCGTGGATGAGGAATCGGAAGATGGTGGGCGGCGCACAAAGCGACGTGACGTGATAATCTTGTATCTTCTCCAGTATGGCTGCGGGAGTGAATTTCTCGTGGTCGTATACAAATACGTTGGCGCCGGCAATCCATTGTCCGTAGAGCTTGCCCCACACGGCTTTTCCCCAACCGGTGTCGGCAATGGTGAGGTGTAGGCTGCTCTCTTTCAGGTTGTGCCAGAAGCTGCCGGTGACGATGTGTCCCAACGGATAGGTGAAGTCGTGGGCCACCATTTTGGGCTCTCCGGTAGTGCCGCTGGTGAAGTACATCAGGGAGATGTCATCGTTCGTATTCGGATGTTCAGGTTTCACGAAAGGAGCGGCAGCCTCGATACCTTTGTGAAAGTCTTCGAATCCTTCGGGAACTTCCGGCCCGACGCTTACGAGGCGTTTCACAGAAGGAGACTCCGGCATGGCTGCCGTGATATGGTCGGTGATGACGCTTTCGCCGGCGCAGACTATCATCTTGATGTCTGCGGCGTTGCAACGGTATACGATGTCTTTCTTCGTCAGCAGGTGGGTGGCGGGAATCACCACTGCACCGAGTTTGTGTAGTGCCACAATGCTGAACCAGAATTCGTAACGGCGCTTCAGTATCAGCATCACCATGTCTCCGTGGCCGATGCCGAGGCTTTGGAAATAGGAAGCCGTCATGTCTGTGTACCGTTTCATGTCGGCAAAGGTAAACTGCCGGCATTCGCCCTGGTCATTGGTCCACAACAGTGCGGGTTTGTCGGGTTGCTCGGCGGCCCAGGCATCTACTACGTCGTAGCCGAAGTTGAAATTCTCCGGTACGTTTATCTTCAGGTTCTTGATGAAGTCCTCCTGTGAGGTGAAGGATGTTTGAGATAAAAATCTTTCTACCATAACTTTATTACATGATTACTGCCAGGAATTTTACAGTCTTTCCGTCAAGCGCCTTCATGCCGTGCGGCAGTTTGGAGTTGAAGTATAGACTGTCTCCTTCGTTTAAGATTAAGTCTTTGCCGTCGATGCTGACCATCATACGGCCTTCCAGTACGAGGTTGAACTCCTGACCGGCATGGCTGTTGTAATGTATCGGCTCGCTGTCCGGTTTCGGTTCTACGGTCACAATGAACGGGTCTGCCGTGCGGTTGATGAAACCGGCTGCCAGCGATTGGTATTTATATGCCTTGGTACGTTCTATACTGGTTCCTTTTCCGGCACGTGTCAGGAAGTAGGAGCTCATTTTGGGCTCTTGCCCAAACATCAGTGCGTCCAGTGATATGCCGTAGTGCCGTGCTATCTTCTGCAGCATGCTGACCGAGATGTCGAATTCTCCGGTTTCGGCCAGGCGGTACTCTTCTGCAGAAATGTCGCAGTCACGGGCAATATCGTCGGCAGTCAGTTCCAATACGTCACGCAGTCCGCGCAGGCGTTCGGCTATTTGTCTGATTTGTTCGTCCATAATTATATTTTTTTAATGGGTTGTTATTAAAGTGTGGCAATGTGCCAATAGGCTGCACAATGTTTAATTACACCGTAGCTCATAGGCATATCGGGACATCGTTACATTAGCACATTAAATATCATTTACTCGCTTTGATGGCTTTAATCACAGTGGAGGTGAATCCTTCATGTTCCAGCTCGTTGATTCCCTTGATGGTAATTCCTCCGGGGGTACACACCTTGTCAATCTCAACACTGGGGTGCGTGTCGTTGTTCAGAATCAGCTCGGCTGCCCCTTTCACGGATTGTGCCACCATGCGCATGCCGTCTTTGGGATAGATACCCATTTCAACGCCGGCCTGCATGGCTGCCTGGATATACTTAAGCACGTAGGCGATGCCGCAGGAAGTCATGGCAGTGGTTGCCGCAATCTTTTCTTCGGGAATGAGCATGGCGAGTCCCATCTGGTTGAAAATGTCCAGCATCAGTTGCTCCTGCTCCTTGGTGGCATTGCGGCTGGCGATGAGTGTCATGCTTTCCATCTCGCTGATGGCGGTATTGGGAATAAGACGGAACATGGTCATTTCTTTGTCTGCTACATAGTGTGTCAGCTCTTCAAAAGGAATGCCGGCTGCAACGGATATAAGAATCTCTGTGCCTTTTAGTTCCAGTTCCTTTATCACTGGCTCCATCAGCCATGGCTTCACGGCAAAGATTATCATATCTGCACCGGCTGCCGCTTCCTGGTTGTCATTGGTCACTTGCAATGCGGGGAATTCTGCCTTCAGCTTGTCCAGCTTGCCCTGGGTGGGGTTGGAGACAATGATGTTACCGGCAGGGATGATTGTTCCTTTTGCCAGCCCTCGGGCAATGGCTCCCCCCATATTTCCTGCACCGATAATTGCTGCTTTCATATCTTTTTGTTGTTAAAAGAGTTGTTTTGCTGGCAAAGGTAGATAAATTTTCTACAAAAAACGACCGAGAGAGAAAGGTATTCTGCTTTTCGGTCGTTTCTTTTGCTGGCTGATTATTTGTGTCAAATATTAAAGTACTTTCTTGAAGCGTTCCAAGAATTCCTTTGCTTCATCCATGCCGAGGCACAGAGGCGGCAGCAGGCGAAGTACATTCGTACCGCTTACACCGGTGAATACATGCTGCTCTTTCAGTAGTCTTAGGCGCAGTTCCTTGATGGGTTCTTCAAATTCCAGCCCTATCATGAGTCCGCGTCCGCGAACGTCCTTGATTTGAGGGAATTTCTTTAGTTCCGTTATCAGGAAGTTGCCGACTTGGGCTGCATTCTCTATCAGGTTTTCCTGCTCTATCACATCCAGCACGGCAAGGGCGGCACTGCAAGCTAGGTGGTTTCCACCGAAAGTGGTTCCAAGTTGCCCGTATACTGGTGTAAACATTGGGCTGATGAGTACGCCTGCCATCGGGAAACCATTGCCGATGCCTTTTGCCACGGTGATGATGTCGGCTTTGATGCCGTTGTACTGATGGGCGAAGAACTTGCCGCTGCGTCCGTAGCCGCTTTGGATTTCATCGAGAATCAAGACCGTGTTGTATTCCGTACAAGTCTGGCGGAGAGCCTGCATGAATTCGTCTGTCGGCAGTTGGATGCCGCCTACACCTTGTATGCCTTCGATAATCACTGCGCAGACATCTCCTTTGGACAATTCGGCCTTCATGGCTTCGATGTCGTTCAACGGGAGGTAGGTGACGTGCCCGCAGTTGTTGATGGGAGCGATGATTTTAGGATTGTTCGTTACTTCCACCGCCAGTGAGGTACGTCCGTGGAATGCTTTTGAGAAGGATATCACACGGGTACGGCCATTGTAGAAGGAGGCGAGTTTCAAGGCGTTTTCATTGGCTTCGGCACCGCTGTTGATGAGGAAGAATGAGTAGTCGTCATAGCCACAGACTTTTCCCAAGCGTTCTGCCACTTGCTGTTGCAGCTTGTTAATTACTGAGTTTGAGTAGAATCCTAACGTAGCAACTTGGTTACTCACCATCTCTACATAATGTGGATGTGCATGTCCGATTGAGATGACTGCATGGCCACCGTAGAGGTCGAGGTATTCGGTACCGTTCTCGTCCCATACATGGCAGCCTTTTCCTTTGACGATGTTGATGTCAAAGAGAGGGTATACGTCGAATAAATTCATTTTTTTTAGAATGCAGAAGGTTTCAACCGTAATCCTACGGTCTCTTCCAGGTTAAACATTAAATTCATGTTATGGACAGCTTGTCCGCTGGCGCCTTTCAGGAGGTTATCAATGCAGGAAATGA
>OHWE01000890.1_pt1 | contig 11545 bp, 8 predicted proteins | sample 1579661 | NCBI WGS metagenome assembly OHWE01 (sample SAMEA3882552, study PRJEB24775) | human gut metagenome | biome: human-associated habitat; feature: intestine environment; material: feces | place: Netherlands | collected 2009/2010 | reverse complement strand
GCAGCCGATATCGTTATCAATGGTGCCGGGAATGCCAACGCAGGGAATGCCCTGGTTCGCCAATGCGCGGGCGCCCATGAAAGAACCGTCGCCGCCGATGACCACGAGGGCATCAATGCCAAGTTCCTTACAGCGTGCAAGGCCTTTGGCCTGGCCTTCCTTGGTTTTGAACTCTAGGCAGCGGGCAGTATACAGAATCGTACCGCCGCGGTGGATGATCTCCGACACGCTGCGGACGTTCATCTCGTAGCATTCGCCGTTGATCAGGCCGTTATAACCGCGCTGAATGCCCATCATGCGGTAGCCCTTGGAGATGCCTGCGCGGACAATGGCGCGTACCGCTGCATTCATGCCGGGGGCGTCGCCGCCGCTGGTCAGTACACCGATAGTTTTGATTTCCTTAGCCATAAAAATGTCCTCCTGTTATAGTTGAGCCGCGCAGAGCGGCCCAATGAAGAAAACGCAAAACTGGTTTTCCCCGGCAGGCATTTTCCGGCGTACCACCGGGCAACCTGCCTATTTTTTAACATACTCCCCTGCCTGCTATTATACCATACCAGCGGCCCAATTTTATGGATAAAACGCGCAAAGTGCATGGATTTATTTTGCCGCTTGTGCCGTTGTGAACTTTACATGGTCAGCACCCAGGATGCGTTCCAGCTCCTGGCGCAGCAGCGGGTGATCCATGGCCCACATACTTTGCGGCGCACGCACCCGCTGGCCGGAATCTTCAAATTTGAAATATACGGGTGTGGGGCCGTCAAAAATATTTTGCAGCAGATTTTCCACCTTGTGCATCTGGGCGCATTCCCGCGAGGGCACCAGCAGCCATATGCTTTGGGCAGCCGTATCCCCCGCTGCCGCGCTGATGCGCTGGGAACGGTTCTGGCCAAAGCTTTGGGATGGATCATAACCATCGACCGGCAGTACGCTTTCCACGATCAGGCGGGTGCCTTCATCCTCTTTAACGGAAGCGCGGCCAGTGGTGACAACAACGGCGTTCTCCTGCAAATACGCACGGCAGCTGGTCAGCACGCGGGGGAACACCAACAGCTCCATTGTGCCGGTCAGATCTTCAATGGTAGTAAAGGCCATCAACGTATTGGACTTTGTGGTCATGATCTTGTTTTTGACCACGGTACATACCAGGGTAACCGTCTGGTTATCAAAATCCCTGGCATTCTCTCCCTGCAGCTGAGCGATGGTACAGGTGGAGATTTTTTCGATCTTTTCCCGGTAAGCATCCAACGGGTGGCCGGACAGGTACAGGCCCGAGACCTCTTTTTCCATTTTCAGCAGCTCGCCGGAATCATACTCACGCAGGTTGGGCACCTGATAATCATCGTTCTGGGAGGCTTCCTCGGCACCGGCCATGGCGCTGAACAAATCCAGCTGGCCATCCAGATTCTGGCGGGCATCGTTTTCAACAATGCGCAGTACCGTTTCCACGCTTTCCATCATGCCGTGGCGGCTGGGTTCCAGGGTATCAAAGGCACCGGCTTTGATCAGGTTTTCCAGCGCACGGCGGTTCAGCATGTTGCTGCGCATCCGCTTGCAGAAATCGTACAGGCTGCGGAATGGGCGGCTTTCGCGCTCTTTGATGACCGCTTCAATCAAATCGCGGCCAACGCTTTTGACGGCGTTCAGGCCAAAGCGGATGCTCTGCCCGTCCACCGTAAAGCCGCCGCGGGATACATTGATATCCGGCGGCAAAACCTTGATGCCAAGGCGCTGGCATTCGGACGAATATTCAATCACCTTGGCGGTGCTGTCCAGTACGCTGGTCAACAGCGCAGCCATGAACTCGCACGGGTAATGGCACTTGAGATAGGCTGTCTGGAATGCCACATAGGCATAGCAGGCCGCATGAGATTTGTTGAACGCATAAGAAGCAAAACTGACCATATCGTCATAGATCTCATTGGCCACGGCTTCCGGGATCCCGTTCTTCACACACCCGGCGCACTCTTTGCCCGGCTCAGTACAGCCATGCACAAAGTGCTCTCGCTCGGCTTCCATGACTTTATGCTTCTTTTTGCTCATGGCACGGCGCACGTTATCAGCCTGGCCAAAGCTGAAGCCTGCCAGCTCGCGGCAGATCTGCATGACCTGTTCCTGATAAACGATACAGCCGTTGGTAACATCCAGGATATGGGCCAGCTGGGGTGTTTTATAGGTGACTTTATCCGGCTCCCTGCGGTTGCGCAGATAGGTCGGGATAGAATCCATGGGGCCGGGGCGGTACAGCGAGATGAGGGCGATGACGTCTTCAAGGCTGCGGGGGTGCATACTGACCAGCACCTGGGTCATACCAGTAGATTCAAGCTGGAAGATGCCCTCTGTTTCGCCCCGTTCCAGCATAGCATAAGTAGCGGCATCGTCATAATCCAGATTGGCAATGCGGAAATCCGGTTCATGCAGGCGCACGGCGGCTTCGGTATCATGGATAACGGTCAGGGTGCGCAGGCCAAGGAAGTCCATCTTGAGCAGGCCAAGGCGCTCAATTTCCACCATGTTGAACTGGGTAACCGGCAGACCATCGTTAGTGGAAAGCGGCACATACTCGGTAGCCGGTTCGCGGGTAATCACAACGCCCGCCGCATGAGTGGAAGCGTGACGCGGCATGCCCTCCACTTTCAGCGAGGTATCGATCAGCTCATGCACCTGGGGTTCAGCGTCATACATTGCTTTCAGGTCCGGCGAAACCTCCAGCGCATGGTTCAGCGTCATTTTCAGTTCAGTAGGAATCAGCTTGGCCACCTTATCCACGTCCTGGTACGGCATACCCATCACGCGGCCGACATCGCGCACGGCGGCACGGGCGGCCATAGTTCCAAAGGTCACGATCTGTGCCACATGGTCACGGCCATACTTGCGGTTGACGTAATCAATCACTTCCTGGCGGCGCTCGTAACAAAAGTCAACGTCAAAGTCCGGCATAGAGACACGTTCCGGGTTCAGGAAGCGTTCAAAAATCAAACTGTAGCGGATGGGGTCAATGTCCGTAATACCGACACAATAGGCCGCCAGGCTACCCGCACCGGAGCCGCGGCCGGGGCCGACCGGGATATCGCGGCTTTTGGCGTAATTGATAAAGTCATACACGATGAGGTAATAGTTGGTGTACCCCATCTTTTTAACCACGCCAATCTCGTATTCCAGGCGTTCACGCAAGGCATCCGTTACCTTGCCGGGGTAGCGGCGTTCCAAGCCCTCATAACAGAGCTTTTCAAAGTATTCCTGGTTTTCCATGCCGTCCGGAGCTTTGAAATACGGGAGCTTGGTATCGCCAAACACAAAGTCAAAGTTGCACTGTTCTGCAATTTTGTTGGTGTTCTCGCAGGCTTCCGGCACCATGGAGAACAGGTCATACATTTCATCGGTGCTTTTTACATAGAATTCCTCGGTCTGAAACTCCATGCGGTCCACATCGTTGACGGTTTTGCCGGTCTGGATGCACAGCAGAATGCTCTGCATCTTGGCGTCCTCGCGGGTGATGTAGTGGGAGTCGTTGGTGGCAACCATGGGGATTCCTGTCTCCCGCGAAAGGCGGATAAGCTGCGGCAGAACGGTAGTGTCTTCTTCCAGGCCATGGTCCTGCAGCTCAATATAATAGTTGCCCTGGCCAAACAGATCGTTATAGTAAAGAGCAATCTGCTTGGCGCGCTCATAGTCCCCTGCCAGAATCGCCTGAGGGACCTCACCGGCAAGGCAGGCGGAAAGGCAGATCAGGCCTTCGTGGTACTGCTCCAGCAGGTCATGGTCAATGCGCGGCTTGGAATAAAAGCCCTCCAAAAAACCGGCGGATACCATTTTGATCAGGTTTTTATACCCGGTTTCATTTTTGCAGAGCAGGATCAGGTGGTTGTTGCCGTCAATGCGGTTGACCTTATCAAAGCGGGTGCGGGTGGCAACATACACCTCACAGCCAATGATCGGCTTGATGCCTGCGGCTTTGGCTGCATCATAAAAGGCAACGCAGCCGTACATAACGCCGTGGTCGGTAATGGCAACGGCGGTCTGGCCCAGCTGTTTGATATAGTCAAACAGGCGGTCAATACGGCAGGCGCCATCCAGCAGGCTGTACTCAGTATGCAGGTGCAGGTGGGTGAACTGTCTTTGCGGTTGGTGTGGCGTGGTTTCTGGCATAATGTATCCCTTTGCTGCTGTGGTAAAATGCGGAAAAGCCGCAGCAGTTACGCAGCGGCTTTGCGTGGTTTATTACGGAGATTGTGCGATGTCCTGTCCTGCCGGTTCCGGCTCTTTAAGATTTTCCTGCTCTTCCGGCTGTGCTGATGCAGCGGCGTTCAGGCGAGCGGCAGCTTCCTGGATCCGCTTGAACCGGTGGGAAAGCCCTGCTTTGCTGACAGGCGGGTCAAACTTTTCGGCCAATTTGGCAAGCGGCATTTCGGGGTACTGCATCCGTAGGCGGGCTGCCTGCTGCAATGGTTTGGGCAGGGTTTCCAGCGCGCCGGCCTCTTCCAGCGTCTCAATCGCAAGGCGCACCTGCACGGCTGCCTGTACGGTTTTGCCCATGTTGGCGGTTTCGCAGTTGGAAAGGCGGTTGGTTTTATTGCGCATATCGTTATACATGCGTTGTTCCATGATGCGCATGGCGGCGTTGCCCGCGCCCATAAAGGTCAGCAGATCTTCCAGATGGTCGCTGGATTTGACATATACGGTGTTGGCCCCCTTGCGCACGGCGCGGTGGGGATTGAACTCATACTGGGCCAGAATGCCCTCCAGCTGCTGCGAAAGCGAGTGCCGGGGCGAAAGGAACTCAATGTTATATTCCTTTTCCGGGTCGGTTGCCGTACCGCAGCATAAAAATGCAGTGGAAATGAAAAATGATCCGCATTTCTGGCATTTGAAGCAGTCCGGCCGGATGCGCAGGGTGGTTTCGCGGCCAGTATGTCCAAACAGGTTCAGCATTTTTTGTACCTGTTCGGGGTCTTTTACGCTGAACTCATAAATCAGGCCGGTGCCGCGCTCCTTGGAAATTACGGTACCGGTAATGCCGCAGCGGGCATACAGCTTTTGTGCCAGCTGGGCAATGCCCTCGTTTTCGGTCTGCAAAACCACGCCGCGGTCATCAAAATACTTGCCAAAGCAAGCAACCGCGTAAGCTGCTGCGGTAACACAGCAGCTGCGCACGATTTTGCGGTGCAGTATTTCGTTTTTAACGTCTTGGGAAAAACTCACGTTTGGTGTTCACACTCTCTTTATCGGGAGATTTGGGATGTATCAGGCCGTGCGGCGGGCATCGCGGTGCTGCACGCTGGGCTGGTAACCAAGCTTTGTGCAGTACTCCCCGATCTTGCGGGCAAAAGTGATAGAACGGTGCTTGCCGCCGGTACAGCCAATGGCGATCATCAGCTGGCTTTTGCCCTCCTTAACATACAGCGGCAGCGCATATTCCAGAAAGCTCTCTATCCGGCGCAGCAGCTCCTGCGATTCAGGGAACTTCATCACATAATCCACCACTTCCTGGTCCAGGCCAGTCTTTTCTTTCAGCTCTGGCACATAGAACGGGTTGGGCAGGCAGCGCACATCAAACACGATGTCCGCTTCCTGCGGAAGACCGTATTTAAAGCCAAAGGAAACCACGTTGATAGACATGGCACACTGACCTTTTTGCAAAAACAGGCTGGAAACACGTTCCCGGTTTTGTGCGGTAGAAAGCAAAGAGGTATCGATCACATATTTTGCACGTTCCCGCAGGGGCTGCAATATCTGCCGTTCTTTGGTGATTGCCTCACTGACCGGGATCCCCTCGCTGATGGTCATGGGATGCACACGGCGGGTCTCTTTATAGCGGCGGCGGATGGCGGCATCGCTGGCATCCAGGAACAGGATGTCATAAGGCATTTTCTTTTCGTCCAGCGCTTCCAGTGCCTCATTGGTTTCCTGAACAGAATGCAGGCCGCGGATGTCCATCACGACCGCAACGCGGCTGAGCTGGTTTTCGCCCTGCTGGGCAAAGTCCAGGATACGGGGCAAAAGGCCCGCCGGGATATTATCAATGCAGAAAAATCCGATATCTTCCAGCGCGTTGACCGCCATGGACTTGCCTGCGCCGGAAAGGCCGGTTACGATCAAAAAGTTCATCCTGTTGTTCCTCTCTCATTCAGCGGGGCGGAATACCGTTCCTTGCCTGGCAGGTATCAAGATGCGGCATGGTTATTCCACCACGCGGATCTCGCGTTCCAGGGTACAGCCGGTTTTTTCCAGCACGATCTGCCGCACCTGCTCCGTCAGGCTGACAACATCCGCGCAGGTGGCATTACCCAGGTTGACCACAAAGCCGCAGTGCTTTTCACTGATGGCTGCCCCGCCCACGCGGAAACCGCGCAGGCCGCAGTCCTCGATTAGCTTGCCGGCAAACTGGCCCACAGGGCGCTTGAAGGTACTGCCAGCGGACGGGTATTCCAGCGGCTGCTTTTCTTTGCGTTTTGATGCCAGCTCATCCATAACGTAACGGCTGTCAGCACGTCCTTTATTTCTCCGCCGTAAGCGCCCGCGTTCATATACACAGCCCCGCCCACCGTGCCGGGAATGCCGAAGGCAAATTCCAGCCCGGCCAGGCTTTCCTTCTGGGCGGTATTGCAAAGAGCGGAAAGCATCATGCCAGCCGGGGCCAGTACCTTGGTGCTGCCATCCGGCTGGGCCTGCATGGAAAAGCGGGAGTTTAACCCCGTCAGGCAGATAACCGCCCCGCCGAACCCTGCATCCGAAAACAGCGTGTTGGAACCGTTGCCCAGCAGATAGGTGCGGACTTGATATTGGCGGCACAGTTCCAGAATACGGGTCAGCTGCGTTACCGTGGCGGGCACACAAAAAAAGTCTGCATTGCCGCCAATGCGGAACGTTGTATGCCGCCCCAGGGATTCATCAAGGCTGACAGGCAGGTTTTCTGCCTGCAAAGCTGCAAGAAATTGCTCGTTCATAAGCAAACCTCACAAACGGCTCAGATAGAATTTGCCAGGGCTGCCGCGCCGATCACGCCGGCATCGTTGGTCAGCACACAGGCACGAATAGCGGGCATTTTGCCGGTGGTAATGTTTTTGGTTTCTTCCTCCACATACTTGCGGATAGGTGCCAGCAGGGTTTCTCCCTGATTGGAAACACCGCCGCCAATGCAGATGGCTTCCGGCTCAAAGGTATTCACCACGTTGGAAATGCCGCAGGCAACATATTCGATCCAATTATCCACAACAGCCTTGGCGGTTGCATCGCCGGCTTCCATCGCGTCAAAGGGGATCTTGGCGTTCACATGGTCAATATCCCCCGCCAGTTTCCACATCATGCTCTCGGGGTGCCGGGTCATCGCTTCGCGGGCATCCTCCGACAGAGCGCGGGAGGAAGCATAACGTTCCCAGCAGCCGTAACGGCCGCAGTTGCACTTGCGTCCACCCTTTACAATCACGGTATGGCCCATCTCGCCAGCAGCAAAGTTGAATCCGCGCAGAATCTTGCCGCCCAGGATAATGCCGCTGCCAATGCCGGTACCCAGCGTGATAACAACGGCATCCTTGAAGCCCTTTGCGCCGCCTGCGATGTATTCGCCAAATGCTGCTGCGTTGGCATCGTTTTCCACATAGACCTTGCAGCCGAGCAGAGCTTCCAGGTCAGGCCCCAGGTTCCAGTCATAGTAGCCAAAGTTGGTGTTATAGCCCACAAAGCCGGTGGTAAAATTCACACTGCCCGGGGTACCGATGCCCACATAGCTGACATCTGCAAAATCAATCTTGCAGTCTTTGGCAACAGCACGGCACAAATCTGCCAGTGCCTGCTCCAGGTCCTGCGCCGGACGCGGCAGGCGGGTCGGGCGGGTAATTTTGCCCACAATGTTGTAAGCTTCGTCAACAAGGCCTGCCGTCATGGTAGTGCCGCCAAGATCGATACCAATGGTGTATTTCATAAGATTTCTCCTCCTATATATTCTGCACAGATGCGGCCGTGCAGTTTTAGCTCATTTACAAGGTTCTGCCGGGTGGCGTTTACCACAAGTTCCTGCGGGAACTGCATTTCCTCCAGCATCGCCAGCAGCGGGGGCATGTTGCCCTGCAGCTGGGTGGTGCTGTGGGCGTCGGTATCCAGCGCAATATGGCAGCCGTTTTTCAGGCAGGCGGCCAGCAGCAGCTTCATGTTGGGGATACCATCCCGCCGCACATTGACGGAATTGCCGTTGAGCTCCACAACCTTATGGTTTTTGGCGAACGCTTTGGTTACAAGGTCATAGTCATAGCGGTAATTCTGCTGCTCGGAATGGCCGATGCAATCCACATAAGGGTTTTCGGCCACAGCCAGCCACAGGCGGGTGGCTTCTTTTTCGGTCAGCAGACCGGGGATGCAGGGGCTGTGGATGGATGCCACAACCCAATCCAGCGCCCGCAAACGGCTTTGGGCAAAATCCAGTCCGCCGTTTGTGTCCATCACATTGGCCTCCGCGCCGTACATCATCGCAACGCCGTGCAGTACCAGCGGCAAAGCCGTCTGGTTGGCAAAATGCCACATGTGCGGGGCATCCGGCATAGCCGGGCCGTGGTCGGTAATGGCCAGCGCCGCATAGCCGAGGGCGGCGGCTTTGGCGGCCATTTCATCTAAGGTATTAAATGCATGGGTAGCGCTTAAAGTATGGGTGTGAAGATCCGCAATGATCTGCATACAGATGGTACTTCCGTTTCTAGTGATAAAATGATAATTTACAGCCAGGCTCAGAACCCGCTTACATCGTTCTGCAAGCCAAGGCGGTTGAGCAGTTCCTGCGCCGCGTTATAGCCCATCTCTTTCTGGCGATTGTTGATGGCTGCAGTTTCCAGGATAACGGCCAGGTTACGGCCGGGCATAACGGGGATCAGCATACTGGGCACCTTAACGCCAAGGATATCATAGGTATTGCTTTCCAGGCCGGTGCGGTCATAATTCTTGGTGCGATCCCAGGCCTCCAGCTCAATGACCATTTCCACCTCAACGCTGTTTTTGACCGCGCCGATACCAAACAGACGCGCCACGTTGATGATGCCGATGCCGCGCAGCTCAATAAAGTGGCGGATGTTCTCCGGTGCCATGCCCATGATCTTGCTGCTGGAAACCTTGCGCAGCTCCACAGCATCGTCCGCAATCAGGCGGTGGCCGCGCTTGACCAGCTCAATGGCCGTCTCGCTTTTGCCAACGCCGCTGTCGCCAAGGATCAGGATACCTTCGCCGTATACTTCCACCAACACGCCGTGGCGGGTGATGCGGGGGGCAAGCTCGGTGCTCAGCGCCTGGATCAGGGAGCTCATCAGCGGGGAGGTCATTTCGGCCGACTGCAGCAGTGGCACGCCGTACTTTTGGGCAAACTCCATCATTTCCGGCAACGGCTCAAATCCGCGGGTCAGGATGACTGCCGGCGGCTGGAAAGAGAAAAGCTTTTCGAGATGGGTACGGCGGATCTCCGGGTCCAGCTCATTCAGGTAGGAAAGCTCAGTCAGGCCGATGATCTGGATCCGGGTGCGGTCAAAGTACTGATAGTAACCGGCCAGCATGATGCCGGGGCGGTAAACCTCGGCGGTATAGACCTTGAACTGGTCAAGATCCTTGGGGGTGTAGGCAACGGTCAGATGGGATTCGCGCGCAAGCTTGTCAAGGCTGACGAAAAACTGCTCCACGGAAAATGCGCCCCTTTCCAATTTTAGTCATGGTATATCGTTTTAGGTTTGCGATCAAATGGTTTTGTTAGTATTATAACGTACAGGATTTTTTTTGTACAGTCATAGCCGAAATAATTTTGATTCTTTCCTTGTTCCGGGGGTGAAACAGCAGGGCTTTTCCTGCCGGTTCTGCCGCACAGGTGTCCGCGGCGCTGCGATATTTCGATCATAATTCACCACAGAAAAAATGCCTGCAGCAAAGCAGGCATTTTCATCTTAATGCAAATTATGAGGCACGTTATTCCGGTTTAGCAGCCAGCTTTACCGCACTGCTGCGCACCCAGGCATCCAGCCGGAAGAGCGCTGCCGACGCCGCGGCAACGGCCAAAAGGTAAACGCCAAACAAGAGCGCGGTATCCCGCCGGGTCATGGCGGCCAGGTCAAAGTTATCCACCAGGCGCAGAATGATGACATGGTGGGTCAGAAAGACCGCATAAGAATACTTGCTGAGGAGCGCACACGCATTTTGCAGCGGCACCCAGCGGATGCAGCCCCCCAGTGCGGCCAGCAGAATGAACGCCGCGGCACTGAACAGCGCACAGGCCACCTTGCCATCCGCCGCAGCGGGGGTAAACAGCAGCACCGCACACCCGGCCAGCACGCCAAGGCGCGCCGGGCGCTTCCAGTGTACAAACGCCATGCCGAGCAGGAATTCCGGGATATGGATTGCTACCAGGCGGGCATCCCACCCCATATAATGCACCGGCAGGCTGGCCGCCAGCACCACGGCCCAGGTCAGCAACGGCTGTTTGCGCAGCCCCCAGCGCAGCAGCGGGAACAGCAGATACAAAAACAGGATACTGCCCAGGAACCACTCGCCCACGCAGGCAAAATCCATCGTGACCCAGCCCGCGGCCTGGGCAAAATTATCCAGCCCCAGGACCGTCAGCAGCAGGCTGGGCGTTTTGGCTGCGGCATAATACCCCGGCTTTGTGACAAAACGGATGGGAAAGAAGATGCACCACGCCAGCCAGAACATGGGGTACACCGCCTTGGCGCGCTTTTGGTAAAAGCGCGCCAGATTGAGCGGCTCTCTTCCCTGGCCGGGGCTGGTATACTGCAGCGCCGCGCCGGAAACCATAAAGAACAGCGAGGAGCCAAAGTCCCCCAAATAGATGTTAAAGGGCAGCACACTGCCGAACAGTTTGGACGGCAGTGTAAAATATCCGGTAACGGCAGCATTGAAATGAATGACCAGAATGCACACCAGCGCCACAGCGCGGATGAGGTCCAGATAAAACAGTCGCTGTTTTTTCACCGGGCACTCTCCTTTCGTTTGCGCAGGGCATTTTTGACGGTGCGGCCCATCAGGCGGAATACTGGGCCAACGCCGCGCTGGGCAGCAAGGGCGGCATCCAGCACATCGGCGCGGGCCGCACACTGGGCGGCGGTTTCAAATGTAGCGCTGGCATAGCCATTATACTGGGCCAGCAGCGGCACCAGCCAGAAATCCGACTCCGTTTGCAGCGGCGGCAGCCCCTGCGGGAATGCCGCCCCCCGCACCAACAGACAGCCGCCATTGGGCAGCGGCGGCGGGGTTTCATCCAGAGGGAGCGGGCAATCCAGCGCAGACAGTTTTGCCTGTACGGCAGGTTTCTGCTGCTGCCAGCGCCGGGCTTTTTCGGCGGCGCAGCCCGCATACAGCGGCAGAGCCGGGCCAAGCACGCCTACCAGCGGGTGGGCATCAAACATTTCTGCCGCCTGGGCCAGCTGCAGGCTGGTTGGCATAGACCGGGCATAATAATAGCCCTCCACCCCGGCAGCACGCGGCAGCGGCAGGCAGTAGACGGCATCCGGCTGCAGGGCGCAGCCTTTTGCCAAAGTGTTGGCATCCAGCAAAATGGGCGCAC
>OHWE01000889.1_pt1 | contig 11551 bp, 10 predicted proteins | sample 1579661 | NCBI WGS metagenome assembly OHWE01 (sample SAMEA3882552, study PRJEB24775) | human gut metagenome | biome: human-associated habitat; feature: intestine environment; material: feces | place: Netherlands | collected 2009/2010 | reverse complement strand
CCATCATCATCGGCGGTGGCATGGCTTACACCTTCTCCGCAGCACAGGGCGGCAAGATTGGCGACTCCCTGCTCGAGGAGGATTGGAAGGGCTACGCGCTGGAGATGATCGACAAGCTGCGCGATACCACCCAGAGCCATGACCGCTGCAGTGTTGTTGAGGTTATGGGCCACCATGCAGGCTATATTGCGCTGAACGTCGGCATTGCTACCGGTGCTTTGGCTGTGCTGCTGCCAGAGCGTCCGTTCGACTTTGAGCGTGACATTCTCCAGCGTATGCGCCAGACCCAGGTTACCGGCAAAAAGCACTTCATCATCATTGTGTCGGAAGGCGTTACCGATGCCCAGACCCTGGCCAACCAGATCCAGGCTGCAACAGGTGTTGATTCGCGTGCAACTGTTCTGGGCCACATCCAGCGCGGCGGTTCACCTACCGTGCGTGACCGTGTGAATGCCTCCCTGATGGGTTACCATGCAGTGGACCTGCTGGATAAGGGCATTTATAACCGCGTGGTTGCCCTGTCCGGCGGTAAGATCGTGGACTATGATGTCAACGTGGCGTTGTCGATGCACAAATACCTTGACCCGATGGAGATCGAAGTGGCACAGGCGATTTCCATCTGATGCGGTAAGTCCGTGCGGCCCTGTATATGGGCCGCATTTTTTTTGTAAAGGTGCATATTTTGCGCCGTGCAGGCAAGAATTTTCGCATAATGAAAAAAAGTTCTTGCATTTTGCTGCACCTTGTGCTACTATACTATAGCAATACACACGCATTGCGTTGTTTTTTTGTGCCTTTTTTGCCGTAACACGTAAAAAGGTTAGAAAACAAGTACGCGATGCGGAGGGTAAAAAACTAAATTTTGGAGGAAATTAACTATGGCAGTCGTATCTATGAAACAGCTTCTCGAAGCCGGCGTGCATTTCGGTCATCAGACCCGCCGCTGGAACCCCAAGATGGCAAAGTACATCTTCACCGAGCGCAACGGCATCTACATCATTGACCTGCAGAAGACCGTAAAGAAACTCGATGAGGCTTACAACTTTGTCCGCGATGTTGCTGCTGACGGCGGCGAAATCCTGTTTGTTGGCACCAAGAAGCAGGCTCAGGAGTCCATCCGTGACGAGGCTCTGCGCTGCGGCATGCACTATGTCAACGCTCGCTGGCTGGGCGGTATGCTGACCAACTTCCGTACCATCCGTAAGCGCATCGACCGCATGGATCAGCTGGCTAAGATGAAGGAGAACGGCACCTTCGAGCTGCTGCCCAAGAAGGAAGTGGCTAAGCTGGAGCTGGAGATGGAGAAGCTGGACAAGTATCTGGGCGGCGTCAAGAACATGAAGACCCTGCCGAAGGCTATGTTCATCGTCGATCCTCACAAGGAGCGTATCGCTGTTGCTGAGGCCCGCAAGCTGAACATCCCCATCGTTGCTATCGTCGATACCAACTGCAACCCCGATGAGATCGATTACGTGATCCCCGGCAACGACGACGCAATTCGCGCTGTCAAGCTGATCGCCGGCGCTATGGCTGACGCTGTTCTGGAAGGCAAGCAGGGCAATCAGGAAGCTCCCGCTGAGGAAGCAAACGCCTGATTATTCCGTATTCCGAACAAACCCGTTTAATAACGTGTAAGGGAGAATAAAAATGGCTATTACTGCAAAGGACGTTATGGAGCTGCGCAAGCAGACCGACTGCGGCATGATGGAGTGCAAGAAGGCACTGACCGAGGCCGACGGCAACTTCGAGAAGGCAGTCGAGATCCTGCGTGAGCGTGGTCTGGCTACCGCTGCAAAGAAGGCAAGCCGTACTGCTGCTGAGGGCATGGTCTACGCGGAGTACTGCCCGCAGTGCAAGGTCGGCGTCGTCATCGAAGTCAACGCTGAGACCGACTTCGTCGCCAAGAACGACAAGTTCGTTGCTTTCGTCAAGGAGGCAACTCAGGTCATCATGAAGCAGAACCCTGCTGACGTTGAGGCTCTGATGGCTTGCAAGACCGAGTCCGGCGAGACCGTGGATGAGGCCCTGAAGAACCTGATCCTCGTCATCAAGGAGAACATCAAGGTTCGCCGTTTCGTCCGTTACGAGGGCGTCTGCTCTGCTTACGTCCACGGTGGCGGCACCCACGGCATTCTGGTCAACTTTGAGACCACCAACGACATCGACGCAAAGGACGAGTTCGTTGCTTACGGCAAGGACATCGCTATGCAGGTCGCAGCTGCTAACCCCAGCTACGTCGACGAGGCTTCCGTCCCCGCCGAGGTCGTGGCCAAGGAGAAGGAGATCATGCTCGCTCAGATGGCTGGCGATCCGAAGAACGCTAACAAGCCGGATGCAGTCAAGCAGAAGATGATCGAGGGCAAGATCAAGAAGTTCTTCAAGGAGAACTGCTTGGTCGATCAGGAGTTCGTCAAGGACGGCGACCTGTCTGTTGCTCAGTACACTGCTAAGGTCGCAAAGGATCTGGGCGGCGACATCAAGATCGTCAAGTTCACTCGTTTCCAGAAGGGCGAGGGCCTTGAGAAGCGTGCTGACGACTTCGCTGCTGAAGTTGCAAGCATGGTGAAGTAATTCAGTTTCTCTGAATGAAATGAGAGCTGTGATTCCCGTAACAGGGCGTCACAGCTCTTTTTGTTTGCGTTCGTGCTGCGGTTGTGTTATGATAGGAACAATTCAAACGAGGGGAGAAGAGGGAAGATGAAGATCGAACCCAGAACGTTCACACTGCCCAGCGGGGAAGTGCTGACAGTGCGCAGCTTATGCACCGATGATGCGGAGGCTCTGGTCGCATTCCGCAATGCGATCTACAGCGAAACACATTTTATGGCCCGATACCCGGAAGAAGGGGCGAGTCTGGAAGCCATGCGGAACGGGCTCGCAGGCTACGGGGAAAGCCCTGTGAACTTTGAGGTGGGCGCTTTTGCCGGAGAAAAGCTGGTGGGGGAGTTTGGCGTTGCACAGGTGCGGCCGCACATCAAGTATCGCCATCGTGCCGTAATGGGCATCTCTGTCCGGAAAGAGTATTGGGGCTGCGGTCTGGGCAGTTATCTGATGCAGCTGGCCATTGACCAGACCCGTACCAACGGCTTCGAACAGCTGGAGCTGGGGGTGTACAGCGATAACACCCGCGCCATCCATCTCTATGAGAAGTTTGGCTTTAAGCGCTATGGCATCCAGCCCCGGGCCTTTAAACTGAAAGACGGCACCTACCGGGATGAGATCATCATGGTGAAGATGCTATGAAAACAGAACGCATTACCCTGAAGGGCATCCCCGCGCTCCTCATCGGCGAGCCTTCCCACAAGGTGTATCTCTACGTCCACGGAAAAATGGGCAGCAAAGAGGAAGCCCTTGCATTTGCAGAGCAGGCCTGCCCGGCAGGTTATCAGGTGCTGGCCATCGACCTGCCCGAACATGGCGAGCGGAAGAACGGCCCGGAACGGCTCCTGCCATGGGTAGTCGTTCCGGAACTGCAATTTATGGATCAGTATGCAAGAGTGCACTGGCGGCAGGTCTCGCTGCGGGCCACGAGCATCGGTGCGTGGTTTTCCATGCTGGCGTTACAGGAGAAGGCACTGCGCCGTGCGCTCTTCGTTTCGCCCATCGTGGATATGGAAGACCTCATCGGCAGGATGATGCAGCAGACCAACGTGACCGAAGAACAGCTGAAGGCGGCAGGGAAGATCCCCACAACTTTCGGGGAGATGCTTTCGTGGCCGTATCTCTGCTGGGTGCGGGAGCATCCGCTCCGCTGGCGCACCCCCACGCAGGTGCTCTATGGTGAAGCTGACGAGCTGACTTCCTATGCCGTGCTTGACCGCTTCAAGCGCGCGACCGGGGCTCAGCTGACCCTTCTGGCCGACGGGGAACACTGGTTCCACACCGAGACGCAGCTGGCCGTGCTGCAGGTCTGGGAAGGTGCGCATCTCTGAAGCGCAGAAAAACAGAGATCCCCGCTGACGGGTTCGATGACGTCAGCGGGGATCTCTTTCTGTTTTTACGAACGAATCGTGAAAACCGCAGTTGTTTTTAGACCTTTGCTTCGCTGTTGTGCTCAGCCTTTTTGTAAGCAGAGAAGGAGTGGAACACAATGTTCAGGCCCAGAACGATCAGCAGGACTGCGAGGATCAGCTGCAGACCGTTGGCGATGAACACAGCGCCCCAAGTGGTCTCACCAGCAGGGATGCCCACCGAAGCGGCTGCGCTGATGGCCTTGACCATGGCGATCAGGCGCTGCACCAGAGCGGTGAAGGTGACGCACAGCATGATGACCAGCGGGGGGAAGAGCATCTTGTTGTTGCGGCCAGTGACCTTCAGGAAGACGCACAGGGTAGCCAGAACCAGAGCGCTCAGCAGCTGGTTGGCGGAACCGAACAGGGGCCAGATGTTGGCGTAGCCGATCTTGGTCAGGATAAAGCCGAACACCAGCGTGATGAAGGTGGAGAAATAGACGTTGCAGAACAGCTTGCGCCAACCCTCTGCATGCTCCATGTCATCGACGCTGAACAGCTCCTGAAAGCTCATGCGGCCGATACGGGCCACGGCATCCAGACTGGTCAGAGCCAGAGCAGAAACGCACATGGTCATGAAAACGGTAGCAGCGTAGGCGGGAATGCCGAACATCTCAAAGAAACCGGCAACGCCGCGGCTGAAGATCTGGAACGGGGTGCCAGCAGCAGGGGTGCCGTCCGCAGCGGCGGCAGCACCTGCAACGCACAGGGCCAGAACAGCCAGCAGACTTTCGAGGATCATGGCGCCGTAGCCGACCTTCAGCATATCCTTTTCGTTCTCAACGGTCTTGGAAGAAGTACCGGAAGAAACAAGGCTATGGAAACCGGAAACCGCACCACAGGCAACGGTGACGAACAGGATGGGGAACATGGTGCCCAGTTTCTCATTGGTGAAACCAGTGAAGACGGGCAGATTCATGGTGGGATGTGCGACCAGCAGACCGACCACGGCACCTGCGATCATGGCCACGAACATGAAGGTGGTCATGTGGTCACGGGGCTGCTTCAGCAGCCACATGGGCAGGACGGCTGCAAAGAAGATGTAGATGAAGGTGATGTAGCTCCATGCAGCCTTGCCCAAGATGATGGGGAAGTTTGCACCGATCACGAAGGACAGAACGATGAAGACGATGCTGATGACGCTCTCCTTCCAGCCGGAGAAGCTGAACTTCTTCTGGATCAGGCCGAAGACGACAGCGAACACCATGAACATGATGGAAACCATGCCGGCAGCGCCGTTGGTCTGCGCAGCCTCCACCAGAGCACCATCGGTGCCAAAGGCATTGAAGGTGCCGGCGACCATGTCAGCAAATGCTGCGATGACGATGCCGCAGAATAGCCAGCAGAACAGCAGGAACAGCTTGCGGCCAGTCTTGCCGATGTACTTCTCGATCAGCATGCCCATGGACTTGCCGTCGTTCTTGACGGAAGCATACAGAGCGCCGAAGTCGGTCACAGCACCAAAGAAGATACCGCCGATCAGGACCCACAGCAGAACGGGCAGCCAGCCGAAGGCGGCAGCCTGAATGGCACCGGTGACAGGGCCGGCACCTGCGATGGAGCTGAACTGGTGGGCGAAAACGGTCCAGCCGTTCGTCGGGACATAATCGCGGCCGTCCTCGTGGACGACTGCGGGGGTCTTAGCCTTGGGGTCGATGCCCCACTTGTTTGCCAGCCAGCGTCCGTAGAAGGTGTAAGCTCCCAACAGACACACAGCTGCGATCAAAACGATGACCAGCGTGTTCATTTCTTTTTACCTCTTTCCTTTCTTTTCGTAAGACAAAGAGGTCACGCCGTGGCATCTTTGCCCGAAAATTGTGTATACTTTATCGCCGATTTCATAATTTGTCAATATATTTGGAACAAGTTCAGTGGATGTGCCAATTCAATAAAAAAATCCGTAACAACTTTTAGGTGATTTTTGTTCACGTGTGAAACGAAGAAACTTTCACACGATGTCAAATGAAAAAGGCTCACTTTATAAAAACACTTGACTTTCACACTTTCAAGTGCTAAAGTAATAATACAAAATCATCGATTACCTTTATGACCCGGTACTTGCCGCAAAGGAGGCCGCTATGGCTGAGAGAAACCCCAGAAAGAACCCGATGACGGACGCATTGTTCGATGCGTTCCTGAGCCTTGAAACGCGGGAGGAGTGTTACAACTTTTTCGAGGATCTGTGCACCGTGAAAGAGATCTCCGACATGGCGCAGCGGCTGGAAGCAGCGAAGCTTCTGCTGGGCGGCAGCACCTACGACCAGATCGTGAAGAAGGTGGAGATCAGCACGGCCACCATCAGCCGCATCAACCGCTGCATCCAGTACGGAGCCGGCGGTTACCGCGATGTCATCGAGAAGCTTTCGGCCCAGAAGGACACCGAGCCGGAGAAGTGACAACGGCGGGGAAACGGGCATACAATGGGCTACACCTTATATAGAAAGGATGATCCCATTTATGGCTGATACCAACTGCACCCCTCTGGAATGCCCCGCACTGCCCCGCGTCACCCTCGATCAGGCGGTCATTGATCTGCTGGAGAGCATCGCGCTGCAGGAATCTGCCCTGAGCCACATCCTCTGCGCTGAGAGCCAGAAGATGAAAACGGCCATGGCGATGGAGGAAGTGGATCTGTGCAAGCTGCTGGAGATCAACGACTCCGCCACCAACATGGTCCATGCCGTCGCCAATCTGGAGCTTGTGCTCAAGGAGAAGCTGGAGTTTATCTCCAACAACCTCTATTACCCCTCTGCCGAGAACTGCTCCGGCACCTCCACCGCGCAATAACGGCGGTTGCCCCTGCCTGTCCGCATCGTTTGCCGGGCAGGCTTTTTTATTTGTGGCGATTTCATGAACAATCTCGACAAAAGAGGGAAAAATGATTTGTCGGAATTGATGAAAACGGAAAACTGTGCTATACTATCCCGTGTATATGTGTGAAAGAGAGGGAAAAGCCTTGCAGCACTATGACGTGATCTTATTCGACGTGGACGGGACCCTGATCGATTCCGCCCCCGGCATCCTGAATACATTGGAAGAGGTCTTCCATAAAATGAATGTGGACATCACCGGCGTCAATCTTCGCCGCTACCTCGGCCCGCCGCTCCGCAAAAGCTTCGGCGAACACTTTTCTGACCCGGAGAAGATCGAGAAGGCCACCGAGCTTTACCGTGCGAGCTACGCGGCCAAGGGCAGCCATGAAGGCAATGCCTACCCCGGAGCTGCTGAAATGCTCCGCCGCCTGAAGGAAGCGGGCTATGTGCTCTGTACCGCCACCTCCAAGCCCACCAAGGTCGTGACCCCCATCCTCGAAGAGCAGGGGCTGGCTCCCTATTTTGATTTCATCGGCGGCGCGTCCATGGACGAGAGCCGCGATACCAAGACGGAGGTCGTCCGCTATGTGCTGGAGCAGCCCTGTGCCAAGGGCAAGCGGGTGCTGATGGTCGGTGACCGCAATGACGATATGCGCGGCGCGGCGGACTGCCATCTGGACGCGGCCGCAGCGCTGTACGGCTACGGCAGCCGGGAAGAGCTGGAACCCTTCCACCCGGTCTTCTACGCCGAAAGCTGCGCCGCCCTTGCGGATGCGCTTCTGAACGTCTAACCTGACAACGAATCAACGATAAGGTGAATCATATGAATCCTAGGACACAATCGGACAAGCAATCCATGACTCCTTTGCAGCGGCAGGCGGTTCTGGTCTGCGTCGTATGCGCGCTGGCGGCTCTGCTGACCATCGGCATCACCCTGACCCTGCTCAAGCGGGGCAAAGGGGAGACCCCGGCTGTCCCCGATGCGGACTCCGTGACGACAGACACTCCGGCGGGGAGCAATGATCTGGCCGACCATTACCAGATCGACAACACCTCCTCCGCCCTGCTGACCGAGACGGCTGACGCGGGCCAGTCCTATCAGGACGAAACTCTTTTTCTCGGTGATTCCAACACCGTCCGCCTCTACAACAACGGCTTGATCTCCCTGCAGCAGTTTTGCGCCAAGGAGGGCATCGGCACACAGGTGGCGCTGCACGAAGGGATCGTCACCTTTAAGAAGGACGGCAATTCCTACACCATCGCACAGGCTGTCGCCATGATGAAGCCCCGCCGCGTGGTCATCACCCTCGGCACCAACGATACCGGCATGGAAGTGGCTGACTTCATCAGCAACTACACCGCGCTGGTACAGGCTATCCGGGAAAGCTACCCGTACACCGACATCATCGTCAACACCATCCCGCCCATCCCGGCGGATCACTCGACCTATCCCCACATGGATCAGGCCAAGATCGACGATATGAACATGGCTCTGCTCAGCATGTGTGAGCAGCTGGGCCTCAAGTTCCTGAACACCGCCGAGACCCTCAAGGGGGACGACGGCTATGGCAAAGCAGATTATTACACCAGTGGTGATATCCATCTGAAGAGCGCCGGGCTCAAGGCTGCGCTGAACTATCTGCGCACCCACGCCTGCGAGACCACCGACAACCGCCCGGATACCAACAACATTCCGATCCGCACGCTGGAATATGTCTCGAACCCCAGCTCTGCGGTTCAGGCCCCCAGCTCGGAAGCCGCCAGCGAGAGCACCAGCAGCTCGGTCGAGGCGGTCCACTATGAAGCCCGCTATCAGGTCGATAAGAACGGCGGCGGCACGCTGGCTTCCGGGAACGAATCCGGCAAGACTTCGTTGAGCTGCAGCATCACCGATGCAAGCCAGACCGTCAGTGTGACGGCTGTGCCCGCCGAAGGGCATGTCTTCGTCAAGTGGAGCGACGGCGTGACCAGCAAGACCCGCACGGACACGAAGTTCAAGCAGAACCTCGATGTGACCGCCGTCTTCGCCGCCGTGTCGGTGGAGGTCAGCAGCGAGGGCAAGGGCCTGTTCGGCGGCTCCTATATCTTCCACGCAAAAATCAGCGGCAAGTACGCCAGCAGCGATACGATCCGCTGGTACGCCAACGGCGAGGAAGTTAAGGGCGCTGCCGGCCAGACGACCGTCTCCGTCCCGGCATCCTCTGTTGCAAACGGCAGTTATAAGGTCTACGCTGTGGTCACTTACAACGACTGCAAAGTGAGCAGCAACACCCTGACGCTGACTGTCAGCGGCGAGGCCGCCTCCAGCAGCTCGTCCCATTCGAGCGCGTCGAGCAGCTCTTCTTCCGGAGCAAGCTCCGGCAGTACATCCAGCAGCTCCGGCAATTCGGAGGAAAAGCCCGCGTCCTCGTCCAGCTCTTCCCACAGCACCGCCGAAAGCGCTTCCAGCAGCTCGGAGCATTCTTCCAGCTCGGCGTCCAGCGCATCGGAGTCCAAGAGCGAATCCAAGGCCGAGTCGGCCAGTGAATCCAAGAACGAGGAAACCGCTTCTTCCCACAGCGAGTCCAAGGCGGAAAGCGAGAGCAAGGCCGAGAACGACCTGCCCGCTTCGAGCACTGCCGAAAACACGGAAACCGAAGGATCTGCCAGCCGCTGACCTTTTTGCGCTCCGCTGCATAAGCTGGGCAGAAGGGAGCGTGAGCGGATGTTTTGTGAAGAGATCCGTGTTCCGGGCCTTCCCGGAGAAGAGAATGTGACCGACGGCAGCGTGGACTGGTACGAGATGGACTGGGAAAATGTGGACAACGGCGTTTTGGAGTCCGAAATGTCGAAGTGCCCGGAAAATCCCTGCTCCGATCCCGATACTTCCCGCTGTGAGGACAACCGTCCGGAACAAACCGACGATGAAACGTATGAAGTAGTCGAGGAATAAGGCGAAGCCAGCTCTGCCGGGGCGGGGCTGGCTTCTCGCTGTTCCTGAAGCTTTGAAAAAATGGCTTCGGTGAGGGGACAAGGTCCCCTGAAAAACAATCGATAAGAGGGGAAAACGATCTATGGCAAAATACTATTGCATCCTGTTCGATGCAGACAATACACTGCTTGATTTCGACGCCGCGGAGAGCAAGGCGCTGGCGGACACGCTCCGCAATTACGGCATTGAGCCGGACGCCGAAACTGTCCAGACCTACCGCACCATCAACGAAGAACTGTGGCGTCAGTTGGAAAAAGGCCAGCTCCGCCGCGACAAACTGATGGCCGAGCGCTTCACCCGCTTTTTGAAAGCGGTCGATGCTGCGGGCAATGGGGCGGAGATGAATAAGTTCTATCTCGACCAGCTCTCCACCCACCCCGACCTCGCCGCCCCCAATGTGCTGGACGTGCTGAAGGAACTCTCCGAGGTGGCGACGCTGGCCGTCGTGACCAATGGCTTTGACCGGGTGCAGTCCCGCCGGGTGGCGGAATCCGGCATGAAGGACTTCATTGAGGAGGTCTTTGTCTCCGAAAAGCTGGACAGTGAAAAGCCGAACCGCAAGATCTTCGATGCGGCCCTCCGCTCGCTGGGCGTGGAGAACCGGGAGCATGTGCTGATGGTGGGCGACAGCCTGACCAGCGACATTCAGGGCGGCATCAACGCTGGGTTGGACACCTGCTGGTATAACCCGAACCACGCCGAAAATCCGGGCAAGGTCTGCCCGACGTATGAGATCTCGAACCTTGAAGAGCTGTACCCTCTGGTCATGGAGCCGGAGGAACTGGCCAACGTCGGGGTGAAGAACCGCCGCCATCAGCTGTAAGTTCCGGCGCTGTGCGGCAAGTGGCAACAAAAGATTGGATGAACAACAATGCTGATACATTTGGAAAAACTGGGCAAGAGCTTCGGTGAAAAGATCGTCCTGCACGACGTCACCGCCAGTGTCGAACGGGAAGACCGCATCGGCATCGTCGGCCAGAACGGCGCGGGCAAAACGACCCTGCTGAAGATCCTGACCGGCGAATATACAGATTACGAGGGCGAGTTCAGCGTGACCCACGGCGTTACCCTCGGTTATCTGGAACAGAACGCAAAACTCGACCCTGCGCTGGATATCTACGGCGAGATGCGCTCCTGCTTTGCGCATGTGCTGGACGCCATGGCGCAGATGCAGATTCTGGAACGCCGGATGGCGGCCTCTCCGGAGGATGCTTCGCTGCTGGAACAGCACGATGCGCTCCAGAACATCATCGACGCAGCCGATGGGTACAATATGGACGTCAACATCAAAAAGGTGCTGTCCGGCATGGGCTTTGCGCAGGACACATGGACCAAGAACATCGCGGTCCTCTCCGGCGGCGAGCTGACCCGGCTGCGGCTGGCAAAGCTGCTGCTCCAGAAGCCGGACGTCCTGATTCTGGACGAGCCCACCAACCACCTCGACTTTGCAACAATGGAGTGGCTGGAAAATTACCTCAAGGGGTATTCCGGCGCGGTCCTCGTCGTCAGCCATGACCGGTACTTCCTCGATAACGTCTGTACGAAGATCTGGGAAGTCTCGTTCCAGACCATGACGACTTACAAGGGCAACTTTTCGGCCTATCTGCCCCAGAAGGAAGCGGCCGATGCGCTGCGCCAGAAGCAGCACGACGCCGATGTGGCGCTGGCAGAGAAATTGCAGGATTACGTGGACCGCAACCTTGTGCGCGCTTCCACCACCAAAATGGCCCAGAGCCGCCGCAGACAGTTGGAAAAGC